>Ga0316207_10002644_pt1 | contig 17941 bp, 17 predicted proteins | sample 6weekpyrite_MG_FD_204943 | JGI IMG/M metagenome (GOLD analysis project Ga0316207, IMG submission 204943) | Microbial mat bacterial communities from mineral coupon in-situ incubated in ocean water Damariscotta River, Maine, United States -... | ecosystem: Environmental > Aquatic > Marine >...
GCAATGCATCTTCAACAGACCGGCCTGTCACAGAATAACCAGCAAACCGCTAAGCATGAAAACGTTTATTAAAGTCATTGAGATATGGACACCTGAACAGGATCGCAAACGCCTGAGCCTGGCCAGTAGTTACTATGGAGACGAGCAGGATCTTAAGCAGAAAAGCCAGGATATTTCTTTTAAATATAACGAGGGCTTACCTGGAACTGCCTGGGCAGAATCAAGACCTGTGGTTATTACTGACCTTGATCACTCCTGTTTTCTAAGAGCAGACCTTGCAAAATCATCGGGTATTAGCTGCGCTATTGCACTCCCTGTTTTTGCCGGCCAGTTTTTATTATCTGTTATAGTGTTGTTATGCGCAGACGACAATGATATTACTGGTGCTATTGAAGTATGGGGGAAAAACCAGGATAGACCCGAAGAAATGAAACTTATTGATGGGTACTATGGTTCGCTTGACAGATTTGAATGGATCAGCCGACGCATTAACTTTCAGAAAGGTTCAGGTCTGCCTGGTACAATCTGGGATTATCACATTCCACAGATCGTTTCTGACATGTCCACTTCAGAGTCTTTTCTTCGTGCCAGCAATGCACAAATTGAGGGTATTACAACTGCGTTTGGTATCCCTTTTATCTACGACGAAAACAGTGAATTCGTATTGACGTTCTTATCCGCTAAAGGCACACCCATTGCACGGCGTTTTGAAATATGGCTACCGGACAGAGAGCATAATTTTATTTCACTTTTCAGTGGACACAGTGAAATTCCCCATGATGTTTTTTCATATCAGGAAATAGAAAAAGGTGATGGTTTTCTCGGGCAAGTCTGGCTCACTGGTTGCCCTGCAATCAGCCATGACCCGGCCAGTGACGGAAATTTTAGAAAAGAAGCACTTATTGATGACATTAATACAATGATTGCCATGCCCGTAATAGAAGATGGCGCTTTAAAAGCGATTGTTTCTTTTACGCTTTAATTGTAATAGCTATAATAATCAAATAATCGCTAATCCGCACATAAGCACTGATTTGTACACCCTTAGATTAACGTAATCGATTACAGATATTTACATGTCGATACGTATATTTCAGGCATTTATTTGCGCCATTATTTTCTATCTAAAACTTTTAAATTTACCAGACTATTTAGTTCCAGCATCTATTATTTCCATGCCTCTAAATATTGAACAACGCTTAAATATATCCAGTGTCGGCATCATTCCCTTATGCTGACAAAACTTGGCCACCAGTTTAGTCAACCCTTTTATATCTCGACCTGTTGCATCAGGAAACACTTCAACCAGTTCATTAATTAAATCCTTATCAATATTTAATGAGAACTGGTTAGTCATAACCTGCCATATTTTTCGACGGTCATCTTTTTGTGGTGCATTATATTTAATCATTGCAATACATCGCGACACAATGGCCTCGTCAATATCATCAACCCGGTTCGTTGTTAAGAATAACAAACCATTAAAGTATTCGAGCACACGTAAAAACACACCCACTACCGCATTAGCCGCAATATTATCATCACGCCGCTTTATATATACGTCCGCCTCATCAATAAGCATTACCGCACCCCAGCGTTGCGCGCGAGTCAGTGTTTCTTTCAGAGCTTTCTCCATTTCTGCCACATTTAGACCTAACTGCCCCGAATGAACTCGATACAGAGGGCGCTTAATTATTTCCGCATACACTTCAGCGGTTAGTGTTTTTCCTACCCCTGCCGGACCTGCACATAACACGGTCGTTCCTCCTGATTTACCGGCGACAATATCATCCATCAACACATCCATTTCAGCCGTAAGTATATCAATCAGGTCCGTTTGCTCCCTGGGTAAAACCAGCTTGTCTTTTAATTCTGACTTATATTCATAGGGTTTAATATCATCAACATGCACCCAAACATGATGATGTAACTCAAGATGAAACATCAGTACATAACCATGCACGGGTAATTCTGTAAACATTCCCCTGGGTATACCTGCACTTGATACTTCAACTTTATTTTCAACATCGTCGTTATAGCGAAGGCTTTTCCCCGCCTTGCGTAGATATGCACTTAATATCTCCCCTGACCCTTCAAATCCCAATACTCGGTTAGCAATTATGTTTTCATCATTAACCATCCTGGCTTCACCACCTCCAGAAGACAGTACCACGACATTCTTTCGTGACCAGTCAGTATTTCTATGCGAGGCTCCTGGGTCTTCAGCATAATACCCTGTGCCCTTTGCGGAAAACTGTTTACCATAATCTGATCGCCATGAATAATAACGCTCAGCAGACTCATCATACGCTTTAATTAAATCAACGGTTTCTTTCAAGTACCCTTTGTGTGCCAGAATTTCACTCACTGTTTTATCGGCAATATCACGACTTCGTATAGTAATATTTTCAATTGCAATTTTACCGCGTGAGTTTGCTTTGATCTCAATAAAAATGCGCCCGGCCTCTTCTTCACCCGGCGGGGTATAATCGAGTCGGGTAATGACATAAGCGATGGGTTTTGCAGAGTTATTTGCACTGAACAGCCAGCCACGAATACCCTCTGTAAGCAGATATTGCGTAATTGCTGGCATAAGCTGTTCAAGATCATCTTCACTAAATCGTTCACCTTCATCATTCAATGCCTTTTTCAAGGTAGCTATCTGCGCAGCATGACCCTGCATATCCTGGCCCGCCTCAAGATATAAGTTATGCAAATATGATAACTGGTGATGTGATAATAGATTGAATGATACGATAGCTCGATTACCAAAACGTAGTTGATCTTTTAACATCTCCAGATCAGGAAACTGCTCTAGCATGAAATCTATATACGGTCGTTCAATTTGAAGTTTCATCAAAGTTATCCAGTTTTTTAATTTATTTTCGATGCTTAAATTATTGGCAGATAAGCAGTCATAGCTACGTTAGTATGTTCCGACAATGTATCATTCACCATTAAAATCAACGCCTGTGCCTCTGCTTTCTAAACAATGACGCTATGACCATCACGGATTAGTGCACCAGAATTAATGTACTTGAATTAATGTACTAGAATTAGTGTATTAGATCCTGCGGGTGTCAAGCCAACTCGATACTCATATTTTTTAACTTCTTTCAGCACACTGATTTCATAAAGTTAGCTTCTGCATTACACGCAGCTTCCAGACATTACGCCGGTTCATCTATCAATGTTCTAGGGAAGCAATTTAGTTATTGATAGCAAGGACATTATCAGTAGACATTGTCAGGGGCGCAATTTTCAATAAACTTTCAGCCTGTGTCTCGCATAATGTCAATACAGACTGATCAAGTTGACTCAGCCACCTCGCAGGGATATTCTCCAGGCCATAATAGGCACCGGCAAGCATACCTACTATGGCACCTGTTGTATCTGCATCCCCTCCCCTGTTAACCGTATCGATAAGACACGATTCAAAATCACTGTTTGTATAGAACGCCTGAAAAACGGCCTGCAGTGTTTCTACAATAAAAGCACCAGGGTTGAGTATCTTCTTTTTATCAAAACGGTATTGTGGGTGCTTACTTACAAACGCCTGACTGTACGCCTCAAGCTTATTGATACCTTGGCCTGTCAGCGACATTTGCACCAGTTCAATAATATGCTCAGTCCCTGCATCAGATAAGTCTGAGTGATGAGTAATATGCGACTGTGCCCGTGAAGCACTTATGACATTATCGCGCTCACTACCCATTGTTGCCAAAGCAATCGGCAGACATCGCATACAGGCTCCATTCCCTGCATTAAAATCGCTCTTTGGCACAGATGTCTCACCATAATTACGATAATATACAATTCCTCGACGTACAGTATTACCAATGTCTACCGGCTTACTCCGCATCCACTCACTGAAAGCTTCAGCTATTGCCCTGGCATCAACCTGTTGACAGGTCAACAATGCAACACCAAGTGCCAGACTCATTTCAGTATCATCCGTTACCCGGCCTGGTTTCAATTTCAACCAGCCGCCACCGATAATATTTTTATGCAGCGTATGCGCGGATTTAATTTCATTGGGTGTCATGAACTCTACGGTAGCACCTAATGCATCACCAATTGCCAGGCCAATATATGCTGCCTTAGCCTTTGCAACTACAGATTGACTAAATAATGCTGGCATGGTGCTATCAACTACCTTTTATTGAGCGCATTTAATCTTCAGGCGCAAAGCAACTCTCATAATCAGCACACACTTCACAGGAAGGTGCACGACAGGTATAAATTCCTTCTGTGATGCATAATTGTTTATATATAAATTTTTTCCACTTCATATTATTTATATTTTTTGAAGCAAGATCTGGAAAATTACGCATAAGTAGATCACTCAACTGCTTGCGTGACCAGAGTCCCATGTCCTGCCATAAATGATCACTTGCCTGACAGGCCGCAGCAACAATTTTTGCCATCCATACTTCAGACTCAGAGTCATTTGCTCGATGAGACATTAATAGCTTATACACCTCATCTCTCTCATCATTACGCGCCTCATCATTACTACGCTGAGGCACATTAAGAGAAGACATGTCCAGCCCAGGGTAGTGACTTTTTATTAACCCAGATAACCCATCTCCACCAAGCCCGAAGTCATCTGACATCGCGCCTTTACCAAAGTGCCAACTGGATAACATACAGGCATAGGTTTCGTCATTTGACTGCCCCCGGGAATACGCAATAATTCGACTGTATTCCTGTTCGAGAAAATCTGTTTCATTTTTTGCCAGCATACCTTACCCCTTTATCTGCTATTCACCTTTACCACAACTAGAATTGAGCATTTGTAATTAATCTCTCAACTACTCGAAAGTTTCTTTGAAATATAACTTAATACTCAACCAGAACATCTTCATCTCGTGGTATAAACTGACAGGCAAGACGCCATTCACTTGGCAAATCATCCACTATCATTTTTTCCATGTCTTCCCTGTTAATTTTGCCTATTTCTAACAATACTGACTTTTCCTTTTCTGTCAGGTGATAACCCATGCGTGGTTTTTCTTTATCGACGCTAACTACATGAATAACACAGCTTCCACATTCTCCATTTTCACAACTGAAGTCTATGGGAATCTTATTTTCTTTTGCAATTTTTAAAACTGTTTCTGTATGACTCCCAGCGACGGCATACACAGTCTTGTCTTTATAGTCGGGGCTGGAAAAATTAATTAAAGCCATTTTATCTTCTCCTCTATTTATGCGGGCTTAACAGTTACATCACCAATTATCTGTGCCTGACAGGATAATCTTTGATGTCTTCCCGCCATGTTTTCACGTAATACTTTATCCTCTAACACGCTGGGGGTACTAAGGTTATCCCATCCTTCTGTCACTTCCATCATGCAGGTACCACAGTCACATTCACGACAACCATAAATAATACCTGACCCCACTTTTTCTGATACTTCTATAACACGTGTACCTACAGGCACACTAACTGTGAGGTCGATGTCCTCAAAAGTTACTTTTGCTTTTGCCATAATGCTTCTCCAATAATTTAATTTACGAACTCCAGGGTTCATGATTTTGATTACGTCTATATGGGTATATAAATACCAGCAAAACTCTATAGATCCGCCAGTTCCAGAACTTTACCCTGTTGCTTGCCTCTTCCTACAAGAAACGATGCTATTTCGTTTCCAAACCCCTTACATTGATCAAGTTCTTCATCGGTCGGAATTAATTTAATACGTATCCCCTCTATGGGCACACGCATTTTCAATCCGCGCATACGATCTTCAATCATGCCTATTGCTTCCCCACTCCAGCCATAGGAGCCAAATGCAGCACCAAGTTTTCCCCTGAGGTTGACCACCACAAGCGAAGAGAGTAAATCCCAGACAGGTTTGACTGCATCACCATTAATTGTCGGTGAACCGAACATAATTGCATCGGCCTCTTCAATTAGATCAACAAATGGTTCTGTTTCTCCTCCCTGTAAGTCATACAATGAGACGCGTACGCCATCAACCTGCTCCATGCCCTCATAAATAGCTTCAGCCATGCGCGCTGTATTTCCATAGGAGCTCATATAAAAAATAATTAGTGATTTTTCATTATGCGCAAGTTCACCACTTAAACTGGATGTTGCCAACTCACGATAATGGGTCACATAACGCCGTGGCCGATCACGTAAAATAGGACCATGCGTTGGCGCAATCATTTTTAATGACAATGGCTCAATCAGGTCCAACGCTTCGAGCACCCACTGTTTAAAAGGGCGCATGATATGTGCATAGTAATAATCAAATGAAAAACGAAAATCACCCACCTTATCGTTAAACAAACGCTCATCACAGAAATGACAACCAAACACATCACCCGAAAACAGGATTTCACGCTCCTGCAAATACGTACATTGTGTATCTGGCCAGTGCAGGAATGGCGTATTTAAAAACTCTAACGTGCAGTTACCAAGACTTAGAATATCGCCCGTCTTTACCGCTGTATAATTTAGTGTATCGCGGCTATCCTTTAACAAAGCCTTTAGCATGCTTTGTGCTCGCTGTGAAATATACACCTGTGCATGAGGCGCACGATTAAGTAATTCAGGTAACGCCCCTGTGTGATCTGGCTCCAGATGATTTAATACTATATATTTTATTTTCCCGTAATCAGTCACTGACTCAAGCCGCTTGAAAAAATCATCTGAGAATTCTTCTTTGACCGTATCAATAACAGCCACACCTTCATCTCCTTCAATAAGGTATGAGTTATAGCTAGTTCCGTTTGCTGTGCTTAAAATAATATCAAAAGTACGTAGACCAGGATCAAGCGCACCAACCCAGTAGACACCGTCATCAAGCTGAACCGCTTTCCCCTGCGCCACATTCGGGTTTATTACACTGGACATATCAATACCACCGCATTTCATTATCAGGTTAAGGTTTCACTAGCGCTGTTTATCTGTTTGTTTATTTAACCTGTCATTAAATTCATGACATTACTTAAAGGCATGATCCTTTTCCCTGGGACAGGCCTGTAAATCTACTTTCTCTGACAGTTCCTGCAAATCCTTCTCAGATAGACCCACCCACTTATTAATCAGCTCCACCTCAAAACCAACCCTGTACTCATCGCCGGCACGTATCAGTGGACGACGAATCAGTAGCGGATTCTTTATCATCATACTTAGGGCTTCATCATCACTAAGCCTGAAAGGTTTCAACAGGCCTGATTTGATTTCAGGTGCCGCGCTGTTAAAACAAAGTGACACTGGAATATCACCAAAGTATTTTGAAAGTGTTTTCCTGTCCCATGATTCAGTTAACAGGTTCCTGCTTTCCACTTGATGCCCTGCATTCTGCAGTAGTCTTTTCTGCTTTGTATTATTAATACAGCCCGGTTTTTCATAAAAAATAATATCTACCATTTTTTATGCCATTAGTTTTCCTGATTAAGTTCCAGATAGGCACCATGACGCAACCACGTACGATATGGCACATGTCGTCCACCAGGTGTATTTTTAAAATGCTCCCATTGCAATTGCAGCTTTGATTTTGAGTCAATCCAGTTCTTAATAAACTGCAATAAACGAGAGCATCCACCTGTTTCCTGCTGGTTTATCTCAGAAAAAACCGTCTGCTTTATAATTACTATACCCATAGCATTTACCTCTTAACGCGCCTGTATCTCAGCCAGTGCGGCTTCTAGTCGCTCTGGCGGAATGCCGGTTAACGAGCCAGGCGGATTAGCAACTTCCTTGAAGCCATTTAAAATAGCACCTTCTACAGGGCAGATACTTGCACACTGTGAGTCTGCATAATCACCCTCGCATTCAGTACATTTTTTAGCATCAACTAAAAAGTGCTGCTCACCCTGGTAAATTGCATTGCTCGGGCAAACCATAGAACAGGCATGACAACTCACACAACTTTCAACGATAGAATAAGACATCAGTTGTTCCCCTCAGGCTCTCGCCAGCTGTTGCTCAGTCGTCTTTTCATCTAACTGACCACTCTCTACCATTTCTTTATAAACTGAAGCGACGGCTTCTTCGATACCTTCCATTGCATGCTCTCCATTAGGCTGTATACCTGCCTCCTCAAGCATGCCCCAGGGTTCAAAGCCGATTTTTGAACACAATACGGCTTCACAACCTTCAAGGGCTTTTATGATTCTCTCAAGTATCGGCACACCATCATCATCATTGCCGGCACAATATAGCTCTACTTTTCGATGACTAACAAAACGTACATCCGTGGGTGATGCCTCGTAAATTAAGAACTCTGTTGCATGACCAAAGTGCTGGTTAATCACTCCGCCGCCAGTTGTCGCAATAGCCATAAGTACTGGGCGTGCTTCTTTTTTCTTTATTCCCGCAAGCGTTACCAGCGATTCATTGGGTTTATTACGCTGCGCTTCTAAATCAGCTTCAATCGCATCATGAATTTTCTTACGCTTTACCATGGCCGCTTCGTAATCTATATCCATCATCTCAACCTTATCCATGGTAAACTCTTCACCACGATCTTCACCCAGCAAGCCCACTGCATCAGCACGGCACTGACGACAATGACGCATCATATTCATATCACCCGAGCAATCATCCTGTAGTTGCATTAACTCATCATTTGTAGGTCCACGTTGTCCCATAACTCCATAAAATGTTCCGTGTTCTGCTTCTGCAATCAGTGGCATAACATTGTGTAAAAACGCACCCTTTTCCTTAACGATTTTACTGACCTCTTTCAGGTGCTCATCATTAACACCAGGTATCATCACCGAATTAACTTTTACCAGCACACCTCTATCAATCAACATTTGCAGACCTTTCTGCTGTTGTTCAATTAAAATCTTTGCACCTTTTTTGCCTTTTACACGGCGGTTCTTCCAGAAAACCCAGGGGTATATTTTTGCACCAATCTCTGGATCAACGGTATTAATTGTCATAGTGACGTGATCGATATTATGTTTACATAACTCATCCACGTGCTCAGGTAATGACAGGCCATTCGTTGAAACACATAGTTTTATATCCGGTGCTTTTTCTGTTAGTTGTCGAAATGTTTCGAATGTACGTTCAGGATTCGCCAACGGATCGCCCGGACCTGCAATCCCCAATACCGTCATTTGTGGAATTTCTGCTGCTACAGCCATTACTTTTTTTACTGCCTGGTCAGGGTTTAACAATTCTGATACAACACCTGGACGCGATTCATTAGAGCAGTCATATTTTCGATTACAGTAATGACACTGAATATTACATGCTGGTGCGACGGCCACATGCATACGCGCGAAGTGGTGATGCGCTTCTTCTGAATAACAGGGGTGATTGAATACTTTTTCCCTAATCGCTTCTGGCAGGTGAGACATTTGATCATCAGTGCTGCCACAACTTCCAGACGAACAACCAGAATCTGTTTGCTCTGACTGACCTAGTACATTTAATTCCATCTTGCTTCTCCTGCTGGATTTACCCCGGGGGGAATAATTAGAAATAAATAAGCCGTTGTTCAACGCCATTGTTTATATCAATTGCAATTGCCATGCCTAACAGGAATTTAATTTATTAGTTATTGTTTTTATTGGAATTATTTTTTACACGACTCATCAGCAAAGGCACTCCTGTCATAAACACTACACGGGTTTATCCCCCGGCTGTTAGTATTACTACAAGTAATCTCACCTTTAGTTTTCCACTAATAAACACTAGTGTGCGAAAATAAAAACAGAAATAATAATGAAAAATATAAAGGTAATACTACAGGCCTTAGACGCGTAAAAAGGCATTATGTGTATTTGCAGAATATGCAGCTACTTTTTAAAAAAGTCGCATAGATGACTACTCAAGGATGGTTAACGCATCAAATAATTTTTAAATCTGCCGTACTTTAATTTTTAATGTTTGAATTCGATAAGCAATTTGTCTTGGTGTCAAGCCGAGCAAACGAGCTGCTTTGGCCTGTACCCAGCCTGCCTGTTCAAGTGCAGCTATAACACGTTCACGCTCATCAATATCAGGGTCATTAAGATCAATACTACTTTGTGGAGTGCTTAGTTCATGCGCGACTGAATTTTCATCCTGCCCGGTAAGGTTGATAACATCCCGATCAATCTGCCCCTCTTCACACATAATCGCAGCACGTTCCAGACAATTCTCAAGCTCACGCACATTACCAGGCCAGTCATATTGCATTAACAGGCGTAAAGCACTATCCACAATCGTTAGGGGTCTTCCCTGACTTCGAGATATTTTTTCCACCAGAAAACGCGACAGGTCTGGTATATCTTCAACACGTTCACGCAGCGATGGCATATTAATTGGCATAACATTAAGTCGATAGTAAAGATCTTCTCGAAACTCGCCCTTTTCCACTTCTGACTCAAGATCACGATTTGTAGCGGCTATGACGCGAACATCAACTTTTAATGTCTTTAGTCCACCCACGCGCTCAAACTCACCTTCCTGTAGAACACGTAATAACTTGGCTTGAAAAGCGGAAGATATTTCTCCTATTTCATCGAGAAATAAAGTGCCTCCATCAGCCTGTTCAAAACGACCTTTGCGTTGCGTTACAGCTCCTGTAAACGCACCCTTTTCATGACCAAACAGTTCCGACTCTAACAAATTGTCTGGCAGGGCTGCACAATTAAGTTTCACAAAGGTATTACTAGAGCGAGGAGAATTATAATGAATTGCATTGGCTATTAATTCCTTACCCGTGCCTGATTCCCCGCGAATAAGTACCGTTGTATTCCATTTAGCTACCTGTCTTACCTGATCAAAAACATGCCGCATAACCGGGGTGTGTCCGACAATACTGTCAAAGCCATGCTCAGCCTTAACCTCTCGACGCAAATTATCACGTTCATCCTCCAGTGCCCTACGTTCTTTGACGACCATACGTGAAAGACTAACGCTTTGACCAACCAGGTTAGATACCATTTCAAGAAATCTCGCCTGCTCATCCAGCAGTTCACCACCCGAGGGCGGTTGTGCAACAAACACTCCAACAGGTTCGTTTTCATCAATTTTTATGGGCACACCAATAAACGGTAATTCTGTATCATATACACCCAGCCTGCCCAGGAAACGTGGTTCATCTGCTAGACGCTCAACGACAATTGATTTAGCCCTGTCCATAATTATTCCAACCAGTCCTTCACCTGGCTGGTAATGCACTGACTTCATTGGCACCACACCATCACTATCATGCACTGCATAAACTTTAAGTTCTTTAGTGTCTTCATCGATCAGGCTCACCATGCCGTTAAACAACCGACCCTGATTATGTAGAAGTTTAAGTACCTCAGCTAATGTCTGCTCTAGCTCAATCGATTTACTCAGTACTTTGCTAACGAGGTAAAGCGTTTCAAGCTCTGCCTGCACCAGTGAGCATCGCGCTGTATTTTTTTTATCCAGGCTTAAATTACTATTCATTGGAATTCCTCGCCAGGAAATACATCTGATGAACTAACCGGAATACAGACTCGAATAGAGCACCCTGCCTGATAATGCGGATCGATCGTGATCGTGCCATTATGTTTTTGTACCATATCCATTGCAATCGCCAGCCCCATGCCAGGATGCCCTTTGGCATGCTGCCAGTCAGAATAAAACGGCTCAAAAACACTGTGTCTTTTATTTGCTGATATTCCAGGGCCGGTGTCACTGACTGTCACTTCTACTGCATTTTCGATATTGCGTGTTTTAATTGAAATTTCACGTTGAATACAGCCTGGTTCATCAATTGCGTCTATTGCATTATCCAGTAATTGTTTAAATAAAGTTCTCAGTGAGTAGCCTCGCCCAGTTATATTAAAGAGCTTTGGTTCTGGGTCCCAGTCAACCAGCACGCTTTTCTCCAGTAGGCGATGTATTGATAAATCAATTACATCCTTCACTACCTCATTCATATTAACCGGTGCTAACGCCTCCCTGTCTTCTGATGGTAATGACTGCTGCAAGTTATCCAGAACTGTCTCACCTGATTTGATCACATCGATTAATGCTGATTGAAATGGGTTTGCTACATCAGCAGCAAGATTACGCCGCTCCATCATAGCCACCACCGCTGATGCCATATTCAATGGTGCTTTCAACTGAAAGATTGCACCTGATAATGCCTCGCGCATACTGTGTACGAGTTGCTGTTCAGCCATCAGTGCGCGCATAGCATTAGTTTTAATCTGGTTTTGCTGTTTTTTATGCTGTGTAATTTCATTGGCTACCAGTAACAACCCACACCTTTCTGAATCATTAAAGTAATCATCTACGATAAGCGTTTTTTCATTAACCCAGACACCGGAACAACTAAACCAGCGAGAGGCCAGACCCTTGCTGTTGCTTATACTTATTTCCTGATTAATAAATCCTTTACGTTTTTCACAGGGATTTTTTCTATCCTGTTCGATAACCTCTGATAATGATTCAAGAAACAACTCAGCGGGCTCTTCACCGCCCATATCTCCTAACAGTTTTTTATAGTCCTGGTTATCGAGTACAACCTTACCCCTGTTATTTAATAAGACCATGATAACTGGTGCTGCATCAACGACAGATTCAATCAATATTTTTTGATTACGAACCTGCTTTTCGAGTTCGTGTACTTCGGTTACATCACGATGTAATGCCAGGTAATAACTGGTTTTGTTCTCTGAGCCTAAAACGGGCGCAACGGTTAAATCAGCCAGATAACGCTGACCATCTTTTCGACGATTAATTAATACGCCATTCCAGGATTTTTGCTTCAATAAAGTTGACCAGAGTTCCTGGTAGACTTCTGTTGGTGTCACTTTATAGGAAAGAATTGACTGATTCTTTCCTACGATTTCTTCTGAGGTATATCCGGTTAACTTTTCGAACGCCTTATTTGCATAAAGAATATTAGCACTGGTGTTAGTAATTGATATGGCAACAGGTGACTGCTCGACAGCCTGAAAAAATATTCTCGGCGGTAAAATACCATCATCTGTTTTTACTGTGTGACCAAAAGCCTCAATGACCTCTTTGGGAATGCCCTTTGGTGGAGATGAAATAAACTCCCCAAGTGCAGCTGCCATTTTCTCTTTCGGTTTTATAGGTTTACATTGTGTCAATTGAAACCACCTGTGACTAGATTGACTTAACCAGCTTTAACTTAAATCTGGAATTACTGTACTACACTGCAATGTTCATACCTGACAAAAACGCTCGAGTATTTCAAATAGAAAAAATCTAATTTACGCCGCTATCAGCGCCTTGGGAGATATTCCATAAGCCTATAACAAACACCCTATATTCAATTAGATAGGGGCAATTATTACAATTTAAACTGCATAAATGCATCTTGCTACTATGTAATAAGTAATTTGTCGTGTTTACTACATTAGCATGCGGCCACCTTTATATTTGTACGCTTCACTACACTATTCTTAGCACTAATAGAGGGCAGGCCACCTGAATAGCGCGCATTTTATAGTCCTGGGCGTTTTTCCACAGGGCTGGCATGCTTGATGCAGAAAGTTACTTAACTTTTATATCTGGTGACCTTCAGGCTCATAGTATGTCCGAATATCTTTTATTACTGCTGGCAACCGCATTGGTCAATAATGTCGTACTGGTCAAGTTTCTTGGATTATGCCCGTTTATGGGTGTGTCGAACAAACTCGACTCTGCACTGGGTATGGGATTTGCGACAACATTTGTATTAACACTTGCCGCAGTCGCTAGCTGGTTACTCGAACACTATATTCTCACACCACTGGACCTGGGCTTCCTGCGCATACTTACTTTTATTCTGGTGATTGCTGCGGTTGTGCAATTTACAGAGATGGCTGTGCGTAAAATATCGCCCGCACTCTATCAGGTGCTGGGAATATTTCTGCCACTGATTACGACAAACTGTGCAGTACTTGGTGTGGCTTTATTAAATATCCAGGAAGAGCATAGCTTTATTGAAAGTTTGTTATATGGCTTTGGTTCTGCAATGGGCTTTACTCTGGTAATGGTGGTGTTTGCAGGCTTACGCGAGCGACTTGCTTTAATGCAGGTTCCTAATGCATTCGCCGGCGCACCAATTGGTTTCGTAGTTGCAAGCCTTCTCTCCCTGGCCTTTATGGGCTTCGCTGGATTAACACACTAAAAAGGAATAATTATGATTTCTGCTATTATTATTCTTTCACTTCTGGGACTGACTTTAGGCACCTTGTTAGGTGCTGCCTCAAAATTTTTTGCTGTTGATGGGAATCCACTGGAAGCAGAAGTGGAAGCAATGTTACCTGGTTCTCAATGTGGCCAGTGCGGTTATCCGGGATGCACACCTGCGGCTGCAGCCCTGGTTAATGGCGAAGCAGATATCACTATGTGCCCCCCAGGCGGACGTAGTCTTGCTCAGTCACTGGCTGAATTACTCGGCGTCAGTGCCGACCTTTCAGATATGCAGGACAAGGAACCCGTGATTGCATTTATCCGAGAAGAGTTATGTATTGGCTGTACAAAATGTTTTAAACGCTGTCCTACTGACGCCATTCTTGGCGGACCAAAACAGATCCATGCGGTCATAAGTGACGCCTGTACCGGATGCGAGAAATGTTTTGAAGTTTGTCCAACTGAATGCATTGATATGAAACCCATACCTAAAACTTTACAGAACTGGTATTGGCCTAAACCTGCTGTAGCTGTTTGAGATATTTATAATGGGTTTAACAAACATAAAACTTTTCAAAATACGTGGCGGCGTACATCCTGTAGAAAACAAACAGGCCACATCAGGCAGTACAATTGTACCTGTAGCGCTTGCTGAAAGATTATTTATTCCCTTACAGCAGCATATTGGTGCACCCGCTGAGCCTGTTATCAAACGTGGCGATAAAGTTCACAAAGGCCAGTTACTCGCTAACAGCCAGGGTTTAATTTCTGCTCCGGTCCATGCACCGACATCGGGGAAAATTTTAGCTATAGGAAAGTATCCGGCGCCTCACCCTTCAGGATTACCTGTACGCACTATTATTATGGAACCTGATGGACTGGAACAATGGGCAGATATTTCTGTTCCCTATCATGACCCCTTTACTCTTGATCCAGATGAAATTTCCAGCCGTGTCTCTGCCGCTGGCATTGTGGGTATGGGGGGTGCAACTTTCCCCTCCGCAATAAAACTCAATCTGCACAAGCGCTACAAACTCAGTATGCTGGTCATTAATGCTGCGGAATGTGAACCTTATTTAACCTGCGATGATCAGCTCATGCGAGAGCAGGCTAATAATATTATTACTGGCATCAATATTATGATGCATGCCTTACAGGTAAAAAAAGCAATTGTAGCAATCGAAGCGAATAAACCTGTGGCAATTAAAGCCATGAAATCCGCTAGCAAATATGGTGTTGATATAAATATTATTACCGTACCTGTACGCTATCCTATGGGTTCTGAAAAACACCTTGTACAAACACTCACCGGAAAAGAAACACCTGCGCGCGCATTAACTGCCGATATTGGTGTGGTTGTTCACAATGTTGCAACAGCCTATGCTGTGCAGCAATGTATTTGTCATGGACGACCTCTTATTGACCGGGTAGTCACTGTTTCTGGTGGTGCAATAAAAAAACCTGGCAACTATCTAACACCTATTGGAACACCTGTATCTACACTGTTAGATATTGCCCATGGCTTCACAGAAAAGCCCGCGAGTATTATTGGCGGCGGCCCCATGATGGGACAAGCGCTACCTGATATAAAAGTCCCAATCGTAAAAGGTAGTGGAGGAATTTTAGCATTCACAGAGAATGAACTCGCACAGAAACAATCTATGCCATGTATCCGCTGTGGTACATGTGTCAATGCATGTCCATGTGGATTATTACCCCTGGAAATGGCAAACCGTGCTCGAGCCAATGACCTGGATGGCGCCGTAAAGTTTGGCCTCATGGATTGTATTGCCTGTGGTTCCTGTGCCTATGTCTGTCCATCACATATTCCACTGGTGCAGTATTTTAATTTTGCTAAAGGTGCACTGACTGAACAACAACGGGCACAACATAAACAGGAAGAAACGCGTCGACTGGCCGAATCTCGTACGCTTCGTATGCAGGAGCAGGCGAAAGCTAAACGTGAAGCCATGGCAAAACGCAAAGCTGAAATGGCTGCTAAAAAAGCTCAGCAAGAGAAGAAGGTTGCGGAGGCTAATGCATGACAAACGCTCCTGTCAGTGGCCCTTACACACACGAAAAAAACAGCGTAAGTCGCACCATGGTATGGGTGATGATTGCGTTAACGCCTGCAACAGCTTTTGGTATTTACCAGTTTGGTTTGCCCGCACTTTGGCTTTTTATCATTACAATACTTTCCTGTGTTCTCGCTGAAGCAGCTTGCCTCTATATTGCAGGAAAGCCAATCAAGCCTTTTTTATTTGATGGTTCAGCTATATTAACCGGCTGGTTACTCGCCATGACCCTGCCCCCCTGGGCGCCCTGGTGGATTGCAGTTGTTGGGGCGTTACTGGCGATTGTTGTCGGCAAACAGGTTTTTGGTGGCATAGGCCAGAACCTTTTTAACCCGGCAATGGTCGCCCGCGTAGCGTTATTAATTTCCTTTCCCCTGGAAATGACAAGTTGGGTTGCACCTCAGCCACTATTCTCTGCAAACACACCGAGCTTTTTAGATTCCTTAGCTATTACTTTTCAGCTAACAAGTGACTTCGATGCTGTATCAAGTGCTACCGTTCTGGGGCATGTAAAAACCGAGTTGAGTCGGGGCCTGGGGTTAACTGACATCTGGCCTGGTTTATTTGACCCGTTTAATTTTGCTATGGGATCAGTGGCGGGTAGTCTTGGCGAAACCTCTGCGGTACTCATACTTGCCGGTGGCTTATTATTATTATTCACCCGCATCATCAGTTGGCACATACCCTTTAGTATGATGCTTTCTATTGCCCTGCTGGCAAGCCTCTTTAACTGGATAAACCCTGAACAATACCCCCACGCAATTTACCATTTACTATCAGGTGCAACTTTACTGGGGGCTTTTTTTATTGCCACCGACCTGGTCACTTCACCGGTCACAAAAATGGGACAAATTATTTTCGGAACAGGCTGCGGTGCGCTTGTTTTTACTATTCGTACATGGGCTGGATATCCAGAAGGTATGGCATTTGCCGTTATGTTAATGAATAGTTTCACCCCCATGATTGACCATTATGTAAAGCCTCGTATTTACGGCCGTACTCGTAAGGGCGCCCCCATTTCATATGAAAGTGAAATGGAGACAGATAATGACTGAACAGACAAACCAACCCGCATATAAAAAACGTGTTGGTTACCAGGGCGCTTTACTGGGTGGTTTTGCAACGCTCGCTGCAAGCCTGTTAGTTATGGGAAATATAAGTACACGCGATATGATTAAGCTACGTATGGCCGAAGATTTACAGGCCTCCTTAAGCCAGGTTATACCTGCCAGCTTGCATGATAATAATTTGCTGGATAACCAGTTAATTATCCACTACAAAGATAGCGAAGTAATTGCTTATCAGGGTATTAAAAACAGCCAGGTCACCTCAGTTGCTTACAGTGTCAGTGGTCAGGGTTATGCCGGTGAAATAAAATTGATTATGGGCGTGAATACTAAAGGCGAATTACTCGGAGTACGAGTATTATCCCATGCGGAAACACCGGGACTTGGGGATAAAATGGAAATTGAAAAAGATGACTGGATATTCAGTTTTGATGGTCTGTCATTTAATAAGCTTTCCAGGGACCAATGGAAAGTAAAAAAAGATGGTGGTACGTTCGATCAGTTTAGTGGTGCAACGATTACACCACGAGCCGTAGTAAAGTCGGTGGCGCAAGGCCTGGAAATATTTACTTTGTATCGTGATAGCTTTCTAGCCGTTAATAATCAAAGTAAAAAGCACCCAGCTAACAAACATATCAAGCAAGCGGATAATCCAGAACACCATAATACGCCAGGTGAAGCTCATGACTAATGATTACAAACGTATCACACGT
>Ga0316207_10002645_pt1 | contig 17938 bp, 23 predicted proteins | sample 6weekpyrite_MG_FD_204943 | JGI IMG/M metagenome (GOLD analysis project Ga0316207, IMG submission 204943) | Microbial mat bacterial communities from mineral coupon in-situ incubated in ocean water Damariscotta River, Maine, United States -... | ecosystem: Environmental > Aquatic > Marine >...
ATAGCTTTTAACGCTTACTAATTTATACCTTTTCAAGTCAGCACAGTATTTCATAGAGAAGAAGCATAAACTATGCTCTGTCTCACAAAACTATATTGTCAGTCTGTAAGTAATTGAAACGTCATTAAACTTAGAAGATATACTTAAGGTCTTTTGAATTTTTTTCTTGCTGCCTGAGTCTTTTCTCGTATCACACAGCCATTGACATGATCATTAATCAGACCCATCGCCTGCATAAAAGCATATACCGTTGTCGGCCCAACAAATTTCCAGCCCTGTTTTTTAAGTGCTTTAGATAAAGCAATAGATTCAGCAGAGGTCGATACTGTTTGCGGTGCTGCTAAAGTTTTAGCATCTGGTTCAAAACTCCAAATATATGAAGCCAGTGAACCTTCATTTTTTATAAGCTCCTGAGTGCATCTGGCATTGTTAATAACCGCTTCAATTTTACCGCGATGGCGAACAATCCCTTCATCCTGCAATAACCGGTCTATATCTTTATCTGTAAATTTCGCTATTTTATTAAAATCAAAATTACAAAATGCTTTACGAAAATTCTCACGCTTAGCAAGAATAGTTCGCCAGCTTAAGCCAGACTGAAAACTTTCAAGACAGAGCTTCTCAAATAATCGTCGATCATCACTAACCGGGCAACCCCATTCCTTATCATGATAGTCAAAAAATTCAGGGATATCTCCACACCAGCTGCACCGCGGCTTCCCATCTGGCCCGTCAATTGTATCAGCCATTTTTCATCCTTTTAAATTTTTAGTCAATCTGACTATCTTCAATTTATTGTCGACAAATAAAATGTCTTAATGCTAATCTATTTATGCTCAGAAATTAATGCTTCAAAATCACGGTTCACCAGTTCCACATCACCGAGATTATATTCAATCAGTTTACGAAGGTGAATCATGCTATCTTCATCAATTGATTCACAATAGATGCCGACACGGTTTTCAATTTTACGAGCTATTCTGCCATTCATAATAATTTGTAATTTTTTGTCTTCATCAAGACTAATGGTGAGCTGGCATGGTGTGTCCGGGCCCGGCGTTGCTCCAGTACAAGCGGCAATTAATGCTCCGTTGATTGATATATCTATTAGTTCACATATATATTCGCAGCTTGCTGTATGAAAATCTACGAAACATTCAAATGGAACACGGTGGTAACGTCGTTCTTCATCCATAATTATCATATTTATTAAAGGGAACTATATCTTAGCATTAAACACAAGATACACTATAGTGCTTCAGGCTGAGCGTCTATTAGTACAGGTAATGTTACGAATAACGGAATTTGCCATGATATAAATAGCAACAGATAAATAAGCGTATCTGCAAACGTTTTATCAAACAAGCGACCGCTCAGATCGTATGCCCCTGCCAGCACGTATGGATATAAAAAGCTAAATAATGCTATGCCGATAGTACTGATAAAAACAAATACTGAAAGAATACGAATCAATGATAATTTTGATGAGACTTTAAGACATCTGTAAATAGCAAAAGCTACAAATATGGCACCAACAATACTTGCAGGCAATGCTGTCATAAAAACCGAATTAAATGATGTATCAAATACTGGAGGGAAGTTGTCACCTATTGTCGATACAAGCATAGCCAGCACCCAGCCTGTCTCACAAAATACTATCAATATAAGTTTATTAAGTGCTGCCCGTCCTGATTTAAGATGATTGTATTTATTAAGCGCATAATACAGAATCAAAGCTAATATAAGCGGTGGTAGAAAGAAAACTATTGAGATAAAAGATTGCAGACTTTCAAAGAAAGTTACCACAACAACAAGTGCCAAACAAAGCCAGCCATACACAGCTGAGCTGACGCCAAATACAAAATATTTCAGTATTTTTTTATACATTATTTATTATTATGTAATTTTTATTTTCTATAACGCTGCCGGGCTATAGACTGAGAAGCAAGATTCAAGCACCTGATTACATGCACCGAATGACATGAAGTAATAAAGTTGAAATGCAGCTAAATTATTTTCAATAAAATTGTCGATTTCAATCTTGTTTGATCAAACAAGCCAAATATTCTCCGACTCATATATGCATAAGCCGGAGAGATGTATTTGATTATTCGGGCAATTTAATCTGATTATTAACACTGAACTGATAGTCTTTGAAAACATGCTCAGCCGTTAACATCTGGTAGTCGCCATTTTCAAGTTTTAAACTGGTATCTTTTAACTGGTAGGTATAATGACCACATGTCCAGCAGTTAAACTTGCGCATGTGATAACACAAACAGGTTTTTCCTTTTACAATAATCTTTTTTGCATCCGGGTGTTTCGCCAGCTCTTCATTATATGCCGATATATAATCACAACTGCCTTTTGCATCCAGCAGGTAACCAAAGGCCTCACAGTTAGGAGCAACTCCCGAATGGCAGGCGGGACATTTTTTCAACATTCGCATTGGATAACCTGTAGGTGACAACTGATTCACCTCGATATCATCTTCTGCTGCTTTGAAATACTCCTGCTTAATCTTAGCGGGTAAGCCACATTCTTCAGTGACGGTGAAACGTGTTCCCAGCTGAACCGCTGAAGCACCCATTTCCATATATTCCACAGCATCTGTACCGGTAAAAATACCACCTGCAGGGATAATCGGAATCGAGAGTTCTTTTTCAGCAAGGAAATCGATGACTTCCTGTGTAATGGTCTTAAGGTCATAATCTGCCCAGTCCATACCAAAACCAAGGTGTCCGCCTGCCAGCGGGCCTTCCACCACCACAAAATCGGGGAGTCGATTCAATCTGGCTGTTTTGCGCAGGAACAGATTCAAGGCGCGGGATGAGGAAACGATTATTCCCAGCTTCACTTCGTGAAAACGCGGATGGTCTTTGATTAGGCCAAATGAGCTCAAATGCAGACCCGCACTGAGCGAGATACCATCAATGCCCGCATCCATAGCGGCTTTTAAGCGGACTTCGAGCGTACCCAGCGGGTTATTCATCGTCAGCTTTTCCATACAGTTGATGAAAATCATACCATCACCCTGCTTTTTCTCCATGGTCTTGCTGACATGCATCTTAGTCGCTTCTGCCAGGTTATCCAGATTAAACTGAACCTCTGACTTATCGTCATTATCGACGTTGTATTTATACTTTTTGAGTTTTTCCTTAACGAACTTAGTCTTATAGAGGCGATCCGTTACCGCAGGTACCATTGCATCAGAAATATGGCCTATTCCGCCCAGTCTGGCGGCCTCTAGCGCAAGCTCCATTGTGGATATATCCACCCCCATTCCACCAATCATAATGGGTACAAGCTCTTTTTCGCCAAGTTTGAGCCTAAAATCGTCAAGTTTTTTCATGTTTATCATCGCTTGTGTATATTGATAAATCTAAGCTTTTGCAATGATTAGCAAGGCAAGTAAGCATAGTAATCGATTATTGTGATTTATATGCGCGTAGCATGTCATAAAAACGACTTGCAGAAAACCAATAACTCTTAAATCTGCCCACTGTTTGATCAAAATTAAGGTTCTACAGATAACTGTTTATCGGTATTTAAAGGAAGCCTTGAGTGATGCGTTTCTTAAATAGCAATATCGGTCATAAAATAGGCATTTAGACATCAAATCAGGAATTTGTCATATAAATTAAGTGGGTATCACGTCTCATGTTTACCACTTTTTGTTTGTAGTCCACACCGCCAATCAAGCTGTTTATGATTTATGTATAATATCGGTCTAAGAAATACTCACTAAGGTTAAGCAGCATGCCAATAGCAATGGCCCGCCACATTCTGGTAAAAACAAAAGAAGAAGCAGAAAAACTCAGACAACGATTAGCTAACGGCGAAGATTTTGATCAGTTAGCTAAGAAATTTTCTACCTGCCCGTCTGCAAAAAAAGGCGGGGATCTCGGTGAGGTGAAGCCAGGTCAAATGGTAAAATCCATTGATAACGTTATTTTCAAAAGACCGGTTAATAAAGTACAGGGCCCTGTTAAAAGCAAGTTTGGTTTTCATTTAGTCGTGGTATATTTTCGGGGTTAAGCCGGTTTTATGTCAAACCCCGGGCCTTACTGATCCGGAGAGCATAGACACTCTATCAAACGTTCAACCTGCTGAGTGCAACAACCACTACCCATTGTAGCGTAGGTCTCTTTTCTAACTTCTGCGACGGTTGTTGCGCCATTGACGATAGCACTGATGATATCCATTTTGATGACCTGATTGCAGGTACAAAGATCACGGTTTAAATTCTTTTTTAGCACCGCAGGAAGCTTATCGAGATAATTTGTCACCGAATCATTGTTCAAACTAAAGTACCACTTCGGTCATAATAAAACCTACATTACACATATAGGGACATTGAGCTTTATTCATTCTGTCTTATCTAAACTTTCTCTGCTTTACCTAACTTAATAGCATTTTCTAACACAGACTTGTTAAAGAATACTTTTTCTTTTGTAGTGACATTTTGTGTCAGCCATCTATCACCCTCATCGGACACAATGGTAATCACCATGCCCGATATCAATAGTTTATTACCAACCTTTACATTCATCATACCACTCATATAAGTGCAAAAACATCTGCTGAAAAACCCATTCTTAAAGCCACCAGCACCCGGGAGAAACTCAAGGCTCAAAAAGAATGCAATGGATCAGTACTCGCTACTAATGCATCAATCCTGTTTTATTCAGAAACTGCTACACTCAATATTATATATATTATTAAGCCGGACCATAACCAATGATCGAAAAATCACTAGCCGAACTGTATATCTTATTAGTCGAACCGTCAGTCACACAAGCAAAGATAATCAGCAAAGAACTAAAAGCTTCCGGGATAAATCACTTTGAAATAGCCAGTAGTGGTGAAGAAGCGCTCGACCATCTGCACAAATATCGTCCCGACCTTGTTATCAGCTCGCTGTATCTTCCTGACATGACAGGATCAGATTTAATCAATTGCATGCGCAATGATAATGAACTGGAAGAAATCGCATTTATGCTGATTTCGAGCACAACCGGATTTGATGAGCTAGACCCGGTTCGTCAGGCAGGCGTCTCAGCGATCTTACCCAAACCTTTTGCCTCGCATCAGTTAAAAAGAGCACTATTAAATACTTTAGATATTCTTAGCTCTAAAGAAATGGAATTCGATGAAATGAATGCGGAAGACCTAAAGGTACTGGTTGTTGATGACAGTAAAATGGCAAGAAATCATATCAAACGCGTTCTCAGTGGATTGGGGATAGTCAATTTCACAGAAGCTGACGATGGTATAGCAGCCATTCCATTAATAGAAAACTCTTTCTTTGATTTTGTAGTGACTGATTACAATATGCCACAAATGGATGGTAAAGCACTCATCGAATATATTCGAAATAAAAGCAACCAACAGTCCATTCCTGTTTTAATGGTAACGTCTGAAAACAATGAAAACAGCCTGGCAGCAGTAGAACAAGCTGGAGTATCGGGGATATGTGATAAACCATTTGAAACGGATACTGTGAGAGAAATTATTCACAAAATGATGACAGATATCTAATCAGAACTAATTCCACTGTACTTAATAGTGTTGTTTTTCTCGCGCTAGCCAATCCTACATACTTTGTGATCAAGCCCACTCAAGATACGTCATTAACGTCATTAACGTCATTAACGTCATCAAACATTTATCATTTCAACTTTCTGTGCCAAAAGTACTGAATCTTTAATCTCCGAATCGGGAAAATCATTCCCTTCTGTCGAGTTTTTACTCTTACACGTTGTTTCTGCTCATCATCTTACGACGTTTATAAATATAAGTATCCCAGATCTCACAATTCTCGAGTATGACTAGCATTTTATCGACCAAATAATTTTGACAGACATAAAAAAGCCTGAGTAGATAAACCAGAAGTATAAGTCCATGTATTATCAGCACGACAGCAATCTTCAGCCAAACCAAGATCATTTAATGTATCACCGTCTAAATCAAAATATTGCTGTTCCCGAAGTCGGCAACAAAGCATTTATGTTATTAGTGATAACTGTTGCACTTGCGCCCATTGATAGCAGCAAACACACAACTCCAAATAGATATCCAATATTCTTTTTCATTTTTTACCTCAAAAAACTTAAAATTAATACTACTAATAAATCCTATTTATATTAAGCAAAAAGCACGACGAACTATAAGTCACTGTTATTAAAGGTATTTTGTTTATGTATTTGTAAAATATATCGATATTTATTTTGTGTGACATAAAAGCCCACTGTACATTAAAAAATTCTCAGCCACCTCATTAGGTATAGCGGCATTAGCAATCGATACAACACATCCGCAAGATATTTTATTATCTCCATCAATCGATGCAGCTTTCTGTTTTAATAGATACTGTACTGTGAGAAGCTCTTTCTGTTATCCAGTATTCGTCCCTCGATTACTTTAGTCATTAACAAGTTGCCTGCACTTCTTTTGTAATGATGGAATGACATCATCTTCAAACCAGGTATTTTTACTCAGCCATCGATTATTTCTAGGGCTTGGGTGCGGTAATGGAATTTTATCGGGCCAGTATGTTTCCCATGATTTGACCAGTTCCGTTAGAGAACAATTCGTTTCACTAAAATGATAATTCTGCGCGTATTTACCAAGAACTAAAACAAGCTCAATGTTAGAAAGTTGCTGTAATAGTTGTTTGCGCCAGGCGGGCTCACATTCCGGTCGCGGAGGAAGATCACCGTTCTTAGTCTTACCAGGATAACAAAACCCCATTGGTAGTATGGCGACTTTAATCGGGTCATAGAAGACTTCTTTTGATACACCCATCCAGGCACGCAAACGGTCACCACTTGCATCATCAAATGGCACACCAGACTCATGGGCTTTTTTGCCTGGAGCCTGCCCTGCGATCAATATTTTTGCATTCGGATGTATCTGGAATACAGGACGTACACGATGAGGTAAATGCTTTTCACAGAGTGTACATTCTTTAACGCGACTTACTAATAAATCAATATTCCGCATTTAGGCCCCCATATTGAAGAGTTAATAGCTATCTAAACTACGGGCCTGCTTCAAATTATTTGAAATCAGAAATGCCAGCGCAGACCTTTCTTGTTTACACAGACAGTAACAATTCCTGCTTCTTTTTCATATCTTCCTGTCCCTGTAGATTGTGAGCTGTAGTCACGACACAATTCAACCTCATCCTTTACAAGAAAATCCTTAACCTGCTGAGCATATTCAATAACGGAAATCCCTCTGGTGACAGCAGAAAACACAAATACATTTTCTTTCTGCAAGATATCGTCTTTGTACTTAATCTCACGCTTCTGCAAAACATGACCATCAGATTTGATTACAACATAGATTGATTTTTCCCAAACCAGATAGTAGCCCAGACCTACCAGTAGCACGATAATAATCGAAACTATCAGCGGAGGACCAAATATTTTTTCTGACTTCACACCGATCACTACTGTCAGAAAATAAAAGACAATACCAATCAAAACAACTGCTAATAATATAACTAACCAAACATTCATAATTTTGTCTTTAATTAAGCCTTATTTGTACTCTAAAATTACTGATAAGTTATCGAAAAACGTTTTTTGTGCGTTCTGCCCACTAAGTATTAAATACGGTAGCTGCTCATCAGAAAAACCATTATTGGTAGCAGAGCCAATCATATTAGAAACACTCATTGGATCGATAACTGTATCACTTACATCGTAATATAACTCCCATAGATTCGTGCCCGGATCATAAATAATTTTAATTGCAGCTATACTTGGCAATGGAGCAAGGCCATTTGTTATGTCAATCATAACATTATAAACAGGCCCAAACTTTGAATTAGCTAGCGCGTGTTGTGTCATAAGCATTCGATTACCGACATAACCACCACCATTAAACGCGTAACCAAAAGCACTTCCTTCAGCAGTGTCAGGAAAACTGAATATATTTACTCCAAATAAATTATTGCACGTACCACAAACAGAACCATCAATGTTTGATACATTAAAAGACCAGATAATTTTAGCGGCATTATCAGCTAAACGAGCCTTATATTCAGCAGAAATAGCCGGCATATTAAGAGCAACAAACCCTCTATTTAGGTATCCTTCTCCGGGAGATATCTGTAACTTACCCTGACTAACATTGACTGTAGCACTTCCAATTTCACCAACAACAAAGTCATTTAATGACACACTCGAGAAATCATTTGAATAAATGAGTGATTTATCAACAGTAACCCTGACTTCATCAACCACGCTGATCGCCACTCCATCATTTACAACAAGATTAATCACATATTCGCCAATAGCATCTGCAGTAAAAGACGGATTCGAAATTATACTATTAGAAAACGATGCCGAACTATCAGCAGGAATTGAAGCAAACGACCATTGATATGAGAGCGAATCACCATCAGGGTCACTGCTGCCATTAGCATTCAAACTCACAACAGAGTTACGGAAGACATTCCGATCTGAACCGGCATCTGCTATAGGCGTATTATTTATAATAGTCACTACAACAGAATCGACTGCGCTCTGCAGTTCCCCATCACTAACAATAAGATTAATTACATACTGGCCATAGCTATCTGCATTAAAATCAGGATTAGAACTTGTACTGTCTGATAAGGCAGCAAGGCTATCAGCAGGCGTTGAAATAATAGACCATTGATAGGTAATCATGTCACCATCGGGATCACTACTACCAGTACCGTTAAGATTAATAACAGCCGGACGCGTATAATTTTGGTCAGCACCAGCATTAGAGACGGGTACATCATTAATAATGACTATATTCGTATAAACGACCTCACTCTTTAGTTCGCCATCATTTACAACAAGATTAAGAACATATTCGCCATAGAGGTCTGCTGTAAAAGCAGGATTAATGCTGGTAGCATCCGACAATGCTGCCTGGCTACCATCTGGAACAGATACAAATGACCATTGATAAGTAAGTATATCATCGTCAGGATCCGTACTGCCTGTTGCATCAAGACTTATTGTAGTAGGGCGAGAAAATCTCTGATCAGGTCCTGCATCTGCTACGGGTTGAAAGTTTTTATCCGCGCATCCTGCCAGAATAAAAGCAACAAGAACAATTTTAGAGAGAAAAAATACCTTTATATTTGAAGAAATCATTATTATTTTTATTCCTTTACTTCTATAAACCAGAGTACTCGTTACTCTTACCTAAATCCAGTAATCTTATTTAACTTTTGAGCATGCTACATACAGTTAAATTCGGCCCGCACTTCCAGCAAACTCTTAGCACACAAACAATCATCAAATTGCATTTGCAGATACACAAGCTGTTCAGCACTTAGTATCACTGTCTGGCACTGACACAATAAATAGAACCTGACTTACATTCTAATAATGCCTCACAGCGTGAACAGCTTTTAGTTTCATATTTACTGTACGTAACAGCTACGGGCTCTCCTCAGCTCTATGCAGCCTTACATCACACCTAAGACATGCTTTTCAAAGTTGGTTAGATCTTAGAACCTGGGCGAAAAAGCTTCCAGCCATTTTTAGTCTTTAAAATATTAATTGCAGAGATAGGTAACTTACCCTCACTGTTACCATACCGAAGTTTAAACACCGCCATTCCTTTTTCGTCATATTTTTTAAATTTAACTTTTTGTATCGCAACTGATGAATCACCAAATTTCTTTGTATAATTATTTACAGCTTTCTGAAACAATTTATTTCGGGCTTTGTCCCATGAAGAAACTACCTTGTTAATATTTTTTATATTTTTCTGATAACTTCGCGGCTTAAACTTTAGATAATAATCATTAATCAGCTCATCTTTAGTTATAGTCAACTTTTGAAATGACTGAAGATCATTACTGGCAATAGAGCTAACAATGCGCTGTGCTAATTTTGTCACTTCAGCATGATCATCCTCTAGACTACCTGCCTGAACAGTTTGCATTAATGACAAAAGCAAAACAACAAATACGCTATATTTTTTTTTAAACATTATATATCCTACAATTACTCAATAATATTAATCATTTATAAGGCATCGCAACAGACATTAACACTTATAATTTATCACCGGCTGTTTTTATTATTTTAAGTTTATAATAGCTCGTTTTCAGCCTGAACCCAAACACCCTCATCTATCACCTTCTATCCTTAATTACCCCAGTGAAGCACAAAGAACAGCCACCCGAGAATAAAAAACAGTCCCCCGAGAGGTGTAATCGGACCAAATATTTTCTTTTTTGTTAAAGCCAGAAGGTAGAGTGAACCACTAAAAAAGATAATACCAACACCGAAACAAATAAACGCCCAGGTTAAAAACTGACTTTGATCAATATTACTGGCAATCAGTGATAAACCAACCAAAGCCAATGCAATAGAGTGATAATACTGATACTCCACACCTATTTTAAAAACAGCCTGCATTTCAGGTGAAATTTTCTTTTTTAATCCATGAGAGGCAAACGCCCCTAAAATGACCGACAAGCCGGCAGATATGCCGCTGATGACCATAATTAATTTTATCATATTACAAACTCATTGCTTTTAAACATAAAAATTAAGCCACTATAGGCTTAATTCATCGATCTAAAAATATCGCGAATCATGGCAAAACACCTAGCATGCTCTTAAATTACTAAACGCATCTTCATCAAAACAATATTTCTTCGGATTATTTCTATCCACATAAACTGTAAACACCTGGCCATCCTCCAATTTATCTGACGGATTAAAATTAAGCCGCTCTGATTTAAAGTAAAGAGTTTCTCCTGTTTGCGGATGTCGTGCAGAGAACTTTATAACATAAAAGCTCATATCTTCATCTGCATCAAGATTTACATCTGACCACTTTGCCTCTAGCTTCCAGCCATTTTTCTTTAACTCATCATCTCTATTCTTAAAGTACGCAAATGACACAAAGCCATACAAACCAAAAGCCACCATAAGACCGGCGACACCTCTTAAAATCACCATCAAGCTTTTATCCTGCATATCAGCCGTCATATATACAACAAATCCACCCACGATAAGATAAGCAAGCGCCTTTAGAAATTTTCCTACTACACTCTGAAAGCGACTAAAAAAAAGAAAGATAACTGCAGCACCACTAATAATAGCCTGCTGTACCATCATCTCGTCCAGGGCATTGTCTCTCGCAATATCAGAGGAGTGAATAAAAAGATAAATAGAAAGAGACGACATCAGCAATGCCAGTAAGAAGTTATATACCTTTGGCGGCAGTGCCATTAATATATCAAACATTATTTACCCCTGATTTATTAATGCATAGAAACTTTTAGCTAGAAATATTATGGTTGTTATATATTCTCTGATAGCTGCTTTTTAACGACCTTATACTTACCAGAACCATCAACACTAATAATCAGATTAACATGAACCATACAATCTGCAGGCCAACAAACAGAAGCGTAGTCATAAGTAATCGATAGTACTGTTTTATCAGCTATTTTTTCAACTCTGTAAGTAGCGCTGCGTTTCATTAGATCAACAGCCCAATCCGGCTGTTCTCTGGCAACAATAAGTAATATCGGTACTGTGTTATTAATAACGGCCTGTGTTTGTTTTAGGCCTTCAAGATAATCAGAATCAACTCCGCCACCTTTTCCCAGAGCCGGATTATTAATCTTCTGTAGCGTTGCGAGGCGGTTTGCATACGACAAAGCAAGACAACTCATATCTACATTATCAGCAACAAAACACTTGTTTCGCTGCTTTATCCAGCTTCGCTGTGATGACCTTAATGATTTTCGCTCAATACCGGAAAGTTTCTTTCGTGCTTTTTTGTATTGCTGGTTTATTTGCAGATCGGCCATCGCGATACGCTTATCGGTACAAATAGATTTTTCAATCGCCGTAGAAGCTTTACGACAATCAAAACCGGCTTTATAAAATGCCGGTACAAAATAGAAGATCTCATTATCCGAACCCTGAGAGCTTACCTCCAAGCGTCTCTCACCAGATTCTCCGACACTCAAATAAAATGTTAACTTATTATCACTATCAACAGCCTGTGACTGACTAACAAAATCTGCATGCCCTACTCTGATGCGTTCATTAGGACCATAAGGTACATCACGATTAACAGACTTCCAGTTAAAGCCCTCGCTTGCCTTCGTTATTTCGTAGTAATAATAAACAACAGGGTTTTCAACCGGCTTACGAGCACTATCCCACTTACCCTGCCAATCGGAAGGTGCAGCAACAGATTGAGCCGGAACACTTGCCAGTAAAAATAAATTAAGAACAATAATTCTAAAGATTTTCATTGCTTGAACCCATATTATTTAAAGGTCTCCGCCCCTTTTTTCATAAGATTTTTATTCCACTTTCAGATAAGCAAAACCTTCTCTTTGAAGTTTTGCAATCTGCACAACACCAGAGACCACCAACTGCACACCAGGAATCAATTCCTTATCCTTGAGTTTGACAGCATCTTTGGTGATCTTACATAACTCTAACTTTACACTTCTTATCTCTCGTAAAGACTTAAGCCTGGAGATAAAATCTTCTCGTTGTGACAAATAAGACTTATCAGCCTCAAAAGGCGTACCTTTCAAATTATTTCGAGTCAGAAAACGAATCCCTTTAGACAGGAAAACAATACGAATATCATAATCCATCATTTCATTTTCATACGTTGTCGTCATATTAAAGATATTTTGCAACATTGCACTGAATCGCGCAGGCTCCGCAAAGTCTGCGTGATACACCACCTTATAAACATCATCGTCAGCCAGAACGACTCGAGGAAGAGAAAAAATAACCAGAGGTACAGATAAAAACAGAACACTAATCATGCGTTTGAATGACATGTGAATTTCCTCCACTTAAGCTACTTTACAAAATCGATAAAATAGATATTGAACAATTAGTCTATATCACTATATTACATAATAAATAGCGAAACATAAAAGAATCGTTCCTATTTCAATTTGTTTGATTTCAAACAACAAACATTGACAGCCCTCTTATCCTTTATAAAACCGTAGCTACTCAGCCTCCTAGCTTCGTTTTATTACTTTCTTCAGCAGAGCGTCCATTTACTTGCCCTCTCCGCACTCCATTGGGTTCTCGAGATTAGCCGTCCATTCTTCAAGTGAAGCCATATATACAGCCACATTATTAAAACCTAGCCGGGTTAAAACAAACGCCTCAGTGGATGCTACGATACCACCTCCACAATATGTGATAATGCGATCATTGTGATTAAAATCATGGAGTGATACCAGCTGGTCTTGCTTAAGCAAATGACCTCTTTCATCAAGTAGACTCAGGCCATTAATATTTCGTGCTCCAGTAATATGACCAGATCGTGGATAGATACTCATCTCGCCACGGTAAAACTCTTCGGGTAAGGTATCAATAAGAACAACCGATTTATTATTAACACTAGCAAGTACTTCATCATGATATGCAATCAACTCCGGCCGAAGTTTTGCTGTTAATTGCTGAGCAGGCCGACTAACCGATTCAAGCGAAAGCTCATTTCCTGTGGATGTCCATGCAGCAAGGCCGCCATCCAGGATTGCTGCGTTATCAAAGCCAATCCAGCGTAACATCCACCAAACTCGTGCGGCCCAACCGGTGTAATTAGCATCGTACAGGACAACACGAGAATCATTTCCCACACCCAATTCACTCATAGAAGTGCAGAACTGTTCCGGGCTTAATAAATCAAATTCAACCGGGCCATTCGATCTACTGAGCTCATCTTTAAGATCAGCAAAGCCGGCATTTGGAATATGACCAAGCTCATAATCTGGTCGGCCACTAACATTATGAAGCCCTCGTGGGTCATTAGCATCTGGCATAGTAACAACCGTACAATCGAGTATCACTAAATCAGGATCATTAATATGCTGTTTCAACCATTCTGCAGTTACTAAACTATCCATATCAACACCTCCAGTGTGTGCAAAAAAAATAGTAACGTCGCTTTATTTATTCAATAATTACCAAAAACAACTAATTATTTGATATACAGAAGAGAATACTCTTTGTTGTTTAATAGTTCCATTTATAGCACCATCAGACAAAACTTTAGCTTTTATAGATTGAAACTATATTACTTTACCTAAACGCAACAATCTTATTTAGCTTATTCGTATGCTGCATACAATTAAACTCAGCCCGTACCTCCAGCAAACACTTAGCACACAAGCAATCATCATATTGCATATACATATACTCAATCTGTTCAGCGCTCAAGATCACAGTCTGGCATTGACACAATAAAATAGAACCCGACTTACATTCAAATAACGACTCACAACGCGGACAGTTTTTACTTTCATGTTTTGTATATTGCATTTTATACATTGCAGTCACTTATCTTATTAACATCGCCCTCAGCTCTTTTTACGCAGTACCAGTGCCTCATCTTTTTATATTCAGGCTCCATATCTACCTGATATAAACCCAGACCACCTTTTCTTATCATAAACACAACAGTCTTATTTAAAGGAATGCTATCCCAATACTCATCCTCATTCACCTCTACACGTGGCAGTGATGAATCCACTGGCTCAAATATGGCCTTGTCAACACGCTTGTATTCATATTCAATCAATCCCTTACTATCAGTAAGCTGATTGATATTAATCATCGCTGGATACATAGTAACGCTGGCAACAACACCAAGAAGTAATGCCATTCCCCATGCATTCGTCGATGGCACATCAGTTTTAGCTAAAACAACACCACAACAAATCGTAATCACAAGCCCTATAACTGCAAACCATACATATGGCACCTCAGATATATACACCTCTCTGGTTACCATGAAGCTTATTAACGCATATGAAATAAACGCAAAAATCACGACTAACGTAACCAATGAATACTTATTACTGGTTAAATCAAAATTTAAATCTGTATCGGGTGTTTTTTCAATATCCAAACCAACGACATTAATGATATAACGAGATAGAACATTCTCTTTAAATGCAAAGTCTGCATTTTTAATCAGTTTATTCTGATACTTAAGACGACCTATCAGAGAATTAATTGTCTGATCATTATCTTTACCAAGCTCCTTCCATGTGTTCAACTGCAATGTACGGGATTTTCCATCCTTAGCCTCAATAACAATTTCATTCTTAGCTTTAACCTTACCCTGATGAACAGACTTTACATCAGCCCATCTAATAGACCATGAAGGACTTAGACTCTGAAAAAGTTTGTTTTTAAATACAGGCAAATACTTAATCTCGTTTTTAGTCAAGATCACTCTTTCGTTCTTTAACGACATATAACTAACAACAGATACAACAACAAATAAAACTGTTAAAACAAAATTCTCGATAACCGTATAATCACCATCAAAAATCAACTGTTTAATACCTGCAATAACATCAACACCACCCTCTTCCATTAACTCATTAATTCTTTCTGCAATCACAGCTGCAAAAATCACAACAAAAACTAAAGCAAGGGAAACAAAAAATACCTTTATATGTAGCGAAATCTTTTGCCCACCCACCCGTGACAAAATAACACCCTCATTGAAAACATCTTTACTGTGAAATTTAGTATTAGATTTATTATCTTCAAGATAGATCATGAAGTCATAAACAATAAAAACAAAGAAAACCGCGAGAAGAAGAAATGGCCAACTGTAAAATATAAAATCATTCATACACATACATCCATATATTTATAAGCTTATAAGAAAAATATAAAACTATGCTAACAGACTGGATCAGAAAACGACATGATTGGTATAAATTTCACTCCACACCTAATTATCCTATAAGTTATCACTTATCAGCCCACTTGCATTTTAATTAATATTTAAAGGATCCTGACCCCTTAAATTTATTAACCCCGTTAATTTATTATTATTTTGTGATCTCATCCCAATTACTTATTAAATGGGCACCGGTATCACAGTCACTTCTTAGGTAACGAATCTAAAATAATTTGTTCCGCAACTGTAGTTAAAACATCATTATACTCCCCCTTAAAACTATCCATCCTAATCCATATATAGTTTGATTTTGACCCTTCTTCACGAAGCAGAACATTAGGAAGCATAAGCTCTTTCCGAATTACATTACGCCCTTCAATAACCACTCCATAGCTACGCCAATTGTAATTATCCCCTAGCAGCTCAAAGGTAGAAATATCCACTCCCTTTTCTGGAGCGTATTCAAGCCTATCATTACTCTTAAAAATTATGTAAATATTATTGAAGTGACCGCGTGATATTTCAGAATTGTCAATCCTGTATTTTCCGTGACCAAATTTTGAAACATCATAATTGTTCTTCGGAATTAAAAACTTCGAGATACTGTCATTAGGATGCCACTGAATGGGCGACTCTCGTTTCTCATATCCATAGATATTTGAAGAAAAAATGAAAAAGATAGCTAAATATATAATTTTAGTTTTCATGAGCTTCTTTTTGCCTAACGATTAGCATAAGGAGTTTTTGTTAGTCCAGTGAGCGACAACTACTATAACTAAAGGACTCTGACTCCTTTAATTTTCATCTGACCTCAAATATCACTGAAAATCAACGCCTTTGCAAACAATTAGGGCTATGGTTTTTAAAATCCGGAGATAAACTTTTCTGCCATCATTGTGTAAGTATCTAAATGCTTTCTAGTACTAGCTTTCTGATTGTCTTCAGAATTAATATGGATATCTTCGACGATGATAGCGATTTGTTTCGCGAGCTTCTGTCTTTCTCCCGTTAGATGTTCTGCGAAATAAGCAACACTTTTTTCCAAAGTATAAGTGATAATATGTATTTCCTGTAATTCAACAACATCAAGCTTCGTTTTGCTATTAAGTTCGGCGGTTTTATTGATAAAGATACTTTTTGCAGCTTGCATAGAGGTGACGTCTGCAATTTTTAGATGCTGAGTTGGTTTCTTTTTCGGTTCGCTAGTTGATTCGATGCTTGTTGACGCACAACCTGCGTGTAGTAATGCGACACTTAAAATTAACATTAACTTATATTTTTTCATATATTCTCTCGAGCGGTAATTTCGTTAGAGCTTGTCTATTTAATTGATTTTATAAACAAATACAAGCAATCTAACAACAAGGCTTTCATCTATTTGTGCAAATCAGTTCTTAATGTTTATTCATTATAAACATATACTGCTATTATAGCATCCTGCTTCCAGCCTGGTGCGTTGCCTCCTGATAATAAACTCATTCATTAAAATTATCTTTATTTGATCATTAGGATTGAGTTCTGCAACTATAGAAATATCTTTTACTTTGTTAGTTCGCCCCGTGCTTATTGCTGACAAAGCTAAACGTATTGTTATATCTCAAATTATTTTGCATATTTAATGAAGCGGCCAGCAATGTCAGTTTTTTGTATCCTCGATTTAACCCAATGCTTTTATCATTATGACCTCCTTAACTTTGAAGCATAAGCCTGATGATTCAATATAAACCTTTCTAGTGCATCCTGCCCTAGATCCAGATAACGCAATTAAATGGGAGCACGCCTTAATATTCTCTAATATTAAAAATAATTATAATCTGACCCCAATGATTGAAAGAGCTCTAACTCCTTTAAATATTTTTACTTTTTGTTGGGGTTCCTACCTCACCCCAACCTACGGGCTGAAATAGCGAGTATTAAACAAAGGGTACGGGATCGGACCTTTTTTATTCTTATAGACAACGCTTTTTAATACCACTTCTTAACAACTCAAGATTTTTATTGAGTTCTATTTGTTGCAATTTAAACTTATTAACACTCTCTTCACTCATTTCTGTGTGTGGACTCAAGCTAATTACTCCCTCTGTTCTTCCAGAACCGATACTTACCTCAACCAGATCATCAACCGCCTTCTCACAGACTTCTCTTGCTGATTCAGCAAATACTGATGATGCACTAAGAATTAATAAACATATAATTAATTTCTTCATACTTCTCCCACTAAATTATTTGAATA
>Ga0316207_10002646_pt1 | contig 17933 bp, 12 predicted proteins | sample 6weekpyrite_MG_FD_204943 | JGI IMG/M metagenome (GOLD analysis project Ga0316207, IMG submission 204943) | Microbial mat bacterial communities from mineral coupon in-situ incubated in ocean water Damariscotta River, Maine, United States -... | ecosystem: Environmental > Aquatic > Marine >...
ATAGCGAGAAGTTAGAGAACAAGGCAAAAATTAACGAGAAAGCGGAATGTACGGCAAGTACATGAGCATTTTTTAGTGCCAGTTTTTTATATTACTGGCACTTATGATCTTTTTCGAGTTGATTTTTCGTCGTACCCCACATTCATTACCTTAAAGAGGGTAAACGCCGTTATCTAGCTTCGCAGCATTCTTGAAAATAAAAAAGGCGGGTATAAAACCCGCCTTTCACAATAAACAAAGAATAAACTTATTTATAGAAGTCGATCATTGCTTCTAATGATTTAACTTTGATTTTATCTGCATTGCCCGCTGAACCAAATGCTTCAAAACGTGCTTTACAAATATCTTTCATTGCCGCGGTAGATTCTTTTAAGAACTTACGCGGGTCAAAGTTAGATGGGTTATCCGCAAGGTGCTTACGAACAGAACCTGTAGATGCCATACGTAAATCAGTATCGATATTAACTTTACGAACACCTGATTTAATACCTGCCTGAATTTCTTCAACCGGCACACCGTAAGTTTGGCCCATATCACCACCGTAGTTATTGATGATTTCTAACCAGTCTTGTGGCACTGAAGAAGAACCGTGCATTACAAGGTGAGTGTTTGGTAATTTTGCGTGAATTTCTTCAATACGGTCAATACGTAAAATATCACCAGTAGGTTCTTTAGTGAATTTGTAAGCACCGTGTGAAGTACCGATAGCGATAGCCAGGGCATCAACATTAGTTGCTTCAACGAAATCAGCTGCTTCATCAACACCTGTTAAAAGTTGATCCATATCTAACTTGCCTTCAGCACCGTGACCGTCTTCTTCACCCATTTCGCCGGTTTCTAGTGAACCTAAGCAACCTAACTCACCCTCAACTGAAACACCGCCAGCATGAGCCATTTTTACCACTTCTTTAGTCACATCAACGTTGTACTCAAAAGATGCAGGTGTTTTCATATCCGCCATTAAAGAGCCGTCCATCATAACTGATGAGAAGCCAGACTGGATAGAACGTAAACATACTGCCGGTTCAGAACCGTGATCCTGATGCATTACAACTGGAATATGTGGATACATTTCAATTGCCGCAGCAATTAAGTGACGTAAGAATGGTTCGCCCGCATAAGAACGCGCGCCAGCAGAACCCTGCATAATAACCGGGCTATTTGCTTCATCAGCAGCTTGCATGATAGCGTGAACCTGCTCCATGTTATTTACATTAAATGCCGGCATACCGTAGTCATTTTCAGCAGCATGATCTAATAATTGTCTAAGTGATATAAGGGCCATGATGACCTCCTTAAAATTTTAGTTTTTAAAGTTAAGTTTTATAAATAGTTAGTTTACTTTTTCTGGTTCTACTGATTGATCTAAATCGCCACCAACACGGACTATCGACATCGTATTAGTACCACCAGCATCACCCATAGTTTCGCCACGTGTAACGAGAATTAAGTCACCATCACGCACTGCACCACGACGAAGTAATTCATCCACAGCTTCTTTCATAATGGTTGAGCGTTCTTCATCATCTGCAACTTCAAAACTCACCGGATAGACACCTCTGAACAAAGTGACTTTACGGCGTGTTTCAACATATTTTGTTAAAGCATAAATTGGAATACCTGAACTGATTCGCGACATCCAGCGAGGTGTTGAACCTGATTCCGTTAAAGAGGCAATCGCCTTTACTCCCAGGTGGTTCGCGGTATACATCGAAGCCATTGCAATGGCTTCATCGATACGTGAAAAATGAGTATCAATACGATGATCAGACTTTTTAGCTACACGCTCTTTCTCCGCAACCAGACAAATTCTGTCCATTGCCGCAATCGCTTCAGCGGGGTACTTACCACTTGCCGTTTCTGCTGAAAGCATCACTGCATCGGTGCCATCTAAAACAGCATTGGCAACATCGAAGACTTCAGCACGGGTTGGAATATGACTGGTAATCATCGATTCCATCATTTGAGTTGCTGTAATTACGATGCGGTTCATCTTGCGTGCTTTTTGAATCAGCATTTTTTGTACTGGCGGCAATGCAGCATCACCAATCTCAACACCAAGATCACCACGTGCAACCATAATGACATCGGATGCCTCAATAATATCATCCAGGTTATCCAGGGCATCGGCACGTTCAACTTTAGCAACGATATCGGCATAACCACCCGCCGCTTTCATTAAATCGCGCGCGTCATGTAAGTCCTGACCGGTAACGGGGAAAGAAACGGCTAAATAATCCGCTTCCATTTTTGCTGCGGTTTTAATATCTTCTTTATCTTTGTCAGTTAATGCCGGCGCAGATAAACCACCACCTTGCTTATTCAAACCCTTACGATCGGAAAGCTCTCCACCGATAGCCACTTTACAGCGCACTTCAGTGCCTACAACTTCATCAACCCAAAGACTGATACGACCGTCATCTAATAATAAAGTATCACCACGTTTTACATCCTGTGGTAATGCTTTATAAGCCATACCTACACGTTCAACTGTACCGGAATTGGGATCCATCGCGGTATCAAGAATAAATGAATCGCCATCTTTTAAAACAATTTTTGTATCTTTGAATTTCTCGATACGAATTTTGGGACCCTGAAGATCACATAAAACACCAACCTGACGGCCATGTGCACGGGCGCGATTACGTAATTTTTCAGCGCGCTCTATATGTTCTTCGGGGTTGCCATGTGAGAAATTAATACGGACAACATCAACACCCGCTTCTATTATACGATCCAACATTTTTGCATCGTTCGTTGCAGGGCCTAATGTGGCTATGATTTTAGTACGTCTCATATTTTTTAAATTTATTCTCTCTAATTATTTTGCTTGTTCTTCTAACATAGCAACGGCAGGTAATACTTTACCTTCTAAATACTCAAGGAATGCACCACCAGCAGTTGAGATATATGAAACTTTGTCAAAAATGTCATATTTCTGGATTGCAGCAATTGTGTCACCGCCACCCGCTAAACTAAAGCCTGCAGAGTCAGCGATTGCCATTGAAACAGTCTTAGTACCTTCACCAAATTGATCAAACTCAAATACGCCAACAGGGCCATTCCAAACAATTGTTCCTGCTTTAGAAATAATGTCCGCTAAAACTTTTGCCGACTCAGGACCAATATCAAAAATCATGTCATCGTCAGCACATTCATCAGCCGCTTTTAACGTTGCTTCAGCGTCTTCGGCAAACTCTTTCGCACAAACGATGTCTGTCGCGATTGGAATGCTCGCACCACGCGCTTCCATTTTTTCAATTAATGCTTTCGCTGTATCAACTAAATCTTCTTCATATAAAGATTTACCCACATTATAACCTTTAGCTGCTAAGAATGTATTTGCAATACCACCACCAACAACCAGCTGATCAACTTTTTCAGATAATGCTTCAAGTACGGTTAACTTGGTAGAAACTTTAGAACCACCAACGATAGCAACCATTGGGCGGGCAGGCTCTGCTAATGCTTTAGCAAGGCTGTCTAATTCATCTGATAATAAAATACCCGCACATGCAGTCGGTGCCTGAACACCTACACCATGAGTTGACGCTTGTGCGCGGTGAGCCGTACCAAATGCATCCATAACAAATACATCACATAGCGCTGCATATTTTTTAGATAACGCTTCGTCGTCTTTCTTCTCGCCCGCATTAAAACGCACGTTTTCCAGTAAAACACATTCACCGGCAGCAACATCAACACCACCATCTAAATAATCTTTAACCAGCTTAACCTCTTTACCCAACTTCTCAGACATCACTGTTGCGATAGGCGCTAAAGAATTTTCTTCGTCTGCCTTACCTTCTTCAGGACGACCACGGTGAGACATAACCATAACTGAAGCACCCGCTTTCATAGCGTGCTCAATCGTTGGCATAGATGCTGTAATACGCGCATCTGAAGTTACTTTTCCATCTTTAACAGGGACATTTAAATCAGCACGAATTAAAACGCGCTTACCCGCAAGATCAAGATCAGTTAATTTAATAAAAGACATGTAAAACTCCTAAATTGAAAATATTTAACACATAAACTTTATTGAAAAATTAATGTGTTAAATATCTATAAAACTTTTTATTCCTAAAATTTGAATTGAAGTTCAACTCAATCGTTAAACTCCATTTCAAAATATTTTTCCACTTAAACTAACCAAGTGGAATTAAGCGAAAGATTTTTTCTGCTAGCAAGGCGGAGGGAATATTTTGATCGCGAAGCGTACACCAGTACGTGAGCTATCAAAATTTCCCGACAACGCCGCTAGCGGGAAAAAGATTCGCTTAATTAGCTGCTACGTGTTCTACGAAGCGCATCATGTTGCACGTGTAACCATACTCATTATCGTACCAGGACACTAACTTAACAAATGTGCCGTCTAGTGCGATACCTGCTTCTGAATCAAAGATTGAAGAGTAACCCACGCCACGGAAGTCAGTTGAAACAACTTTCTCATCTGTATAACCAAGAGTCTTAGAAATGTCACCATTTTCAGATGCCGCTTTCATTTCTGCACAAATGTCTTCGTATGAAGCTTCACTGTTTAACTCTACAGTTAAATCCACAACAGAAACGTCAGAAGTAGGTACACGGAAAGCCATACCTGTTAATTTGCCGTTTAATTCCGGAAGAACAACACCTACTGCTTTAGCCGCACCCGTTGAAGATGGGATGATGTTTTCTAAGATACCACGACCACCGCGCCAGTCTTTCATTGAAGGACCATCTACAGTTTTTTGAGTTGCAGTTGCAGCATGAACTGTCGTCATAAGACCACGTTTGATGCCCCACTTGTCATTAATAACTTTAGCCATAGGTGCTAAACAGTTAGTTGTACAAGATGCAGCTGAAACGATTTTTTGACCAGCATATTCAGTGTGATTAACACCGTATACGAACATTGGCGTGCCATCTTTAGAAGGTGCTGATTGAACAACTTTACCCGCGCCTGCATCGATGTGCTTCTGACAGCTTTCTTCAGTTAAGAAGAAGCCAGTACAATCGATAACGATGTCTGCTTTAACGTCGCCCCATTTAAGGTCTGAAGGATCACGTTCTGCAGTTAAACGGATTTCTTTACCGTCAACGATCATAGCGCCTTCTTTATGAGAAACTTCACCACCGAAACGGCCATGAACTGAATCATATTTCAACATGTATGCTAAGTAATCAGCATCTAATAAATCATTGATACCAACGATTTCGATGTCTTTAAATTCATTATATACCGCACGAAAAACCATGCGACCAATACGGCCAAAACCGTTAATACCGACTTTAATTGTCATTGTTAATCCCCTTACTAAAGTTAAAAATTTTAAAAATTAAACTTAACGCAGAGTTCGCGGAGGCGCAGAGGGCGCAAAGTAAATTATATAAAACTCTGCGAACTCTGCGCCTCTGCGCTCTTTGCGTTGAAATATTTACATTACTGATTCAACAGCGTTCACTACGTTTTCAACGGTGAAACCAAACTCTTTAAAGAGTTCACCTGCTGGTGCTGACTCACCAAATGTTGTCATACCTACAACTACATCTGCGTATTTGTACCAGGCATCTGGAATTGCAGCTTCAACGGCAACCGTTGCAATGCCCTGACCTAATACGGCAGTCTGGTAATCATCGTCTTGACGTTCAAATGCATCCACTGAAGGCATTGAAACAACTCGAATATTTTTACCACTCATTGCTTCTGCTGCACCTGTCGCTAATGCAACTTCAGAGCCTGTCGCAATAATGATTGCATCAGGTTCGCCATCACAATCTTTTAGGATATAACCACCCTTCGCGATGTCTGCAATCTGAGCATCTGTGCGTTCATTATGTGGTAAACCCTGACGAGAGAAGATCAATGTAGAAGGCCCCTCTTTACGTTCTACCGCTTGTTGCCAGGACACTGCTGCTTCAACTGCATCACATGGACGCCATACCGACATGTTAGGAATCATACGTAACGTTGGAATTTGTTCAACAGGTTGATGCGTAGGACCATCTTCACCCAAACCAATCGAATCGTGCGTAAATACGAAGATACTACGAATTTTCATTAATGCTGCCATACGTAATGCATTACGCGCATATTCTGAGAACATTAAGAAAGTTGAACCAAATGGAATTAAACCACCGTGCAACGCGATACCATTCATAATGGCAGACATACCAAACTCACGAACACCATAGCGCACGTAGTTTGATACAGCACTGTTATCCATTGGTTTATAACCCGACCACTCTGTTAGGTTTGAACAACCTAAATCTGCTGAACCACCAAATAACTCAGGTAACATAGGTGAGTAAGCTTCAATAGACGCTAATGATGCCTGGCGAGTTGCCGGGCTTTTTGCTTCAGCAACAACACTTGCGATGAAGTCAGCTGATTTTTGTGCCCAATCTGCCGGAAGTTCACCCGTCGTACGACGTTCATATTCAGCCGCTAATTCCGGATATTCCGCTTTATATGCAGCGAACTTTTCATTCCAGGCTGCTTCTGCTTTCGCGCCTTTTTCTTTCGCATCCCAACCGTGATAAATATCAGCAGGTACTTCGAAAGCAGCATGATCCCAACCTAAAGCTGCTTTAGTCAGGTTAATTTCTTCTTCACCTAATGGCGCACCGTGACACGCGTGAGAACCCGCTTTGTTTGGCGAACCAAAACCGATGGTTGTTTTACAACAAATCATCGTTGGTTTGTCTGTCATGGCTTTTGCCATATCAATTGCTTTAGCAAGTGCATCAGAATCGTGGCCATCTACGTCAGCAATTACATGCCAGCCGTAAGATTCAAAACGTTTCGGCGTATCATCAGAGAACCAGCCTTCAACGTGACCATCGATAGAAATACCGTTGTCATCCCAGAATGCGATTAACTTGCCTAAACCTAAGGTGCCCGCAAGAGAACATGCCTCATGAGAAATACCTTCCATTAAACAACCATCACCTAAAAATACATAAGTGTTGTGATCAACGATGTCGTGACCTTTTTGGTTGAACTGCTGTGCCATTGCTTTTTCAGCAATCGCCATACCTACGCCATTGGTAATACCCTGGCCTAGTGGACCCGTTGTTGTTTCAACACCTGGCGCATAACCGTACTCAGGATGGCCCGGCGTCCTGGAATGCAACTGACGGAAGTTTTTCAAGTCATCAATTGAAAGGTCATAACCTGTTAAATGAAGTAATGAATATATAAGCATAGAACCGTGACCATTCGAAAGAATGAAGCGATCACGGTTAGACCAGTCTGGATTCGCTGGATTGTGGTTCATATTGTCGTTCCACAATACTTCCGCGATATCGGCCATCCCCATTGGGGCGCCCGGATGACCAGAATTGGCTTTTTGTACTGCATCCATACTTAAAGCACGGACTGCATTTGCTAATTGTTTACGTGATGACATAAGAATGTCTCCCTGGTAAGTTTCAAAATTAAAAGTCTTTTCATGCTTTTATGTGCTTGATTTAACACGATAAATAGCAAAACCACTGCTCAAAAATACTCAGCAATAGTAAAAAATTAGGTCCCAAATTATGAGATTGAAGCCGATGCCCTGCGACAGCGTTACCCCTATCCATTTTCCAAAATACAGCCGTCTCATCGCCTGTATCCGATATTTCCCCAATAGCGGAAAACGGAGCCGGCAATTCTCCCATTTTTTACCCCCTTGGGGCAAGGAAAATCGGCGTTATAATAAGGTTTTAGGGGGGTGAGATAAGTTGAATTTATGTGGTTTTTAGCGAAGAAATGCTGCCACTGGCTCCGTCTTTTTCATACAGTCATCGGATCAAAGCATCTCTTTAACACGGCTAAATTGCGCTTAAGAATGCTCAATTTTGTAGTGCAGCACAATGGCTTTTTCAACCTTAAGATACTGAAAGCCTCAATATATTATGACTATTGTATTTCTGCTAACTATCAGCATCCTGTTGCCATAAGTAGTACATCAAGGGCGTCACAAACAAACTCAAAACCGTTGCCGCAATGGTACCAAATGCCATCGAAACACCTAAACCACCAAAAACAGGATCACTGATCATAATGGCTGAACCCGCAACCACCGCAAGCGCAGTAAGTAATATTGGACGAGATCGGGCTGCACCCGCTTCAAGTACCGACTCTCGCACACTAAAACCACGTCCACGATAATCTAGAATGAAATCAACCAACAAAGTTGAGTTACGTACGACAATACCCGCTAAAGCAATCATGCCAATCATTGATGTGGCGGTGAATGGCTGCCCTGTGATCCAGTGACCAGGAAAGATTCCGATCATGGTTAATGCGGTTGGAGCTATGACCAGTATCGGTAGCGTAAACTGGCCGTAGTAAGCAACCATCAGAAGATAGATCAACACGATAGCAACAATAAATGCCGCACCTAAATCACGAAAAACATCTAAGGTTAACCGCATCTCACCATCCCATAATAAATGATAGTTATAGGTATTATCAGGCTGAGTACTGGTAAAACGCATGCCACCTGTTTTAATGCTTTGTCCGTCAGCAAACTCGCTGTTATCTAACTGCTGATCCATATCGAGCAAAGAGTAAACCTGCGAACCTTGTTTAGGTTCAGCTGAAACATATACAACCGAATTCGCATCTTTTGTAAATAATGGCTTGGGGACAATCGATTCTTCTACAGTTGCAATACTGGAAAGTTGCACCACACCTTGATTACTGGAAAGATAAATACGATCCAGATCTGATGCGTGCACGCGAAATTTCTGCGGTAAACGTACGTTAATATTTACCGGATGTCGTTCACTCTCGATATGAATAGCACCAATATCGTAACCGCTTAAAAAATCACGTAATGCACTTTTCACTGCTGCTGTAGCAACACCTAACCGGCTGGCTTTATCCTTATCCAGAACGATACGTAGCTCACGCTGGTCTTCACCAAGAGAATCATCAATATCCACAACATCATAGGTATTTTCAAATACTTCACGAACATGCTTCGCTGCCAATTGTTGCTGTTCATAATTTGGTCCATAAATTTCAGCCAATAAAGTTGCACGCACAGGGGGACCAGGTGGATCTTCCACTAACTTCACATTTGCTTCAGGGTGCGATTCAAGCGTCGCCTGTAATCTTTTCCTAAGGTCCACTACCAACTCTTCCGACTTCAACGAGCGTGAATGTTTATCAACCAGGTTCACTCGAATATTCCCCAGGTGAGAACCTTGACGAAAAACTGAGCCGCGTAGCATACCGTTAAAATCAATAGGCCCGGCTTTACCAATATATGTTTGGTAATTCTCTACCATTTCATGCTGGCGTAAAATAACAGCAATATCACGCGCCACCGCATCAGTTGCTCTTAATGGCGTTCCTTCAGGCATATCAATCGTTATGTTAAAAGTATTTTGATCACCCTTCGGCAACATTTTTAGTTCTACACCACCTGTTGTCAAAGGACCATTAATGCCGGCGGGACGAATAAACTGCCAGCCCGGCTGAAGCAAAGAAGCAATAAATAAAACAAGAACAATAATCCAAAAGCCCTGTCGTTGTTTTTTATTATCAAACAAGGGGACGGCGAGTCTCATATATAAACTATGAATCCAATCATTGGAATCTTCATCTTTTTCATTCATCGTTTTATCAGGCATCGATGAAGGTAGCCAGCGAAGCGCAATCCATGGCGTAAGCATATAAGCGATGATCAATGATGCCGCCATGGCAATAGGAACATTAAACGGGATGGGCCCCATGTAAGGCCCCATCATGCCGGTAACAAAAGCCATTGGAATAAAAGCAAAGATGACGGCAATAGTCGCAATGATTGTTGGCTTACCCGTCTCATTCGTCGCACGAATAATAATGTTTGCTTTATCTTTTAAATTTTTAGCTCCATGATGGAGGTGACGATGAATATTCTCTATAACAACAATAGCATCATCCACTAACAATCCTAAGGCTAAGATCAAAGCAAATAATGTAATTCGGTTTATGGTCTGATCGGCAAAAAAACCAACGGCCAAAACAATAAACAAAATCAAAGGAATATTCATGGTAACAATCGATGCTTCACGCCAACCTAAGAAAACCAGCATAATGATAATGATCGATACGATAGCAATACCTAAGTGCTCAACCAAAAGATTAACGGCTGAATTTGCCTTCCTGCCAGAATCACGTGCGATGGTCACAAGGACATTATCAGGAATAAAGTCACCCTTAAGTTCATCGAGTTTATTTTTAATACGTTGGGTTACGAAAACTGCATTAGTACCACGTTTTTTTGATAATGCAATTGAGATCGCATTGTATTCAGGTTCACCTTCAGAAACATGAGTAGATGCTTTACCAAATCCCATACGATGTATCGAATTAAGCTCAGCACTACCATCAACAATATCAGCAACATCCCTGAGATAAACAGGTTGTTCTTTCCTTTGACCAACAAGCAAACGTCCGACTTCGCTGGCCGATTGTAAATAACCATCTAACCAAACACGACTAACATGGTTGTTAGACACGAGCTGTCCAACTGGTCCCCCCACATTGGCGCTGCTCAAAACGTTATGTAAAGAATCAAGAGGTATCTTATAAGCTGCTAAACGCACCGGGTCGACGGTAATGCGTACCGAGCGATCACGACCGCCAACAATATCAACCACAGAAATTCCCTCGAGCGGTGCAAGTTGCTCTCTTACTCTTTCTGCCAAACGTTTTAACATAAGGCCATCGAGTTCTTCAGAAGCCAAATTAATAACCGAAACAGGAACATCATCAACATCAGCAGGCTTTATCATAGGTTGCGATGCACCGGGAGGAATACGATCAATGTTTTGCATAACACGATCATAAAGTTTCACCATACTCTGGCCTTTATCTTCGCCTACCTTAAACATCACGGTTACTATACCCATCGCATTCAGTGATGTTCCATATGTATGATCAACCCCGGTCATTTCACGTAAAAGCATTTCCAGAGGTCGAATCACAAGGTTCTGAATTTCTTCAGGGCTCGCACCTTGCATATGCACGATTATATTGGCAGCAGGTACATCAATTTGCGGGTTTTCTTCACGTGGCGTGACCATAAGAGCTAACACACCAATAATTAAAATTAATATACTAAGGATCGGTGTCAGGTTGCTGCCCATTGCAGCCTTGCCGAGCTTGCCGGCAATGTTAAGTTGTTCGTCTTGCTCACTCATCTGCGTTACCGTTGGCAACAACAAGTGTCCCCGTTGAGATTGAAGGTGGAGGATTATTGATCACTCGTTGCTGCGGTTTTAAACCTGCTGCAACTTCAATACGATCACCTAATTGCTGACCTAAACGCAGCAAGCGGTAATGAGCAATATTATTATCATCAACAATATAGACACCTTCCAAACCATTACGTTTTATAACTGCCGACGTTGGTAATAACAAACTTTCTTGCTGACCTACTGTAAAATACACTTCAACAAAGATGCCCGGACGAATGTCTTTATGTGTAGGTACAGATGCCTTCACCAGAAATTTATGGCTATTAATATCTGCGACTTCGACTACCTGGCGCACTTCACCCACCAAAGGTTGTTCGATAGAAGAAATATTAAGCTTAACTTTATCATTATTATTAATTGATGCGATGTGCCTTTCCGATACATAAGTTTTAACAAGAAGATGTAGAGGATCTTCCAAAGTTAAAATAGGCAAGCCTGGCGAAGCTAAATCACCGACGTTAAGACGTTTTTCTACAATAATTCCGTCAACGGGTGCCCGCACTACCGCATAACCAAGTTGATTTTGTGCTTGAGTCACTTTTGATGCTGCAACATCATAACGTAACTTAATCTGATCAAATTGCTGTTGCGTTACCGCTTTATCAGCAAGCAAACTCTGATAACGTGTCAGATCAACTTTTGCATTATTTAAATCTGCTTTTGCCTGGGCCAGTTGTTGTTTAGTATCAACGGGATCGACCCGAAAAAGAACATCTCCTTTTTTTACTTTACTTCCTTCACGAACTTTTATGTTACGAATATAGCCAGATAAACGCGAGCTCACTTCTACACGATGATCTGATGTTATAATTCCGCTTGTAGAGTAATATTCATTGATCAATTCTTTTTTTATACTAAAAACATCAACTTTGACGGCCGCTTTTTTCTTTTCAACACTAACGTTACTCTCACTACATGCGATCAGACCTGAGCTTAATAAAAACACGAGAAGGGCATGTTTTATAAACATTTTCATTATTTAAGATCCTTTAAATTTAATTTTCCTGCTGTCAGTAATAAGGTCACTCTTGCGAGGGTGACGTTATGCTTTGCCCGAATAAATTCTGCCCGGGAAACATCTAACTGTGCCTGAGAATCAAGAAGTTCATTTGTTTTTTCCAAACCTTGCTTGTAACGTAAAGTGCGAATGCGCAAAGCTTCTGTTGCTTGTTGTTCTGCCTGTTGTTTTACATGTTGACGTTGAATCGCTTCGTCCAGCATACGAACCGCTCGTCTCACTTCATTTCGGATTGCATATTGCTTATCAATGATTTGATGTTGTAGCCCTAATGCTTTTGCTGAAGCCTTATTCACAGCCGCATAATCAGAGCCTCCGGAAAAAACATTCCATTTTAGTTGTACTGCAACGCTTGACTGCTCATTTTCAAGTTCAAACTTGTCGCTATTCCACTGCTTCGATAGTTGCATATTCAATTTTGGCTTGAAGGCGGATTGAGCTTGGGTAACACCTGCACGATGAAACTTATGCTGAAACTTTAATGCAAGTAAGTCCGGACGGTTTTCCGCCGCCCAATCAATTAATAAATTTTTGTTCGCAATAACATCTGAAAATAAATCAGGTTGCTGAAGCAGCAGCTCCGTATCTACAGTCATATTCAAAAGGTGCTTTAAAGTATCTTCTGCAGTTTTATATTCGTTATTTGCCTGCGTTAGCATTATTTGTGCGTTGAGACGGTGTATATCGGTGTCCATGACATCACTCTTAATCACGACCCCCTTACGATAAAGGGCTTTTGTCGTTTTTAAGTGCCGTTGTGCAGCCTGGAAGGATTTTTCTGCAGCCGCCATTTGCGCTTTCGCCTGAAAAATACGCGTGTAAGCCTGGATAACGTTAAACAAAAGCTGTTGTCGTTGCGCCGCCAGCCCCATCTTATTGGCAGCAAAATAGTTTTTTGCCTGGCTTTTTGCTGCAAACAGCGCACCGCCCTGATACAGCGGTAAATTTACAGCAACCTGGGTTTGTACATTTTGATAATTATCCGGGTTATTCAAAGAGGCGGGAACAAAGTCGCTGGAAGTGATATTTTTTTGTTGAAGCTTTGAACCAAACACATGCAGAGGAGAATCTGTGTCAACATAGGCTGTCGAAACCGTTACTTGAGGCCAAAAAAAACCAGAAGCCTGATCCAACCCGGCTTCTGCCTGCACTAAATCCGTCCGCGTAGCTGCAAGCAACTGGTTTTGTTTTAGTGCAAATTCCATCGCCTTAATAAGGTTTAAGTTAAGGGTTTCAGATAGAACCGGGGACTGAAATAAAAACCCAGTCAATAAAATAAGGAACCGGAGTCTCTTTAATGTTGTCATTAAGCACCTTAAATATAGCTAAATTTATCGAGTCAACATACCGTACCAGTCCGGGGGGATCTTTCTCTCTTCACACAGAAGATACCCCAATGGATTACACAGTAAAACCGAATAAAATGTAACACACAAAAATAATCAGATGTATTCGTCGAGCATACAGTATATTAGAGAACCATAATATAAGATAACACTAATATAGTTGTTTTATAAAGAATTCAACCATAAAAAGAAAAAATTCACCTCTAGGCATAAAAATTACCTCAAATTCATCCTTCGTTAGATATTTATTCTTTCCACTTAATCGAGCAGCCCATGCTGGGAATTTGCTCGCAGGGACCTTTAGCCGTTTCAGCAACAATCTTCATCGACTCAAATAAGTCTCGGCGCACATTTTCATCCGCGGTTTCTTTACGGCTTTCATCAAAGCGGCCACGATATTGCAATTTTAAGTCCGCGTTATAACCAAAGAAATCCGGTGTACACACCGCACCGTAGGCTTTTGCAACCTGTTGAGTTTCATCTAATAAATAAGGGAATGAAAAGCCAAACTCTTTCGAAATTTTTTGCATGTTTTCAAACGAGTCTTCAGCATATTCAGTTGGATCATTTGACATAATGGCAACCGTGTTCACACCCAGCTCTTTTAATGCCTGGGTATCTCGAACAAGTCGTTTCATTATGGCTTTTACATAGGGACAATGGTTACAAATAAACATCACCAACAAGCCTTTATCACCGGCACAATCTTTAAGCGACCAGGTGTTACCGTCCACACCCGGTAATGAAAAATTAATTGCATCTTTATCAAATTCGCAGACCGGTGTTTCTAAACTAACCATATTGAAAACCCTTATATTTATGTGTAAAAGTACACTTTATCTTATATCAACCTTAGCATTAATTCAGTTACTTTGACTTAAAGCATAAATTGGTTATACTAAAAAGCAGTTACAGCGCCGATTTGAATTCAGATTGCGGGCGCTTAATAAATACGGCTAAAGCGGAATGCAGGTAAAAATTCCAAAAACCGCTTTAGTCTTTACGCTAAAGCGGTTTTTTTTATGGAGAAAATACAATAATGAGTGAGTACTTATTTACATCAGAGTCCGTATCAGAAGGTCACCCGGATAAAGTTGCGGATCAAATTTCAGATTCAATTTTAGATGCTATTTTAGAGCAAGATCCAAAAGCACGTGTTGCCTGTGAAACCATGGTGAACACCGGGATGGTGGTTTTATCAGGTGAAATTACAACTTCTGCCTGGGTAGATATGAACGATGTCGTACGTAATCGTATTAAGGAAATTGGTTATAACAGTTCAGAAATAGGCTTTGATTATGAATCATGCGCCATTCTAACGGCAATTGATAAGCAGTCTGCTGACATCGCCATGGGGGTTGATGAAGATGAATCTCACGAGCAAGGTGCCGGCGATCAAGGCTTAATGTTCGGTTACGCAAGCAACGAAACCGATGTTCTTATGCCTGCACCGATTACCTATGCTCACCGCTTAGTGAAACGTCAGGCAGAAGTACGCAAAAATGGAACCTTAGCGTGGTTACGCCCCGATGCGAAAAGTCAGGTAACTTTCCGTTACGAAAACCACAAACCTGTGGGAGTTGATGCGGTTGTTTTGTCCACGCAACACAGCGAAGACATTGCACAAGATGCGCTGGTTGAAGCAGTAATGGATGAAATTATTAAACCTGTACTACCTGCTGAATGGTTAGATGAAAATACAAAATACTTCATTAATCCCACCGGCCGCTTTGTTATTGGTGGTCCTGTCGGCGATTGCGGTTTAACCGGCCGAAAAATTATTGTTGATACTTACGGTGGTATGGCTCGCCATGGTGGTGGCGCCTTCTCAGGTAAAGACCCATCAAAAGTGGATCGCTCAGCTGCCTATGCTGGCCGATATGTGGCAAAAAATATCGTTGCCGCCGGTTTAGCTGAACGCTGTGAAATCCAGGTTTCCTATGCCATTGGTGTTTCTGAACCAACGTCTATCAGTGTTGAAACCTTCGGCACGGGTAAAGTTGAAGATGCGCGTATTGTTGAGCTTGTCCGTGAACATTTTGATTTACGTGCAGGTGGACTGGTTAAAATGTTGGACTTACTGCGTCCAATCTATGCACCAACAGCAGCGTATGGACACTTTGGTCGTGATGATCTCAATGTAAGTTGGGAACAAACCGACAAAGCGGATGCATTACGCGACTCGGCAGGCATTTAATTAAAATACCGGTTGTCAGAGAAATGAGGGTGAATAGCCTGAAAAGCAAAGTTTTGTAAAAAATACCTTTGTGACCTTCACCTATTCACCTCTTTGCGTTTAGAATATGCACCACAATTAAGTTATATCCTGTTTTTTTTGAGGGGCGCTGCAGCGAAATTAAATTTTCGTCAGGCTCGGAAAGGACAGATCCAATTTCAACACTTTAAATGCTGAATTGGGTAAAACGGCGCTCATTCTTTTAACTTTAACTAGGAGAATGATGCTCATGAATGCTGATTTTACCGATTACAAAATTGCCGACATTTCACTTGCTGAATGGGGCCACAAAGAAATTAAAATTGCTGAAACTGAAATGCCAGGCCTTATGGCGCTTCGCGAAGAATTCGGCAAAGACCAACCTTTAAAAGGCGCTCGTATTATGGGCAGCCTGCATATGACGATCCAAACTGCCGTTTTAATCGAAACCTTAGTCGCATTAGGTGCTGAAGTTCGCTGGGTATCCTGTAATATTTTCTCTACTCAAGACCACGCAGCGGCTGCAATTGCCGATCAAAATATTCCTGTTTATGCATGGAAAGGCGAAACCATCGAAGAATACTGGTGGTGTACTGAGCAAGCATTAAAATGGCCTGGTGGGCAAATGCCTAACATGATCTTAGATGATGGTGGTGATGCAACTTTACTTGTACACAAGGGTGCAGAGTTTGAAAAAGCCGGCAGCATTCCGGCAACAAAAGATGATGACAACGAAGAATATAAAGAAATATTAAATGTACTTCGCCGTACCATTAGCGATGGTTCCACTTTCTGGACAGATACCGCAGCAAGTATTAAAGGTGTCACCGAAGAAACCACAACAGGTGTTCACCGTTTATATGAAATGCAGGAAAAAGCTGCGCTTCTGTTCCCGGCAATGAACGTAAACGACTCAGCCACTAAATCAAAATTTGATAACCTCTACGGCTGTCGTGAATCCTTAATCGATTCAATCAAACGTGCAACGGACGTGATGATTGCCGGCAAGATTGCAGTTGTGCTGGGTTACGGTGATGTTGGTAAAGGCTGTGCACAGGCATTTAAAGGCATGGGTGCAACGGTTTGGGTAACTGAAATCGATCCTATTTGTGCGCTACAAGCGGCAATGGAAGGCTACCGTGTAGTAGACATGAACGAAGCGTGTTCACAAGGTGACATCTTTGTTACCACAACAGGCAACATGAATGTTATTGATCATGATCATATGCTTAAAATGAAAAACGAAGCGATTGTTTCTAACATCGGTCACTTCGATTCAGAAATTAATATTGCATCACTTGAAAAATACGAATGGTCTGAAATCAAACCACAGGTTGATCACGTTATCTTCCCTGATGGTAAGCGTATTATCGTATTAGCGAAAGGTCGTTTAGTTAACTTAGGTTGTGCAACAGGTCACCCAAGTTTTGTCATGTCTGCTTCATTTACCAACCAGGTGATGGCACAAATGGAATTTTTTGCTAATGCAGAGAATTATAAGAATGAAGTGTATATTCTTCCAAAAGTTCTTGATGAAAAAGTTGCACGTTTGCACTTAGCTAAAGTTGGCGCACATTTAAGTACGCTTTCTAAGGAACAAGCGGACTATATTAGTGTTCCGGTTGAAGGCCCGTTCAAACCTGAACACTATCGTTACTAACAATATCAAGCAATGTAACGCAAAGGACGCGGAGGCGCAGAGAACGCAAAGAAAAATATCAACTTTGTATTTTTATCGCTTCTGCAACCTGGAGTTAATAATATTAAATATCTTGGCGACCTCTGCGCCTCTGCGCACTCTGCGTTTAATATCAAGGTAACAAAATATGGAAAGCCAACAAAAATATCCACAACAGTTTAGCTTTGAGTTTTTCCCACCAAAAACATCTGAGGGTGCGGACAAGCTTATTAAAGTACGAGATACCTTAGGTGAACTTAATCCAAAATATTTTTCTGTAACTTTTGGTGCCGGTGGTAGCACGCAACAAGGTACGGTTGATACGGTCACTTCAATTAAAGAAGCCGGCTTCGATGCTGCACCGCATTTATCCTGCGTCGGTTCGACAAAAGAAAATATCCGTAAAATTTTAAACGATTATATGGATAAAGGTATTAATCGAATCGTTGCCTT
>Ga0316207_10002647_pt1 | contig 17930 bp, 18 predicted proteins | sample 6weekpyrite_MG_FD_204943 | JGI IMG/M metagenome (GOLD analysis project Ga0316207, IMG submission 204943) | Microbial mat bacterial communities from mineral coupon in-situ incubated in ocean water Damariscotta River, Maine, United States -... | ecosystem: Environmental > Aquatic > Marine >...
GCACCAATCATCTCGACGCCGTGCTCATCCAGTACACCTTCACGGTAGAGGTCCAGGGCACAGTTCAGCGCGGTCTGGCCACCCATTGTTGGCAACAGTGCATCAGGTTTTTCTTTTTCGATAATGCTGCGAACTGTCTTCCAGGTAATAGGTTCAATATAAATTGCATCGGCGGTATCCGGATCGGTCATGATCGTCGCAGGATTCGAATTGACGAGAATAACCCGGTAGCCCTCTTCTCTAAGTGCTTTACACGCCTGGGCACCCGAGTAGTCAAACTCACAGGCCTGACCAATGATGATCGGGCCCGCGCCAATAATCAGAACACTTTTAATGTCGGTACGTTTAGGCATATTTGCTCTTCAGTAAAAAAATCTTTTCGACAGGGTTTACAGGATAAACATGATTTATAAAACACCATGCATCAGTTAAAACAACAGTTATCTCGTTAATCTTGTTAATCCTGTCAATTTTTTTGTTTCATCAAATCAATAAATTTATCGAACAATGGGGCAACATCATGGGGACCTGGACTTGCCTCCGGGTGGCCCTGGAAACTGAATGCAGGTTTATCAGTACGGCTAACGCCCTGCAGTGAACCATCGAACAGTGATCGGTGAGTGGCCTGCAGGTACGAGGGTAGACTGTCTTCATCGACGGCAAAACCGTGATTCTGACTCGTAATCATGACCTCGTTGGTCGCACAGTCCTGAACCGGGTGATTGGCACCATGATGGCCAAACTTCATTTTTACTGTTTTAGCGCCGGAGGCCAGTGACAATAACTGGTGGCCCAGGCATATGCCAAACAGTGGCATAGATTCAGCAAGTAGCTCACTGATAGCAGTAATCGCATAATCACAGGGTTCTGGATCGCCAGGCCCATTCGACAAGAATACACCATCGGGGTTCATGGCCAACACATCGGCGGCCGATGTTTGCGCCGGCACTACCGTCACGTTGCAACCACGTTCAACCAGCATACGGAGGATGTTATGTTTTACACCAAAGTCGTATGCAACAACGTTAAATGCCGCCTCATCAGCGCTCTTATCAATGTAGCCCCCGAGCAGGTCCCAACTACTTTGCTGCCACGGGTACTGTTTGTCAGTCGTGACCTCTTTGGCAAGATCCATCCCCTTGAGTCCCGGGAAGGCCTTTGCCTCAGCCAGTGCTGCCGCCTCATCGATATTGTCCCCGGCGACAATGCAGCCACTCTGGGCACCCTTTTCACGCAAAATGCGTGTCAGGCGTCGCGTATCGATGTCAGCGATGGCGACAACATTATTAGCCTTAAGGTATTCCTCGAGTGACTGTTCGGCACGCCAGTTACTATGCAGTAATGGCAAGTCTTTGATGACAAGCCCGTTGGCATGAACCATGGTGGATTCAATGTCTTCCGGGTTAGAACCGGTATTACCAACATGTGAGGGTGTTAAAGTGACAATCTGACGCGCATACGAGGGATCAGTAAGAATCTCCTGGTAACCGGTCATCGACGTATTGAAAACGACCTCGCCTGAAGTCTGACCTTCAATACCAATAGACTCGCCATGAAACAGGCTACCGTCTTCAAGAACCAGCAAAGCGGGTTGGCGCACAGAACCTCCATACTCAGATATACGAAGCGGGAGGACTCTGATGAAAGCCTCCCGCCTGAAATTAATTTGGTCGAAATCAGATGCTCCGACCGGGTGTGTATACTACCGTAACGCCGGCTTTCGTGGAAGAACCCCGGGGCATTTTTAATGAAGTTTTTACCTTAAGTCGAGCACATCCTGCATATCGTACAAGCCTGTATCGTGGTCCATTAACCACTTTGCAGCACGAACCGCGCCGTTGGCAAAGGTCATACGACTAGACGCCTTATGGGTAATTTCGACACGCTCGCCAATATCCGCAAACATCACGGTATGTTCCCCGACAATGTCACCCGCCCTAATTGTCTCAAAACCTATGGTTTTCCTGTCACGCTCACCCGTATTTCCCTCGCGGCCATACACGGCACACGTATCCAGGTCTCTTCCGAGTGCATCGGCAACAACTTCACCCATTCGCAAGGCCGTACCGGATGGTGCATCAATTTTGTGACGGTGATGCGCTTCTATCACTTCAATATCGACCTCATCCCCCATCACCCGAGCAGCCAGGTCCAGTAACTTGAAGCACAGATTAACGCCAACACTCATATTCGGCGCAAATACGACCCCGATATCCCCGGCAGCCTCTGAAATAGCTTGCTTCCCTTCATCATCAAAACCGGTTGTGCCAATGACAATCTTCTTACCTGCCTCACGGCATACTGCAAGGTTCGCCAACGTCACTTCCGGGCGAGTAAAATCAATAAGCACATCGAAATCGGCGGTTACTTTACTTATATCGTCGACTATTGAGACTGAGATATTGCCAATACCTGCAACGTCACCGGCATCGGCACCGATCATCGTACTGCCCGTACGCTCAATCGCTGCAGTAACCTCGACTCCATCAGTTACCTGGGCTGCTTCCAGCAATGCGCGACCCATGCGGCCGGATGCACCGGTAATTGCGATTCTTGTCATTATTTTCAAACTCGTCGAAATGGTTATTTCGAGAGATTCTATCAGGAATGCGTGCGCATTAGGAGCCTAGAATTAAGAGAGAAATACATTGTCATTGCGAGTCGCGATAGCGACGCGGCAATATATTATTATGGTGCGGCGTTCATAAGATTGCTTCGCTCTGCTCGCAATGACACAGCAAAGAAACATGGGTGCTTACTAGAATTTCATTTCGTCAAAAAACTTCTTCACACCGTCTACCCAGGACGTGGTTTTAGGGCTGTGCTTGCCGTTACCACTCAGGCTATCACCAAATTCCTGCAATAATTCTTTTTGCCTGGTATTCAGATTAACCGGCACTTCAACCGTGATCATGCACATCAGGTCGCCTTCACTGCCGCCCCGAACAGATTTCACACCCTTACCTTTGAGGCGGAAGGTCTTACCTGTTTGTGAGCCTGCCGGGATCTTGAGCTTTACACGAGCATTCAATGTCGGTACATCGAGTTCGCCACCAAGCGCTGCTGTGACAAAATCAATCGGTACTTCACAGTAGAGATTATTATCATGGCGCTCAAAAATAGGATGTTCATTGACTGTGATTTGTACATACAGATCACCCGTTGGACCGCCATGCTCACCGGCCTCACCCTCGCCTGCCAGGCGAATGCGATCACCATTATCAACACCTGGTGGTATTTTTACCGATAATGTCTTTTGCTCCTGTACACGGCCCTGGCCATGACAAGTACCACACGGATCCTTGATTTCCTGCCCCGTACCACGACACGTTGGACAGGTTTGCTGGACTGAGAAAAAGCCCTGCTGCATACGCACCTGGCCATGGCCATCACAGGTAGAACACTTGACCGGGCTGGTACCCTTCTTGGCGCCACTGCCTTCACACGTGCCACACTTGACCATAGTCGGAACACGAATTTTAACCGTTGTGCCTTTTACGGCATCTTCAAGGTTAAGACTCAAGTTATAGCGTAAGTCGGCACCCCGGTATGCCTGGCTGCCACGAGAGCCACCACCGCCACCTGCACCACCGAAGATGTCGCCAAAAATATCACCGAAGATATCACTGAAATTTCCCTGACCGGGGCCACCTGGACCGCCGCCCATTGAAGGATCAACGCCTGCATGACCAAACTGGTCATAGGCCGCACGTTTTTGTGCATCACCAAGTACTTCGTATGCTTCCTTAGCTTCCTTGAAGTTCTCTTCGGCTTCTTTGTCGTCCGGGTTGCGATCGGGATGGTATTTCATCGCCAGGCGACGGTATGCCTTTTTCAATTCAGCCTCGCTGGCATTTTTTGCCACATCGAGCACTTCGTAATAATCGCGTTTAGCCATAGTGATTCAATACCCTGTTACAAACACAACTCCGGTAACCGTTAATGGGTTACCGGAGCCGGTCTTTACATCCATCGTGCTTACTGCTTATTTTTTGTCGTCGACTTCTTCGAATTCCGCATCAACAACATCATCGCCACCGGCAGCCCCAGCATCACCTGACGCGCCAGCTGCACCTGCTGCGCCCGCAGCATCTGCACCACCCTGCTCGGCATACATGCGTTCAGCCATCTTTTGTGATGCTTCACCCAAGGCTTTGGTCTTGGCTTCGATAAGCTCTTGATCATCGCCATCCTTGACCTCTTCAAGCTCCTTGATGGCCGCTTCAATCGCTTCTTTTTCACCTGCCTCAAGCTTGTCATCACCCATTTCTTCCATGGATTTCTTGACGCCGTGAATCATCTGGTCAGCCGTATTACGTGCGGTCACAAGTTCATGGAACTTCTTGTCTTCCTCCGCATGTGTCTCGGCATCCTTGACCATGTTTTCGATTTCGTCCTCAGACAGACCACTTGATGCCTTAATGACAATTGACTGTTCTTTACCTGTTGCCTTGTCCTGTGCGGACACATTCAGGATGCCGTTCGCATCAATATCAAGGGTGACTTCAATCTGGGGTGTACCGCGTTGTGCAGGTGGAATATCCGCCAGGTCAAAACGACCCAGTGATTTATTCGCAGACGCCTGTTCACGTTCACCCTGCAGGACATGCACGGTTACTGCAGTCTGGTTATCGTCGGCTGTAGAGAAGATCTGCGATGCCTTGGTCGGGATCGTGGTGTTCTTCTCGATGAGCTTGGTCATGACACCGCCCATCGTCTCGATACCCAGTGACAATGGTGTCACATCAAGCAGCAATACGTCGGTCACATCACCGCCAAGCACACCACCCTGGATACTTGCGCCAATCGCAACGGCTTCGTCAGGGTTCACATCATGACGCGGTTCCTTACCAAAGAATTCCTGAACCACTTCCTGGACCTTCGGCATACGCGTCTGGCCACCCACGAGGATGACATCATCGATATCTGATGCTGACAGGCCAGCATCCTTCATCGCAACCTTGCAGGGTTCAATTGAACGCTGAACCAGCTCATCAACCAGCGACTCGAGCTTGGCACGGGTCAGTTTGATATTCAGGTGCTTCGGACCGGATGCATCTGCCGTAATGTAAGGCAGGTTAACGTCAGTCTGCTGTGCAGAAGACAGTTCAATCTTGGCCTTCTCGGCGCCTTCTTTCAGACGCTGTAACGCGAGTGGGTCATTGTGCAGGTCTACACCGTTGTCTTTCTTGAATTCATCCGCAAGGTATTCAATCAGGCGCAAGTCGAAATCTTCACCACCGAGGAAGGTGTCACCGTTTGTCGACAACACTTCAATCTGGTGCTCACCGTCGATATCGGCAATTTCGATAATCGATACGTCAAAGGTACCGCCACCGAGGTCATACACGACAATCTTGGTGTCGCCACGCTTCTTGTCCATACCGTAGGCAAGTGCCGCCGCAGTAGGCTCATTGATGATGCGCTTCACATCAAGACCGGCAATCTTGCCTGCATCCTTGGTGGCCTGGCGCTGTGAGTCGTTAAAGTAAGCCGGAACCGTAATCACGGCTTCTGTCACTTCTTCACCGAGGTAGTCTTCGGCAGTCTTTTTCATTTTCATGAGAATGCGGGCAGAGACTTCAGGCGCAGCCATCTTCTTGCCATGGGCTTCTACCCAGGCATCACCGTTATCGGCCTTTACAATTTTGTAAGGAACCATAGAGATGTCTTTCTGGACTTCAGCATCATCAAACTTACGACCGATAAGTCGCTTGACGGCATAAACTGTGTTTTCAGGATTCGTTACAGCCTGACGCTTGGCAGATTGACCGACTAATACTTCGTCGTCGTCTGTAAAGGCGATAATTGAAGGGGTCGTACGATCACCCTCAGCATTTTCGATGACGCGGAAATCTTTACCTTCCATCACCGATACACAGGAATTCGTTGTTCCCAGGTCGATTCCGATGATTTTACCCATGTTCGTTCTCCGTAATAAATTCAGTTAGTCGTGCTTGATTAAGCTTGTTTCTAATATGGGGATAGCGTTTTGGGCTTCAAGCCCCAATCCCCCGAATAATAAAAGTTTTTTGTTATTCGCCCGCCGGTGCCTTGGAAACGACGACCATAGCCGGGCGTACGAGACGTTCATTGAGCAAATAGCCCTTTTGCATCACCGCGATCACCGTATTCGGATCAACATCTGCCGTTTCCTGCATACTCATGGCCTGGTGGAAATCCGGGTTGAATGCCTCACCCTGCGGGTCAATGGGGCTAATTCCTGCTTTTTGCAGTGCATCGGCAAACATCTTCATGGTCAGCCCCATGCCTTCAGCCAGCGTGGCAACTGCCTCATTTGTCGTATCGGCCGCATTCAGGCCCATTTCCATACTGTCGATAACCGGCAATAACTCACCAATGAGTTTTTCGACACCAAATTTATGGGCATTTTGCACATCACGCTCTGCGCGTTTACGCAGGTTGTCCATCTCGGCCTGGGTACGCAGGTACAAATTCCAATGTTCGTCAGCCTTGGAACGGGCATCTTCAAGCAGGCCCACAACTTCTTGATGACTCTGTTCTGCGACATCACTTTGCGCCGCGTTGGCGTCGTCCGATGCTTCGTTGGCCGCGTCTTGTAACTGTTCTTCTTCAGGTGACTGCTGTTGTTCGCTCATTGTTACGTGTCTCTCCACACAGCCTTACGGCCGTCAAAAATGGGCCAGAAACGGCCCTGAAACCATAATAAGTAGTCTAGATAAGGGCTAATTTCGCTGCTTCAAGGTACTACTGAGTAATTTTGCTGTGATATCGACAATCGGGATAACCCGTTCGTAGGCCATACGGGTGGGACCAATCACACCCAGGACGCCCGCAGCCTGACCATCTACCTGGTAGGGTGATGTCACTACACTGCATTCATCCAGGGGATGATAGCCTGATTCTTCACCAATAAAGATCTGTACGCCATTGGCCTGCTGGGATTGGTCGAGAATATGCAGGATATCTCGCTTGGTGTTAAAGGCATCGAAGAGCTCACGGAGTTTATCTATATCCGATAACTCATTGACACCCATCAAGTTAGTTTGGCCGGCGAGTACAAAATCATCTTGTTGATCGACATTTTCGCAGACTTTCTCTGCCATTTGCATGGCCGCCAACGTCAGTTTATCCATTGAATTCTTGGCTTCCTGCATTTCCCTGACGATCGTCTCACGCACCTGTGTAAAACTTTTGCCACCAAACACGCTGTTCAGATAATTCGATGCCTGTTGCAGTTCAGCCGGGGTAAAGGGGCGTGCCGCAGTAAAAATACGATTTTGGACCTGGTCATCATTGCCGACGACAACCGTCAACACACGGTTATCTGACATAGGCAAAAACTCAATATGTCGCCAGGCGCTGTAATTTCGACTCGGCAGTGTCACCACCCCTGCCAGGCTGGTAATGCCCGATAACATGTCAGAAACCGAATTTAACAGCCCCTGTTCTGTATTGTCTGTACTGAGCCGCTCCTGAAGCTGACTGACTTCTGCATCATCAAGGGGTTTTAGTGACAACAGCGTATCCACAAAAAAACGATAGCCTTTAACGGTGGGTATTCGACCTGCCGACGTGTGGGGGGCAGCGACAAGGCCAAGCTCTTCAAGGTCAGCCATTACGTTTCTAATCGTTGCCGGGCTCAGGTCAAGTCCTGCATCACGCGATAAGGTCCTTGAACCGACTGGGCGTCCATCATCGATATAGCGGTCGATCAGGACCCTTAATAGTTGTTGTGCCCGTTCATTTAGTGGTTGTTGCTCACCCACAATAAAAACCCTGTTCCTGATTCGATTTAGCACTCATAATATGAGAGTGCCAAAGGTCAAGTCAATCAGACAGTGCCAATGGGGCAAGTGTTGGCCTACCTGACGCATCGTGCTAGTTTCAACACTATTAATAATGACTAACAAGAACAATGTAAGGGGTGCCCCGGTGGCGGCCAGTTTTAAAACTATTGGAATTATCGGTAAATTTCGCGACTCAACCGTCGGCGAAACCATCTCAGCCATTCGAGAACTCCTTGAAGAACGCGGTTGCGCGGTCTTGCTCGACGAGGTCAGTGCAATGGTATTGCCTGATCTGGACATGAGCGTGGCCGATCGAGATGAACTCGGCGCGCAGTCCGACCTTGTAATTGTCGTGGGTGGCGATGGCACGTTTTTAAATGCTGCCCGTACACTTAATGAATACCAGGTCCCCCTGCTCGGGATAAATCTTGGCCGTCTTGGTTTTCTCACCGATATCCACTCAGAGAAAATACGCGGTCGACTCAATGCCATTCTCGACGGTGAGTTCATAGAGGAACAACGCTTTCTACTGCATGGGCGTTTTGAATATGAAAATGGCGATGGTGAAATCGCCTCCAGCGATGCCTTCAATGACATTGTTGTTCATAAAGGTCACGTTGCCCGAATGATTGAGCTCGACCTTTATATCAATGGGCAATACGTCAACACGCAACGCGCGGATGGCTTAATTGTTTCCACACCAACCGGTTCGACTGCCTATGCGCTTTCAGGTGGTGGTCCTATTCTCCAACCGGGTCTGGATGCACTTGTACTCGTGCCTATCTGCCCTCACACGATGAGTCAACGCCCTATTGTTATTGATGGCGACAGTGATATCGAGATTCGTATCAGTGACAACAACCACGGTGATGCACTGGTGACTTGTGATGGCCAATTGAATGTTGATCTCGGGATTGGTGACAGCGTCCGGATTACGAAAAAGAAATTACCTGTTCACATGATCCATCCCGCTGACTATAACTATTACGAAATTCTACGTGCCAAGTTGCACTGGGGTCATCGCCTCTAGTTAACCGTTATGCTGACTCATATCCGTATCCGCGACTTTGCCATTATTGACGAACTTGAAGTCAATCTTGATGATGGCATGACTGTACTCACCGGTGAGACAGGTGCTGGTAAATCAATCCTTATTGATGCGCTGAGCCTGGCACTGGGTGATCGTGCGGACCCCAACACCGTACGCAATGGTTGCAAACGCGCCGAGGTGGCGGCGAGTTTTAATATTGGTGAACTCAGTGATGTGCAAACCTGGCTTGAAGATAATGATCTTGATGATGGTGATGACTGCCTGATCCGACGCACGATTGCTGCACAGGGCCGCTCGAAAGGCTTTATCAACGGCAGTCCTGTACCCATGCAGTCACTACGCGCACTCGGTGAATTGTTGATCGATATTCACGGTCAGCATGAACACCAATCCCTGCTACGTAACGATGAACAACGTCGTCTACTCGATGATTTTGCTGGCCATAACAAGCTATTGCAGGATATCGCAAACGCCTGCCTGGCATGGCGCGAAGCGAATGATGAATATGAGCGCCTGAGAAATGCCGCTGCCGACCGGGATGCACAGCTCGATATGCTGCGCTACCAGGTCAATGAGCTTGAAACGCTTGCCCCTCAAGCCGGCGAATACGCCAAGCTGGATGCAGAGCATGCCCGGCTTGCTAATGTCAGTCGCCTACAAGCAACCTGCCATGCACTACTCGACAGCCTTGAAGACAATGAAGACAGTGCTGCCAGCACCGTTATCGCACGGGCCGTGCAAGGGCTTGATGAATTACGTGACGTTGATGCCACACTCGGCGATATGTCTAACAACTTAAACGGGGCGCTTGCCGAAATCCAGGAAACCGTGTCTGGCCTGCGCAGCTACCTTGATGGACTTGATGCCGATCCCGGTCGCCTCGAGGAAGTCGAGACACGTATTGGCGCCCTGCTCGAACTTGCACGCAAACACCACGTCGAACCCGACCAGCTTGCCGAAAAACACACCTCCTTGAGTGATGAACTTGACGGCCTTGAGCATGCTGAAACGCGCCTTGAGGGTCTACAGGCAGATATTGCTAACAAGCTCACCACTTATCGCAAACTTGCCGCCCGACTCACTAAAAGTCGCGTCAGCTCTGCAAAACAATTATCAGGCCGCGTGACTGAGCACATGCAAGAACTCGGTATGCCCGGTGGCCAATTCAATATTGAGCTCGCTAACCAAGATAATGACAGTCCGTCTGTAACGGGTGCTGAGCGCATTATCTTTATGGTCACGGCTAACCCCGGTCAACCGGCCAAGGCATTAAATAAAGTTGCCTCGGGTGGCGAATTATCACGTATCAGCCTAGCAATCCAGGTCGTACTGGCCAACGACGTACAAATACCGACTCTGATCTTTGATGAAGTCGATGTCGGGATCGGCGGTGGCGTCGCCGAAATCGTCGGTAACCGGTTACGTACATTGGCTGACAGTCGCCAAGTAATGTGTGTCACTCACTTGCCACAAGTCGCTGCGCAGGCCCATCATCACCTGCAAGTAAGTAAGGTGCGCAGTAAAGATTCAACAGGTACGGGGATTGTACAACTTGATGAGCAGGCTCGTTGTCAGGAGATCGCACGCATGCTCGGTGGCGTAGAAATGACTAAACAGACACTTGCCCATGCAAAGGAAATGCTCAACAAAGCGGCAGGTTAATACAACGACAGGATTAACGAGAAACAACCTTCTCAGGAATTTTGTCCAGTAAACCTTGCCGGTTCATTTTACAGTTGCATAGAACCCTACCGTGTTCATTGCGCGTACCCTACACTCCGAGTGTCAGGACAACCTCAACCCTCTCCGAAGGTTCGAGGCAATCATGCATAACCTACCCAGCTTCGATGGGTCAGGCCAGCTGACAACTTCCGCAGACGCCGTATATATAAAGGCAGTGGTCAGTAATCTCAAAACCGGCCTTGGCAGCTATGTCCTTCTGACGCTGTTCAATCGTATCGTCAACAAATTCTTCAATTTTGCCGCATTTAACACAGACGATATGGTCATGGTGATGGCCCTGATTCAGTTCAAACACTGAATGACCACCTTCAAAGTGGTGGCGAGTCACCAACCCGGCCGATTCAAACTGAGTCAGCACACGGTAAACCGTCGCCAAACCCACTTCTTCACCTTCTTCGAGTAAATGCTTATAGACATCTTCAGCGCTAAGGTGTCGCATGGCACTTTTTTCCATGATTTCAAGGATCTTGATGCGCGGCAGCGTGACCTTAAGGCCGGCTTTCTTGATATCCGCACTTTCCATAACGATGACCTCTTAGCGTCGATTAATTCCGAACCAGGACAGACTGTTGCTGCGTTCAAAACGAAATTGAGTTAGAATCAGTTCTAACAGCACGATAATGTAATACGTTCGCAAATGCAAAAGATTCTCATTTCAATTCTGGCCTTGGGTTTACCCTTTCTAAGTGCCTGTTCTGACTGGTCATTACCAGAGGTACCGGATGTTTCTCTGCCTGACTCGATTCCTGATGTCATCCATAAGGTTGAGATTCAGCAAGGCAACATTATTGATCAACGCATGATCAATAAGCTTCGTCCTGGCATGGGTAAGAGACAAGTGCGGTTTATCCTTGGCTCACCGATGATCAATGACACCTTCCATGAGAACCGTTGGGACTATGTCTACCGCAAGCACCGCAGCTCGCATGCCCCCAGCAAAGCAACCCGAGTCTCCCTGTTCTTTAACAATGGAGCACTCGTGCGGATCGAAGGTGATATGCGTCCCGAAGCTGATGACAGTCTGAAGAAGAAAACCGAGGTGGTTGAAGTACCTCCCCAGGACAGAGATGAAGGTATCCTCGATAAGGTTCTCGGCACCGTGGGTGTAACGGTCGAGGAATAATCCTTAATTTTCTGGTTCGACCTTTTGTTTGATGGTACCGCTGCCTTTACGCATCTTCTTACCCTGCGCAGCACGCTCCTTACGTACCTGCTTGGGATCGGCAATTAACTTGCGATAAATCTCAACCCTATCGCCTTCACGCAGTACTGTATCGGGTTTCTTCAATTTAGAAAAAACACCTATCCTTTGTGTACCCAGATCAATGTCCGGGAAGTCTTTAAGAATCCCTGACTGCTCAATGGCAGATTGGATAGTTGTACCAACCACGACGTCGATAGCAATGATTTGTTGCTGTTCGGGCAAGGCATAAGCAACCTCAACATGTATCGTCTCAGCGTTTTCCATATACCTCTACCGCCCTCTTCGTAAATGCATCAACAATGGTATTTGTGATCTGACTAAAGACCGGACCCACCGTCATCGCCAGAATTTTGTTAGAAAACTCGAACTCAATATCAAACATCACCTTACAGGCTGATTCATTCAGGCTTTCAAAGCGCCAGAACCCTTCAAGGTGACGAAATGGGCCTTCCAGCAAGCGCATCTCGATCATCTTACCGGCCTGTAGCCGGTTGAGCGTCGTGAATGACTTTTTAATTCCACTACGCGATAACTCAATACTGGCCTTTACCTCATCCTCGTTTCGTTCGAGCACTTCGGATGAACCGCACCATGGCAAGAACTCGGGGTAGGCATCAATATCATCAACAAGGCTATACATCTCCTGCGCCGAATACGGTACCAGGGCACTTTTATTAATTACGGGCATAAAATCACAAAATATTCGCTAACCAGTCCAGAACGCCTGTGACATTCAGGAAAATAAACAACACCGCAAGTGGCGCAATAAAACGAACCAGGAACTGCCATAGACGGTAACCAAGATGCAAACGGTCCTGAATATGCAGTTCGTCCATTGTCGACTCATGTCGCATCATCCAACCTGCAAATAATGCGATCATCAAACCGCCAAGGGGCAACATGATATTCGTTGTTGCAAATTCCATCAGGTCAAATGCATTCTTGCCAAACAGCGTGTGATCCGACCAGATGTTCAATGACAACAGCGCTACAACGCCCAACAGCCAGGCCGCAAGCCCCGACCATGCAGACGCCATCACACGGTTCATACCATGGTTTTCAACTAACCAGGTGACCGCAGGCTCAAGTAATGAAATGGCTGACGTCCAGGCGGCAAACGATAACAAAACAAAAAACAGCGTGCCAAACAAAAGACCGCCAGGCATCTGGCCAAAGGCAATCGGTAAGGTCTTAAACACAAGCCCTACACTTTGCTCCGGCTGGAGTCCGTAGGCGAACACGATTGGGAAAATAGCCAGGCCGGACAGGATAGCGACCAATGTATCCATACCCGCAACAATAAACGTGGTACGGCCAATCGACGTTTGCTTTGGCAAGTACGAGCCGTAAATCATGATTGCCCCCATACCCAAACTCAGACTGAAAAAGGCCTGCCCCATTGCCGTCAAAATGACTTCAGCTGAGAGCTTAGAAAAATCAGGTTCAAATAGGTAGCTTATTGCATTACCAAAATAGCCGGTGTTCATTGCGTAAAACACCATCCCAATAAGCATGATAAACAGCATAGGCATGAGGTAGCGGACAGCTTTTTCCAGACCACTTTTAACACCACGTGAAACAACGATTATGGTCATAACCATGAATATCGTATGCCAGGCTAACAGGCGTTCTGGATCTGAGACAAACTGACCAAAGATACTGCCAACACCATCTGCTGTCGCATTGGTAAACATACCGGAGCCCATACGAAACACGTAGGCAAGTGTCCAGCCCGCTACGACACTATAAAAGGACAGTATCATGAAGCCACCGAGCACGCCCCACCAACCCAGCCCTTTCCATAGTTTGCTGCGCCCTTCATCATGCGCCAGCGAGGCCATCGTGTTCATGGGGCTTTGCCTGCCGCGGCGACCTAGCATGATTTCCGCCATCATGATCGGCACACCAATCGCCAACACACAGACCAGGTAGACAATAACAAAGGCCCCGCCCCCGTTTTCACCCGTGATATACGGGAAACGCCAGATATTGCCTAATCCGACGGCAGAACCCGTCGCGGCCAGGATAAATGCCAGCCGTGAAGACCATTCACCGTGAATCGAAGTACGGGGTATTTCCATAACCTGCCTCGTTGAAGATTTTGCTTATTATTTGTCAATTGTCGACGAATTCATGCTGCGGCTCAAGGCCAGCCTGATATAATGCGCTTTATGGGTAAATCAAAGAAGAAAAAACCGGCCGGCAACACCATTGCCCTGAATAAGAAGTCACGTCATGATTATTCCCTCGAAGATCGCTTCGAGGCTGGCCTGGTGCTGGAAGGCTGGGAAGTCAAATCCATGCGTGCTGGGCATGTACAGCTTAAAGACAGTTATATAATGTTTTTCAAAGGTGAACCTTACCTGGTGGGTTGCCATATCACACCGCTACAAACGGCCTCGACACATATCAACCCTAACCCATTGCGAGAACGTAAGCTCCTTCTACACCATAATGAATTAGATAAATTGAAGATAGCAGTGGAGCGAAAAGGCTATTCTATAGTACCAACAGCCATGTACTGGATACGTGGTCGTGCCAAACTCGAAATCGCCCTGGCAAAGGGTAAGCAACAGCATGATAAGCGTGCAGCAGAAAAAGGTCGTGACTGGGCCCGTGAAAAAAGCCGCCTGATGAAACATTAGGCTCTACCTTGAATTCCCTTTATAATCACCCCATCTATTCAATAGATAACCTTTGGGGGCGACCTGGCTTCGACGTGGATTGCAAAACCCAAGGTGCATGCCGAGGTGCAAATTCCTCGTTAATCTGTTTGCAAAACTCATAGTTGCCAACGACGACAACTACGCACTAGCAGCTTAAACCCCTGCGAATGCCCTCGGCCTGATGTGTGCTTATGCGCTCAGTAAACCGGGGTCGACTCACATAAGATCGCGCTGAAATCTGCCCGGGGTGGATGCGTTAAAACCTTTTCGGGATCGTCATGTATCTTCCCTGCCTGTCGGGTAGTGCATGGTTAAATTAATAGACAGGATAAGCATGTAGAGCCGAAGGCAGAGGATTTACGGACGCGGGTTCGATTCCCGCCGCCTCCACCAAACAAATAAGCACCCTTTTGGGTGCTTTTTTTGTTTGGTTAAGTGACAGGTATGAAACCGCGCAGCGAGTTGCCCTGAACCATTTATGAAATCACCAACTCCTGACGTTTATTGTGCACAACCGCTTCAACTTCACGAGTTGGCACTATCACCGCTTGTTCAATATGATAGTCATATTGACTGTGTATGCTGTCGAGCGCATCTGAGGCAATTTTAAAATACTCGGAAGATGATATAGTTGGTTGCTCTCGCATTACTTGATCATTAACACACGAAAGCAGCTCGCTCACTTTGTGCAAGTGGTGTTCATCAGGCCTTATCTTCGACCAGACACGCTGCGTATTCTCTTCAATCTTCTTACAGAGGTAAGTTAACCTAATCTTCGAAACACTGTCGCAGTGCTGAGCAGCGGCCACACCAGTTCCTATTGCACGTACTTGACCGATATACTCACCTGCCGTCAATAGCTCTCGCCACAAAAGATGAAGCGGTTTATCACCAACACTCTTTAACAATAACAAATCATGCTCTTGGGCCATATCATCAATTAGATACAAAATATTTTGAATAAGGTTGTTATGTTGCAATAAGTTGTTATCTGCGTTGTTTGTCGAATAATTTGATGACAGCCTTGCCCAGTGCTGATTAATATTTTGCCAACGTAGATGCTCCTCCATCCAGCCGCCGACATTAACAATAGCGGAGACTTCACGGTGAATTGAAACTTGCAATGGCCCAATGTCTTTCAGTATATCATTGCCCCCTTTCAGGTAACCTGTGGTGAGACCGCGGTGTTTTTGAATGGCAGACAGTAGCAGACGCAACTTATGCAACCAGATTACACCCTTTTCCTGTCGTCGTTCACGTAGTTGTTTCTTTCGCACAGCTGCGAACACAACAATTATCATAAAGGAAAGAAGAACACCGCCAACAGAAACAAAAAACATTGCGTTATCATCCATTTGCCACGTCCTCCTGCTGACACAAAACGTACAGGTGATTTGCAATCTTTGATGATTGGGTTGCCATACCACTATTAACATCTGCGACAGTCGCAACTTCTTCTATGTTTGATGAAATCTCTCTCACCGCCTGGTTTTGCTGACTTGTTGCCTCAGAAATCGCGCTCACCATATCGCTTACGGATTCAATATTTATCACAATATCATTGAGAAATTTCTCTGCCTCAGTCGCATGTTTAGTTGTTTGCTCGCTTCTTGAAACAACCTTGTCCATGCTGCCTTTAACAGCATTCATATGTCCCTGTACCTCCTCGATATTCAATGTGATTTCTTCGGCAGACTCATGGCTTCGACTGGCGAGCGCACGAACTTCATCTGCTACGACGGCAAAACCCCTGCCATATTCACCTGCACGCGCAGCTTCAATGGCTGCATTTAACGCAAGCAAGTTTGTCTGCTCGGCAATTTCTCGAATAATTGTTGAAATCTTCGCCACCTTATTAGTGTGCTCTTCGAGGCTATTCAGCATGATATTGGTGTCAGAGATAAACCCAGAAACCTGCTCCATGTTTGCACGCACATTACACATGACCAGGGCACCCTGTTCACCAAGCTTATGGCTCTCATTTGCTGAGTCATAGGCATTATTAATACGCGTCGATATTTCACCTATGTTATAACTGATTTCTGTTACCGCAGCTGCGACTGTTGTCGTCGATTGTGACTGCTGCATAATATTACTGGCCAGTTGCTCAGCTGTTGAGCTTAACTCACATGCTGAATGACCAATTTCGGCGATAGTATTTTTATGTGACTGTTCAGACCTGCGAATATCTGTTGCTACTGACATTAGTGGAATGGCGAGTAACTGGGAACTTGCATTGAATCTTTTAACGAGCTTTTCATGCTCTATATTCCCTGCATCGGATAAAACTTCACGCAGTGTTCGAAAATCATCCAATATCGCGACCATGCTCGCTAAAACCAAATACCCCGTCAGCAGCATTCCGGCGACAATAACCCCCTGGTGCTGCAACGTCAGTACTGTGACAATCATAAATACATACAGAACGGTAAACAGGCTCAAAATTCTCCTGAGACCGAATACTTTTAGTAAAATAATTGCAGGTTTCAGAAATAGCATCTTCATCATAGTGCCCCGTAATCCATTAACTAACTCATTACAGATTACTAAGCAAAACATATGCCACTTCTTGCATTGCCTTGGATAATTAAATATATATTGATAATAAAGACACTAATATTGTGTCAAACACATCATTAAACATCTGACCACACGGGACGCGCACCAAGCTAGGGCAGGCGATGTTCAATATCACCCATATTGCACTAGTGACAAACGTTAAATATTCTCTTGAAGTTAGCACCCGAACGGTGCTTACACATTTCAATGCAGTATTCTGAATGTATTCAGTGCAATTTGTTGGCGTACTAAATTAGTTGCGCCCAAATTGACAAAACAGTACAAAATATAAAATATAGGAAGGCGTTTATAGAACTCGATCAAAATACTCTATTTACCTATTCTCCTGCCGATGCCAGGAATTTCTTTTTATTCGAGTCCCCTTCAACTTCATCTGCGAGAATTTGATATAGCTCTTGTACATCGTTTGCCTGTTCAGCAGCACGGGAGACCAGGACTTTAGCCAATGGTCCTATGTAGGCGGCAAGGTGTATTTGACTGAGTCAATATGTTCCTGTGTGAGTGACATATGTGATGTTTCTTCAGGCAGCACTTCAGGTGCACCAAGTTCAATCAGCTTCAGTGCAGAGGTATCTTCTAATACTTCGTAAACTGAATGTTTACGTTTATGTTTATCTTCATGACGCCCAACGTAATCAAACATGCTTTGATAATTTTCTGAAATCGCATTCACAATATCGTAGTACGAACGTGATACGAGTAACTGATCAGGCTCGGCAAAGGCTATTATTCGCTGGCCATTAATGTCTTCAACGATTTTTATTGGCCCAAGGTTGACACCTGAGCGAACTGAATATTCAAGATCACACTTGTTCGGGTATCCTGAAAAGGATACCGCAGGCAGATTGATAGATATAAAATGACTTCTGGATCACCGATATAACAAGCGACTGTGGCGTCAACCCTCCAAATAA
>Ga0316207_10002648_pt1 | contig 17916 bp, 12 predicted proteins | sample 6weekpyrite_MG_FD_204943 | JGI IMG/M metagenome (GOLD analysis project Ga0316207, IMG submission 204943) | Microbial mat bacterial communities from mineral coupon in-situ incubated in ocean water Damariscotta River, Maine, United States -... | ecosystem: Environmental > Aquatic > Marine >...
TTATGCAAAATCATACGCATATAGTTTTGTAAGTTCCCATAATGGATTGTCGTGAATGAGTGATATTGGTGTTATCAGTTATGCCTCTGGCGCAACTGCATTTTTGTTTGTATGCTTCGTATTGGCCCTTGGCTGGGTGCGAAAATCCAGTGGTGCAAGCCTAATTCTTGCTGTTACTGCAACAACTTTATGGCTCATCGCCGCTACATTTCATATCTCGACATTGTTCCCTTCATTAAAGCTTGTTACTACACTTGAAATAGTACGAAATCTTACCTGGTTTTATTTTATATTTTCACTCCTGGGTTTTCATCGATTTAAAAGGTTAAAAAAATCATTCCTAATTGTTGTAGGTAGTTATTTGATTGGCCTTTCAGCATTGCTGATCAGCTTGTTTCCGTTATTGCCACTAGAATACCATGTGGGCAGTCTGATTATTTTGCTCCTTGCTATATCTGTAGTGGGACTTTTTTTGGTAGAGCAGCTTTACCGGAATTCTGATGAGTCACAACGCTGGGCATTTAAATATCTTTGCCTGGGTTTGGCTGCGATGTTTATTTATGATGTTTATCTGTATTCCGAGGCAATGTTGTTTAAAGTAATTGGTAGTTCAGCCTGGGACATGCGAGGCTTGTTGTATATCATTATCAGCCCTTTAATTGTTGTATCTGTAGCACGTAACCCTGTCTGGAAGCTCGAGGTCTTTGTATCAAGAGAAGTGGTGTTTCATACCGCAACCTTAATGATGACAGGTGCCTATTTATTGGTGATGGCTGCAGCTGGATACTATATCAAGATATATGGTGGTACCTGGGGAAGTATTGCACAAACCATGTTCTTCCTGGCAGGGGTGGCTTTCCTGCTTGTTATTTTGCTTTCTGGTGAGTTTCGGGCAAGGTTAAAAGTTATTTTAAACAAGCATTTCTATAACTATAAATATGATTATCGCAGCGAATGGTTACGCTTCAATAAAACCTTATCGGATATAGACGAAGGTGATACCTTTAATTATCAACGAAAGACCATAAAAGCATTAGCACAGATTGTTGAAAGCCCGGGTGGGTACCTTTTTTTATCTCAGGGTAATAATGCTTTCTATATGGCCGAGCGCCTAAATGAACCAGAGTCAGAAGTATTAATAAATAATGATTCAGAGCTCGTAAGCTTGATGGTAAATAAAAAGTGGGTGGTTGAGTTACCTAAGTTAGAAACACAGGTTAAGTTATCAAATGCTTGGCTGGCTATACCACTCTTCCTGAGAAATGATTTGTACGGAATTATCATTCTATCGCAACCAAGAGCACCAATTAATCTGAACTGGGAAGATTTTGACTTACTTAAGACAGCCGCAGCCGAGGCAGCTAATTACCTGGCGCAGCTCGATAGCGCACAGGCACTGGCAGAAGCACGCCAGTTTGAGGCGTTTCATCGGCTTTCGGCCTTCGTGGTACATGATCTTAAGAATGTTTCTGCACAGTTAGCCTTAATAGTATCGAATGCAAAACGTTTTAAAGGTAACCCTGAATTTATTGAAGATTCGTTTAGCACAGTTGAAAACGCGGTTGATCGTATGGATCGGATGTTGGCCCAGTTACGTAAAGGAACTACGAATCAAGCTATCAATACATATGTCAACCTGAATGATGTAGTGACTAATGTCATAAAAAACTGTTCCCATAAATCACCTGTTCCTGTACTTGATAATATAATGGGGGAGAACAAGGCTAATGTATTGGCTGATGAAGATAAGATAACGGATGTAATTGCTCATATTGTCCAGAATGCACAGGAAGCCACAGATGACAAAGGAAATGTAACAGTTTATCTGTCGACCGATGATAATAATGCCATTATTGAAATCATTGATACGGGGGCGGGTATGGATAAGCAGTTTATTGAGCAGCGCTTATTCAAACCATTTGATACAACGAAAGGTAATGCTGGCATGGGCATTGGCGTTTATGAAGCGCGCGAGTATATTGCCTCACTTGAAGGTGATATCCAGGTAAAAAGTGCACCTGGCGAGGGTACAATGTTTAAAATAGATATACCTTTGGTACACTAATAAATCATATAAGAATCAGAGACGGTTAGTTGAAAAGAGAAAATATAAAAAAACTGCTCATTGTTGAAGACGATCCTGGGCTGCAAAAACAGCTCAAATGGTGTTTTGAAGGCTATGATGTTTTTATTGCTAACAATCAGGATGAAGCAATAAATATACTTCGAAGGGAAGAGCCACCAATTGTGACATTAGACCTGGGTTTGCCCCCAGACCCGGAAAATGCCACAGAAGGGCTTGCGACTTTGGAGGCAATATTATCTCTAGCGCCAAACACGAAGGTTATTGTCGTAACTGGCAATGATGATCGGGATAATGCAATTAAAGCCATTGCCATGGGGGCCTATGATTATTATCAAAAACCGATTGATGCAGATGTTCTTGGCCTTATTGTAGAGCGAGCATACAACCTTTTTCAGTTAGAAGAAGAGAACCGTAAATTAAAGAGCAAATCAAGTACCGTAATTAATGGGATTATAGCCGGGAGCAAAAAAATGCTTGCCGCATGCAAGACGGTGGAGAAAATTGCCCCGTCCGATATCAGCACTCTTCTCCTGGGTGATAGTGGGACGGGTAAAGAATTGATGGCGAATGCGTTACATGAGTTAAGTGGGCGAAATAATAAAAAGTTTGTGGCGATAAATTGCGCGGCGATACCGGATAATTTATTGGAAAGTGAGTTGTTTGGTTATGAAAAAGGTGCTTTTACAGGCGCAGTAAAGCAGACAAAAGGGAAAATTGAATATGCCGACGGCGGAACATTATTCCTGGATGAAATAGGTGATATGCCATTGGCTTTACAGGCCAAGCTTTTACGCTTTATACAGGAGAGAGTAATTGAACGTATAGGCGGGCGAAAAGAAATACCTATTGACACACGTATAGTCTGTGCGACGCACCAGAACTTGCAGGAATTAATTGATCAAAAAGCATTCAGGGAAGATTTATTTTATAGAATTAGTGAAGTGGTCGTAAATATTCCACCGCTTCGCGAACGTGAAGGTGATATGATTTTAATCGCCAGGGAAATTCTTAACCGGTTTAATGAGGCCCACCCTGGTTGTGGTAAAAAGTTTTCACCGGCTGCAATAGACGCCCTAGAAGCCTACCGCTGGCCGGGAAATGTACGCGAACTTGAGAATATAGTTAAACGTGCTGCGATTATGGCTGATGAAAATTCAATTTCTGTTGATGATCTCGGTCTAGATACCAATGGGGATAATGAACAACCACCATTGAATTTGAAAATGGTAAGAGAGCAAGCTGAATCTTCTGCAATTAACCAGGTACTTGTTAAGACTGATGGTAATATCTCACAAGCAGCAGAACTCCTGGGTGTAACCCGGCCAACACTGTATTCGATGATGGAAAAGTATTCTATAAAAGGTGCTCAATAATGAAACCACTTTATTCTATGATGCCTAAGGCGCTAAAAATGAAAGCTCTTTCACTAGCTGTGATTGTTAGTTTCACTGCAGGATGTGATTTTTCAAGAACGGAGGCGGAGTACCTGGATAAAGCAAAGGTCCATTATTCAAAAAAACAACGTAACGCGGCGATTATCGAGTTAAAAAATGCCTTGCAGTTGAATATTAACAATATAGAGGCAAGGGTGTTACTCGCAGATATTTATCTTAATCAGGGGAATTTTATTACTGCTGAAAAAGAGTACATGAGAGCAGGCGAACTAGGTGCAGACAGTGAAAAAGTCAATATTGGTCTTATCCAGTCAATGATTGGCCAGGGGAACAGCAAAAAAGCCTTAGAGGTAATTGCTGTTAAGGAGTCAGACAACCCAGAATCAAAAGCGATATTGTCTTATTTCCGGGGTAAAGCGCAGCTTAATATTGGTAATTTTGATAAGGCAAGAAAAGAATTCCAAAATTCAATAAGTAATAACTCGGCATCTCCCTATGCGATGCTCAGCCAGGCAGTAACTGCTTATATGGCTAAACGTTTTGAAGAAGCAAATGCCTGGATTATAAAATCTGAAAACGCTGGATTGATGGAGGCTATGGAGCTAGATGTTGTTCGAGCTGATATAGCCTTGGCGCAGAACGACTATGTAAATGCAGAGTCTTATCTAAAAAACGTAGCAAAGTATCAGCCCTTTAACTTCCCGATAAAAATCGTCCTGGCATGGAGTCTTATTAACCAGGATAAGGACGAAGAGGCAAATCAAATTGTCGATGGTTTTTTGAAAGCGATACCAAACCACCCCATTGCAAATTATTTGAAATCAATGCTTGCTTATAAGAATAAAGATTATGAGGCGGCTAAAACATATTCCGAATCAGCGCTAGCGGCTACGCCAGAATATCTTTCAGGGAGGCTTATTGCGGGCGCCTCAAATTACGCCGTTTCTAATTATGAACAGGCCAATGAACACCTGAAAATATATGTTGGAGTAAAACCAGATTATCTGCCTGCCAGGAAGTTGCTTGCGGCAACGCAATTAAAGCTGGGGTTTGTGACTGATGCTACAAAATCACTCGGAGATGTAGATGCTGTAAGTTTGAATGAAACAGCCTTACTTGATGCGATTGGTATTGCCTCAGTGACAAGTGGTGATGTCGAAACTGGAAAGACTTACCTGGAAAAAGTCAGTAAATTATTACCGAAGAGTGCGCCAGCGCGTGCAAGGCTTGGTATCGCGAAAATATCATCTGGTGAAATTGATGAGGGTATTGCCGATCTTGAGGAAGCTGTGAGACTTGATAGTAACTTCAAAGAGGCTGATATCGCTATTGTACTGACATATTTAAGAACCAGGAAGTTTGATGAGGCAATGGAAAGAGCTGTTAGCATTCAAAATAAACACCCTGGATCACCTCATGGCTTTACGCTTGCGGGTATTGTTCATTCAGCACAGGGAAGAATTGAACAAGCAGTTGATGGGTATAAAAAAGCACTGTCTATCGCCCCCGGTGATGTCAGTGCAAATTCGAATATGGCAGCGATACAACTGAATAAGGGCGATGCTGTATCTGCGCGCCAGTATTTATTAAACGCGTTAAATGAGAATAAGGGTAACTTGAGCCTCTACATCAGGCTTGCACAGCTAGAGTTCCAGTTAAAAAATGAGATTAAGGCGATTGAATACCTGGATAAGGCAATTGAATTTAATCCCGTAGCGGTACAGCCAAGGGTAATGCTGGGAAATTACTATCTCGATAACCAGCAGCCACTCAAGGCATTAGAGGCCACATCAAAGTTATTGGACCGTGTTGAAGATGTAAATATTCTATCAATTGTGGGGCGTGCCCAGTTACAGCTTGGGCGTGCAGATAATGCGGCGATTACATTTAAACAACTCGTGCAGTTATCACCAGATTCACCTGATGCACATTGGAACCTGGCGCGTGCCTATATGCGTAGTGGTAGCCACACGGCAGCAGATGCATCGCTGAATACTGCGCTTGCTCTTGAGCCTAATCATAAGCCCTCGTTGTATCTGAGGGTTAGGCTGTATATAGCAACAGGCAAAATCGATAAGGCAAAAACAGCCCTGGAAACCCTAAGGAAAGATGAGCCTGATAATACGTTTGTACATGAGCTGGATGCGATCGTGGCTTTTATTGAACAAGATTATACTAAGTCTGTCGCAGCATATAAGAGAGCACTGGTTAAAAGAAATACTAATTATTTGACTATTCGTATGGCAATGGCAATGCGGCGGGGAGGTAATAAAGAGGAAGCTAATACCTTACTTAGCGACTGGCTTATAAAGTATCCCGATGATCATGTCACGAGAAAAGCCTATGCGGACGCGTTATTGCTTGAGAATAAGTATGAATTAGCAAGAAATGAATTTGATAAAATTATCGTTAACGACAACGGTAATGTTGCTGTGCTGAACAACCTTGCCTGGGTAAATATGAAATTAAACAGTCTTGATAAGGCGCTTGATTATATTGGCCAGGCAAGACAAAAGGCACCTAGCAACCCGGTCATTATTGATACCCATGCCTCAATACTTATCCAAAAAGGTGATTATAAACAAGCGCTGGCATTATTGAGAGATATCTCGCAGAAGTCACCAAACAACAACGATATCCAGTACCACCTGGCACAGGCATTGAGCGGTGTCGGCAAAAAGCAGGAAGCTATCGCTATTCTCAAAAAAATTACAGGACCAAAGTCTTCGTTCCTTGAGAAAGACAATGCATTGAAATTACTTTCCAGGATTCAGTAGTTATCACTAACAAACAGTCCTATACAAACTGGGTTGCTGGGAACGCCTTGTCATAAACAGGCATTTACCGACAGTAAATTGTTATCGAGTAGATGACCGTCATGTCCGGCTTGCTGAGTTACCTTTTTTGCGATGGGGTTTGCTATCCTGGGCTATAGAGATGGGCACCTACTATCATGCATGTTTACTATAGGGTTTATAAATTGAAGGGATTATCCAGGACAATTACTGGCCTGTTAGTATGTGGCCCTATAATGTTCGTTTAGTTTTTGGTTTACGATGAAGTTTAATTACTAAGCAACATAGCTGAGCATTTAGGTTTATTTCTAAGGCTACTTTCTCACCAGCAAATATCGTAATTATTCATAGCGATTGATGCGTTCTCATTCGTTTCACAATAACCTAGTAGAACTAACGAATTCTCCAAATCTATGGGGTGTGTATAGACAATAAAAAAAGGGGCGTATTAAACGCCCCTTTTATTTTCTATGAAGTGTATGAAACTTATATCTTGCGACGGCGGCGCAGCATTCCTAAACCGAATAATCCAGCACCGAGCAGTGCGATGGTTCCTGGCTCTGGAATGAGTTCTGCATCAGCCCTAGTCACGTGACTAATTACCAACTGGTAGTTGGTATTAACCGCCAGGCCTTCTATGACGTTTTCGAATGCCCCACTACATGAGTGGACACTTGTGCCAGGGAAAGCTGAATCTCGACCTACAGACACATTCAGTGCACAAGGTGTGGTTATGCCTAGATCTGTAAGATCAATAACATTACCTCCTATCACGAGTGGGTCAAGTTGTAGGTTGATTTCGTCATCTTGAGTATCAAGGTTATTAATTGAGATGCTTATAGATGAAGATGCTTGTGACTCAGCATTTCTTGCGTCAGGGCCAACGTGGGCAAGAAGCTCAAGTGCCGCGTTGAAACCGAAAGTTAATGTGGTAGCGGCTTCAGTGTTAAAGGAAAATGATATTGTCGAACCAAAATCAGCGATCGCCGAGCCATCACCTCGCGAAGCTAGTGAGACATCAGAGCGAAGGCTCGAGCTTGAAGTCTCGGTCAAAAAATTTCCACTTCGTAGTGCGTCAGCATGACTGAAGTTGCCATTGGTTGCCGTTAAAACAGTAAAGTCATTTTCTGCCGGTGCACCTGCACAGTTTCCCACGCAGCTGGCAAGCATGTCAGCGGAGTCTAAAGGGCTAGGTCCGAATGTGCTATCCAATCTGGTGGTAAGTGCGCCGTTAGTATTTACGGTTGGCGTCCTTGATAAAGACGTGAGAGCCAGTGCGGTGCCATCCTCACTATTGGAGACGACAAAGTCACTAATAGTGAACGTTGAGCTGGCAAGAACGCCTGCATTGGCACTTGTTGCGCCCAGGCCTAAGCTTGCGGCTAAACCAATTGCTGCGAGCGTTTTAAGAGTGGATTTCATAGCGACTTCCTTTCTTGTCTTAAAGTCAAAAATATAATTTGTGTTACTGGTCTATATGCACATCCTGTGCCAAAATTTATTTATTCTTTATTAAACATAGAGATATGTCTGTTATAAGACGGGAGCGATGCTTTTGTAATATGGCAAATAATTCAAGAGTGTAAATAATCCTGACAGTGCCTGGGTTAATAAACGACTGGTTTTCTATAGGAGATGATTGTAATTCATGAATATCCATATTAAACAATAGGTTAAGACGTTAAAAACGCGCCATATATTGAGTTTAGAATATGTAAAAAAAACTGACGCTAATAATTCTAAATAAATACAATGGCTTACGATTTAAATAATGCCTCTGTAGTGATGCGCATAAATAAAAATGCTCCAATAGCGATCCAGATACGTTATAAAACGCCCAAATACAATTTAGGCGCCATTTTAGTCAGCTTGAAAAATGCGTTTTACGTTTAAATTAGCCATTCTCAATGTACTCGTAATCCTGTATCAGTACTTCAGATACGAAGCTGGTTTATAAGAATATTGTAATATCACCCTAAGAAGACTTTGTATCAGTTTGTTTAGTCTGTTACGGCAGTCATATTTAGTGTTAGATGTCAGGAAAGATCAATGGGCCAAGAAAAAAGGCTTGATAAAAAAACTAGATTAAAAATGTAAAATACCTTTAAATTTCTGAAATTTATACATATAATTGAAGACATTACATGAAAAGAACTATAATTCTTAATATATGGCGCTAGCATGTGTACGGGGGCGTAATCAAATGCAAAAAGTTAATTTCTTCAAACTCATTTTTTCAGTAGCACTATTCCTAGGTATGGTTACAGGTTGTGCTTCACAATATCCACTATTGCCTGCCTCTGGACAAAACACTGATGGTGACTTGAACTACCTTATTGGCCCTGGTGACAGCGTCAATATTTTTGTCTGGCGAAACACTGAATTGTCAACAACAGTCAGTGTTCGGCCCGATGGGAAAATTTCCACACCGCTTGTTGAAGATATACAGGCTAGCGGTAAGACACCAACACAGTTAGCGCGTGATATGGAAAAAGTACTTGCGACTTACGTTCGCGAACCGGTGGTGACCGTAATTGTAAGTGAATTTGTCGGCCCTTATTCACAGCAGGTACGTGTAGTCGGTGAAGCAACTGAACCGCAGGCCCTTGCCTTCCGCGAGCAGATGTCATTACTTGATGTCATGATAACAGTGGGGGGTCTGACTGAATTTGCAGACGGCAATAAGGCCAGTGTTGTGCGCACAGTAAAGGGTGACCGTAAACAGTTTGGCGTGCGTATACAGGATTTGATTAGAGATGGTGATATATCGGCAAACGTGGATATGCTACCAGGTGATATTTTAATTATTCCAGAAGCCTTTTTCTAAGCAGTATTAACCTAAATATAAGTAACTTGTCGAATGCAAGAAACGCTTGAAGAATTACTCGGTTATCTGCGAGGTACGTGGCACCACCGTTGGCTCATGATCGCAGTAGCCTGGTTAGTTGCTATTCCTGGCTGGGTCGCTGTTAACCAGTTGCCCGATCAGTACAAAGCTTCAGCGCGTGTGTATATTGATACTGAATCTTTACTAAAGCCGTTATTGCGTGGTATCGCGGTGGACATCAATATCAGGCGTAGAGTCGAGCTCATCACCAAAACACTGGCAAGCAGACCAAACATTGAGAAAGTTGTGCGCATGAGTGATTTGGACTTGCGCACATCGAGCCCCGCCGAGTTTGAATCTTTAGTGAATAAGATTGAGGAGGGTATTTCGCTTAGCGGTACGGGGCGAGAAAACCTTTATACAATTTCTTTTGCGGGTGGTAACGGGCAAGAAGCAAAAAGCATAGTGCAATCATTACTGACTATCCTGGTTGAGAGTACGCTAGGTGAAGCGAGGAAAGACACGGATTCAGCACGTGAATTTTTAGATAAACAGATTGCTGATTATGAAAATCGCTTAAAAGACGCGGAAGATGAACTAGCTACATTTAAAGTCAATAATGCCGGTAATATGCCAAGTGATGGTGGAGATTACTACCAACGCTTACAAACTGCGCGTTCAGAGTTGCAAGCTGCACAACTACAACTCAGAGAGGCCGAAAGGCGGCATGATGCATTAAGTAAACAATTATCAGGTGAAGAGCCGACTTTTGGTTTGGTGACAACTCCTGCACCTATTACGGCAGTTGCTTCACCGTTAGATAATCGTATTCGGGCACTAGAATTAAAGCTTGATGAATTGCTCCTGTCATTTACCGAGCAACATCCGGATATCCAGGCAATTTATAGAACAATTGCGAGTCTCGAAAAGCAAAAAAGGTTGGAACAAGCAAAGAACAAACGTGATCAAGGTACTGTAGCCCAGCCGTTAGAAACGAACCCAGTTTACCAGCAGTTAAAAATTTCACTCAGTGAAGCAGATGCGACAGTGGCGTCAATTCGTGTACGTGTTGATGAGTTTAAACGCCGTGTTAACAAGCTGAAAAATAGTGTTGATACGATTCCAAAGATAGAAGCTGAGCTTAAACGTCTTAATCGTGATTACGCAGTAAATAAACAGCAATATAATGAGTTATTGCAACGCCGCGAGTCAGCACGTATTTCAGAAGATGTTGATCAGACTGCTGATAGCATCAAGTTCCGCGTTATTGACCCACCACGCGCACCTACCAAACCTTCCGGGCCTAAAAGACAACTGTTCAGTAGCGCAGTATTTATCGTTGCTTTAGGTGCGGGTATTGCATTGGCATTTTTAATGTCGCAGATAAGATCAACTTTTGACAGCAAGCGAAAATTGAAGGACATTACTAATAGACCTGTGTTAGGCAGCGTGTCTATGGTTTGGACAGACAAGGAGTTACAGGAAAGAAAGAAAAAACTACTCGTATTTATTGCATCTTGTGCAGTGTTATTTTTAACTTTCCTAGGCGTATTGGGTTTTAATTTCATTGGGATGAATGCGATGAATTTGGCTTTTGTCGACACATTGATAATGGTGTTTGTATGAGTATCATTGAAAAAGCCATTGAGAAAATGGGCAAGAAGGACGTTGCCCAAGATGCTGATAAAAAAGTATCGGGTGAGAAAGTGGGTGACAGTATAGATGATACACCTGAATCGCAAGTTCCTTTGGAAGAACAGTCTGAGGAACGGGTTTTCATAGAAGAACCTGCATCTAAAAATTCAATAGAATTAGATTTTAATATTTTAAGGCAACATGGCATGGTGGTGCCTGATAACACCCGTAGCAAAATTGCTGATGAATACCGCCTAATTAAACGTCCTTTGCTTATGAATGCTGCAGGTAAAGGAGCAAGTATTGTTGAGAATGCTAATTTGATTATGGTGACAAGCTCAGTTCCAAGTGAGGGCAAGACATTTTCATCTATCAACCTTGCAATGAGTATCGCACTTGAACGGGATAAGCATGTTTTACTCGTAGATGCAGATGTAAGCCGTCCGTCAGTTAGCAGGGTGCTTAATTTAGGGCAGAAACCAGGGTTGATCGATATGCTAGTAGATAAAAAATCTACTTTTTCAGACCTTGTACTCAAAACGAATATACCGAATTTATCGATCCTAACATCAGGTAGGGCTCATCCTCATTCAACGGAACTATTGGCAAGTGATGAAATGAAATCACTGACGAATGAATTATCAAAACGTTATGCCGATAGAATTGTTATTTTTGACTCTCCACCAATTCTCGCAACAACAGAGGCAGCTGTGCTTGCTAATCATATGGGGCAAATAGTGATGGTTGTTGAAGCAGGACACACGCAACAAAAGCTTGTAAAGGAAGCCTTATCTCGTTTGAATGAGCCTGAGATTCTTGGCTTTATACTCAATAAGACAATTGGTGGTGTAATGGGTGGGGAATACGATTATTCGTATGGCTACTATGGAGGCGGTTATGCCGCAGAAAAATAAATAACAAATGAAGAACCTTACATTACTATTTTTAGGTTTTTTTGTGCTTGTTGCATCGCCTGTTAATGCGGCAACGTGGCGTTTTGATCCTACAGTGAATCTAAAAGAAACGTATACGGATAATGTCTTTCTTGAATCAGATAATGAACGTGATGATTTTATCACTGAAATAACACCAGGCATAAGAATCAGTGGTAAAGGACGTTACCTGCAACTTGATCTTGATTATCAATATCAGAGCTTGTTTTATGCAGATGATAGTTCGCTAAATGATGAGTTTCATCAGCTTAGGGCGAAGTTAGATGCCGAGTTAATTCAAGACCATTTATTTCTCGAGGCAGATGCAAATTATGGACAGAGTACTATTTCTAATCAGGGAAGAACTTCAAATAACAACAGAAATATTACCGCTAACAGAGCTGATACTTCAGTATTCAGGCTATCACCAATTTATAGAAAAAGCTTTGCAGGATTAGTTGATACTGAATTGCAGTATACATATTCATTGGTCACGGTGGATGCAGGGGCCGGTGACAGTGAAAGCAATCAATTTCGTGTGCGTATGAACAATGGTCGTAAATTTAGCCGGTTTAGATGGACTTTTGACTATCAAAAAAGTGATTCAGAGAGAACAGATACAGCAGTAGCGTCACCCGATACACAGTTTGAATCAATACGTGGAAATCTATCAATACCACTGTCAAGAAAATGGTCTGCAATTGTTGAGGCAGGCAAGGAAGATAATGATTTTTCGACTTCAAGAGATCGTATTGATGGCGATTACACTGCAATTGGTGTCAGTTATCAGCCAAATAGTCGCTTTTTAGTTGAACTTGTAGGGGGAGAACGCGACAGGTTTACATTAAATTGGTCTCCATCTCCACGTACTGATATTGGGTTTAATTTTAATAGTCAGAATTTTGGTGCAAACAGTGGTGATTCAGTGAGTGCTGAAATTAATCATAGGACGCGCCGTTCAACATGGGAAGTCAGATACAGAGACGAAACAACGACATCGCAGGACATCTTACTCAATGATCGCGTGTCGGTGTTACTGGATTCACAAGGTAACCCTGTTATTGATCCAATAACAAATGATCCTATTTTGGTTAATTTGGAAAATTTAAACTTGAGAGATGACGTAATAAATCGCAAACGCCTTGATGCAGCCGTATCTTATAACACTGCAAAGAGCATTTTCAGAATTAGACTGTTTAGTGAGGATAGAACAGGGGAGCTAACAGGTTCTGTTTCTGAAAAAAGTATTGGAACAAGTTTTTCATGGAACTGGCGATTTGCACAAAGAACCGAATCAATTTTTACAGCTAATCTACGCAATGATAAAACTTCAGGTACACAAAGTGATAGTGATTCACTGGATGTAAGCATTAATATTATCAGGCGAATATCCAGATCTACATCGGCTAATATTGCTCTTCAATATGTGGATAGGGATTCAGGCAGTAACAATGTTGTAAATGAATATAAAGAAAACTCTATTTCTGCAGGAATAAGGGCAGCATTTTAGATTGATATGTATGAGGTGCATTTTAAATTATCGTCAAAGCCTTTTCAGTTAAGCCCTGATCCACGCTTTTTCTTTAATAGTCGAGGGCATAAGCGTGCGCTTTCTTATCTTCGTTATGGTGTAGAACAAGGCGAGGGCTTTATTGTTATTACTGGTGATATCGGTACAGGTAAAACAACATTAGCACGCGCCCTGTTTGAGGAGCTGAATGACGATAACATCGTCGCTGCTCAAATAGTCACGACACAATTAGGTGAAGATGATCTGCTAAAAATGGTGGCAGCATCATTTAATATACAGCATCAATCAAATGAAAAAGCTGAGATAATAAAGAAGATTGAAGAATTTTTACTGATGCATTATAGAGCAGGGCGCCGTGTCTTATTATTGGTGGATGAAGCACAAAACTTGCCTCCTCGCTCCGTTGAGGAATTACGAATGCTCTCTAACTTTCAGGTTGATAATAAAGCATTAATGCAAAGTTTTTTGCTTGGGCAAAAAGAGTTTAGGAATATTCTTAAATCACCTGATATGGAACAACTGCGCCAACGGGTGATAGCAGCATATCACTTGAGGCCATTAGCACTGGATGAGACGAGAGAATACATTGAGCATCGGCTTACAACGGTCGGCTGGAATAATGTTCCTGCATTTTCTCCCGATGCATTTGTTAAAATTTACGAGTACACGCGTGGGATTCCGCGCAAAATAAATAATTTATGTGACCGTGTGCTGCTCTTCTGTTTTCTTGAGGAAAAAGAAAAAATTAATAGTAGAGTCGTGAGCATTGTTACTGAGGAATTAATGGGCGAAAGTTTTACAGCTGATTTAAGTGAGGATTATCACTCGGGCGTACGTAATCCAGATCATGAAACGCTATCTTCGAATAGTGAAAATGTTGAGCAACGCGTTAATATGAATAACGCTGTAATTAAACGATTAAAAATTCTCGAGCGAAAGATAGACAAGATAGAAAAAACCCTTAGAAAGGATAAGAAACAAATACTAAAAGCAATCCAAAAATCTGATCTTAATCATAGATTGACAAATAACATCACCAAGTTCCCATCCTGAAAGTATATTGAGTGTGTTCAGAGATGTCATGCAATCCGGTGGAAACAAAGACTGTGTTCCAGAGTATTGGGATGGAAAGGCTTCCTCCAAGATTGTGGAGACGTTAGTTAACTGGTTTTAAATATGAGCGTTGACATTATAAATGCCATGACTGTCGATGTGGAAGATTACTTCCAGGTGTCTGCATTTGAAAAATCCATATCAAAAGATGACTGGCCGCATCTAGAATGTCGTGTCGAGAGGAATATGGACACGATTTTACAATTATTTGCTGATGGTGGTGTTAAGGCTACATTTTTTATGCTTGGTTGGATAGCTGAACGGTATCCAAAGATGATTAAGAGAGTCGTGAGTGAGGGGCATGAATTGGCAAGTCATGGCTATGAGCATATCCGTGTGACTCAGCAAACCAAAGATGAGTTTTATAATGATATTACCAGAACAAAATCTTTGCTTGAGGATATCTCAGGAGAGGTTGTAAATGGTTATCGGGCAGCAAGTTACTCAATAGGTGAAACAAATCTGTGGGCATTGGATGCACTTAAGCGGGCAGGATATTTATACAGCTCTAGCATTTACCCTATAAAGCATGATCTTTATGGTATGCCTGATGCACCTCGATTCGCATTCAAATTACATGAAGATGCTATTCTGGAGTTTCCAGTCACGACCATAGAGTTTAATAGACATAAATTTCCATGCGGTGGGGGTGGCTACTTTAGGTTGTTTCCCTATGCGTTCTCAAAGTGGATGATGAAGCGTGTTAATACTTACGACAAGGAGTCCTGTATTTTTTATTTCCACCCATGGGAAATTGATACTGCTCAACCTAGACAAAAAGACATATCAATGAAAACACGGTTTCGACATTATCTAAATATAGGGAGAATGGAAGGCCGAATAACGAGCCTGATAAAAGACTTTAGCTGGGACCGGATGGATGTGGTGTTCGCAGACAAAATTAAAAATCATACGAAAGCCATATGAACGATATAATAGTCGAAAACTTACCAAGCGATAAGGCGCAAGAGTGGGATGCTTACGTAAAAAAGCATGCTGAGGGTACTTTTTTTCATCTTTCAGGCTGGCGTCAGGTTCTTGAACATGGTTTGGGGCATAAAACACACTTCCTTTATGCGCAGGTTGATAATAAGACAGTTGGGGTTTTGCCACTCGGTCATGTGAAGAGTTTTTTATTTGGAAACACACTTTGTTCAATCCCGTTTGGTGTCTATGGTGGTGTGCTTGCAGATTCAGAAGTGATTGCATCAACTTTAATAGAAAAAGCGATAGAGATTGCTACATCTTTAAACGTTGATGTGCTTGAGTTTCGTAATCAAGGTGCTAAACAAACTGGTTGGGAATCAAAAGAACTATATGTGACATTTCGTAAAGCTATTTCTGAGAACGATGAAGAAAATATGCTTGCTATCCCAAGAAGACAAAGAGCAATGGTTCGCAAGGGTATCAAGGCAGGGCTGCGTAGCGTTGTTGATAGTGACTTAGATGTGTTTTACAAGGCATATTCAGAAAGTGTAAGAAACCTGGGGACTCCGGTTTTCCCTAAAAAATACTTTCAAGCATTATTAGATGTTTTTCACAAGGATCTGGATATCCTTACGGTATACAGCGAAGATAATGAGCTGGTTGCTAGTGTTCTGAGTTTTTATTATAAGGACGAAGTCTTACCTTATTATGCGGGCGGTTCTGTGCTGGCGAGGAATTTGAAAGGGAATGATTTCATGTACTGGAGCCTGATGTGTCATGCGGTTACTAAGGGGGTACGTGTTTTTGATTATGGGCGAAGCAAGATAGGGACGGGTTCTTACAGTTTTAAGAAGAACTGGGGGTTTGAACCAAAGGAAATGGGGTATTCATATAAACTGATTAAGGCAAAGGAAGTGCCCGAAATAAACCCTATGAACCCCAAGTACCAGTTATTTATAAAACTGTGGAAGAAACTGCCGCTAAGTGTAGCAAATTTTATAGGTCCATACCTGGCTCGTAACCTCGGCTAAGATGGATGGAAAAGATACTCTATCTCGTACACCGAATACCTTACCCGCCAAACAAGGGCGATAAAATACGATCTTTTAATATTCTCAGGGCGCTTGCAAAAAAATACAAGGTGTACCTGGCGAGTTTTATTGATGATCCTGATGACATTCAACACGGGGGGACAGTAGAAAGCTACTGTGAAGATGTTTACCTTGAACCTATGTCGCCGAAATATGCAAAAATAAGAAGCCTGAAAGGGCTGCTAAGATCTACGCCACTTACACTCGATTATTATTACAGCAAACCTTTGCAAAAATGGGTAGACAGGATAATAAAAGAGAATGACATCAAAAAGGTGCTCGTATTTTCCTCTTCAATGGCTCAATATATTGAAGGCAAGAGGTTTAAAAGTTTAAAAAGGATAATTGATTTCGTTGATATTGATTCTGATAAGTGGAATCAGTATTCGACTACGACAAAATGGCCATTAAATTGGGTTTATAAAAGAGAAGCAAAATTCCTTGGTAAGTACGAACACCGTATTGCCGGCGAGTTTGATTATAGCCTTTTTGTTTCTAGTGACGAGGCATCTCACTTTATGAAGATGCATGGCTATACGCCAGCTGAAGTAGATTATTTTGATAATGGTGTTGATACCAATTACTTTGCCCCAGGAACAGGCCTTGCGTCACCTTATAATGATGATGAGAAAGTCATTGTATTTGCCGGTGCAATGGATTACTGGGCTAATGTAGATGCGGTTGTGTGGTTTGCAACCCATATTTACCCGAGTGTAAAAAACAAATTTCCAGGTGCATTATTCTATATTGTCGGAACAAACCCTACAGAGCAGGTCAGGGCACTTTCAGAGATAGAGGGGGTTTATGTAACTGGGCGGGTAGATGATATTCGTTCTTATATTGAGCATGCAGACTGTTCTGTAGCACCATTACGTATCGCAAGGGGGGTACAGAACAAGGTTCTTGAAGCTATGTCTATGGGAAAACCTGTTATTGCAAGCCCAGAGGCACTGGAAGGAATTGATGTATGCCCGGGGGCTGAGATAGACGTCGCAAAAGATGAAGAAGAGTATGTCGCGGCTATAGAAAAAGCATTGGGTCCGAAAGTGAAGCTGGTGGCAAGGCATTCACGCGATTGCATGGTTAATCGATATGGATGGGATGCCACCCTGAAGAAACTCCTTGACGTGTTGGCGTAGAGAAGTGGAAAAATCAAAATATATACTGATATCTGTGCTAATAGCTCTCACGCTAGGCATTTTCTACTTGGATACTGTTGTTTCGATAGTCGACATTTGGGTTCGTTCTGAAACATTTGCGCATGGCTTCCTGATACTGCCAATTAGTGCCTATATGGTCTGGATAAGGCGCGAATCACTAAAGTATATCCAGGTAAAACCTGCGTTACCCGGTGTTCTATTTCTAGCGATTGTTGCTATTACATGGTCATTTGCGTATGCAGGTAATATCCTAAGCTTAGAACAAATTGCCTTCTATCTGTTTATTCCTGTGCTTGTCTACACGGTCTTTGGCTTTGCGATGTTTAAAGGCCTCGCATTTCCACTGACATACCTCGTCTTTGCGATACCATTTGGTGAAGAACTCATTCCTGTATTACAGGACTTTACTGCGTATTTTACCGTCA
>Ga0316207_10002649_pt1 | contig 17913 bp, 20 predicted proteins | sample 6weekpyrite_MG_FD_204943 | JGI IMG/M metagenome (GOLD analysis project Ga0316207, IMG submission 204943) | Microbial mat bacterial communities from mineral coupon in-situ incubated in ocean water Damariscotta River, Maine, United States -... | ecosystem: Environmental > Aquatic > Marine >...
TCGATTTATGCACGATTGATATTGGTGGGTGTCCAGGGGTCTGTGGGTGACGGACCTATCGGTGCCCAGGCAATCAAGTCATCAATTCTGGTCTGGTATAGACTCAGTCTCCAGTGAAGGTTTGAGTTTGTTCCCCGCGCAATTATTTCGGCTGATGAAGAGGTCTCTGGTACCAGGTCCGGGTTGCCAAAAGAAAATCCATTATCAGGCCAGTACAGGTCATTAAAGGTGGGTGCTTTAAATGCTCTGCCGTATGAGGCTGTGAGGCTATAGCTGGAGTTGAGCTTATAACGCCAGTCAATATTACCCGTGGTGTGATGTCCAAACGCTTCATTGTTATCATTTCTAAACGCGACGATGATATCGTTATTTGTATAGGTGCTTTGTAATTGAGTAAATACAGCTTTGTTGTTTCTCTGCGTAATTGCATAATTAGTAGAGGAGCTAACTTCATCATCTACATAGTCATAGCCCAGTGTGAAGAGTAATGACTCGTTTAACTGAAGGTCGTTTTGCCAGATAACCTGATCTCTTTCAGTGTCGATAAAGCCATCAGAAATACGGTTAATAAATTGTTCTGACTCATCACGGCTATTGCTGAGTTGAAATGAACTGTCCCAGTTATCAGTTAGAAACAAATTAATGTCAGTACTTATAATTGAGTTTATGGTCTCACTCGAGTAATCATCGGTTAATGCATTTGGAGTGAAAAAACTCGGCGGAACATCGTAGTCAACATTACCTTCGACATAATATACATTAACACCAACTTCCAGTTTGTTGTTAAATGTATTTTTTAATGATGTAGTAATTGATTTATTTAAATAACCGTCTTTATCAGGGTTGCTGGTAGATAAAGCATTGATGCCATCAGTTTCCAGGTAAGCAGTCTGTAGGCTATAGTCTAAGTCACTGCTTGCACCACTGACACCAGCGCTCGCTTCACTGGTGTTGTAACTACCGTAACTTGCAAAAATATTTGCCTGTGTTTCTTTGCTGCCTTTACGTGTAAATATCTGTATAACACCACCTAAGGCTTCTGATCCATACAGGCTGGATTTTGGACCACGGATGATTTCAATACGTTCAACCAGGTGTAAGGGAATGTGCTGGAATGCAGCAGCACCAGTCGTTGCAGAGCCCATTTTTACGCCATCAATCATGAGTAAAGTGTGACTGGTTTCCGTGCCACGGGTTAACAGACTGTTGGTTGCGCCAAGGCCACCACTACTTGCGATATCAATTCCAGATTGCAGGACTAATAAATCGAGAATATTCGTTGCCTGGGATGTTTCAATATCATTGCGGCTAATTAATGTTGTTGGGGGTAATGTATTACTAATACTTTGCTGAGTACGCGTTGCAGTAATAACAATAGGTTCAAGAAGGCTGCTTTCAGCAAAGCCTGAAAAAGGTGTAATAGTTGTTATAGCCAGAAAAACTGACTGGATAAAACGAGGCTGCATTATTTCTCCAGAGCACCGCCCGTGCAAAATTACGGCAATATGGAGAATGGAGGCGCGCTAAGAGGACTAACCACTATGAAGACACACATCCATAAACCGCCCGCCGCAGTTTAGTTGGATTGTTTCAGGCCGGTCTCCGGGCTTGTGAGAGATATTGCTAATCAACGCCTTCCCATGAGTGATTCACAGTGGCTATGGTTGATCTTTACTCACTTACCGTTGCGGGGGCAGCACTGGATTTTAACCAGTTTCCCGTTTCACTCGAGTTAATCGATCAAGTCGTCGGTTTAAGTACAAAACCGGTGACTTCATATGGATATTACGAGCACCTGAAGCAATAGGAGCGCGGACTTTAAATCTCGAAGGCAGGACTGTCAAGTTTATGCGGGGGTAAATACCTGGCGGTCTGCGTCAGAAACAGCGCTAATTGGGTGTTGGAAAAGTTCGCTTAGGTCTTTAGTATTCAATAGCTTATCAGCATCCCCTGCTTTAGTTTTACCGTCACCTGAAATAAATAACAGCTTGTCACAAAAACGCGCAGCCAGGTTAATATCATGCAGGGACATTAGAATTATGCGTTGCTGTTGTCGAGCAAAGTCGCATAAATATTGCAGAATGCTAATCTGGTAATGTAGATCAAGATGGCTATTAGGCTCATCAAGCAGGAAAATATCAGGGCTCTGGGTCAATAATGTGGCAACCGCAACTCGCTGGCGCTCGCCACCGGACAGCTGGTTAGTGGCTCTGTGTGATAGTTCGCTCATCTGTACTTGCTGAAGTGCATCAGTCGCTTTCTGGTAATCTTCCTTAGACTCCCACTGCCAGTGCGCGATATGCGGGTGCCTGCCACAAACCACAGACTCTAATACACTTGTCGGAAAAGCATCTTCGCTGTGTTGAAGCAGTAGCCCCAGTTTCTGTGCAATCTGTTTGCGCGGAAGCTCGGAAATGTCATGCTGATCGAGTAGAACATGACCAGAATCTGCAGGCCTTAGGCCTGAAAGCGTATGTAGTAAGGTGGTCTTGCCAATGCCATTTCTTCCAAGAACACCCCATACTTCACCGGGTTGTAAATTGAGGCTGAGGTCTTCGCAGACTTTTTTATTGCCTATGCTAATTCCAAGTTGTCTGGTTTGCAGGCTAGTCATGTCTTGTTGCTGCCATTGAGCGATTTAACAGAAACAGGAAGAAGGGTACGCCAAGAAATGCAGTTATAACACCCACGGGTAATTGTTGAGGAGATATTATCACGCGAGCAAGGGTGTCAGAGATAACGAGTAAGCTGCCGCCGAGTAAAACCGATGCAGGAATTAATAAACGGTGATCACTTCCGGAGATCAGGCGAATCATATGGGGAATAATTAATCCAATAAATCCAACACTGCCTGCCTGAGTAACAGCAAAAGCAGTCAGTGCGGATGCAAGTAAAAATAAACCCATACGAAGTGGTTTTACAGAAACACCGAGAGAGCTGGCCTGCAATTCCCCTCGGGAGAGAATATTGAGTTGGCGTGCGAGCATGAAGGTTATAATCAGGCCGAGAAACAGAATAAGCAGGCTGCTTATACTGGGGGATACATTACTGATGTCACCCATTAACCAGAAGAGCATTCCACGCAATGGTTTTTCTGGACTAATAGATAAAATAAAATTAATGACAGCACCCCACCCAGCTGCAATTACGACTCCCGTGAGTAATAAGCGCGTGGGATTCCAGCTACCCTGGCCGTGGGCAAGGCCAAACACCAGTAAAATAGAAAAAAAAGCACCTACGAAGGCGCTACCGGAAACCCAGCTTCCGGCCAGACCAGCAGACATCGCCATTAAAGCGGCAACGGATGCTCCACCGGAAACACCGAGTATGTATGGATCAGCTAAGGGGTTGCGTAATAATACCTGCATTAATACACCAGCGAGCGAGAGTAGACCACCCGTTACAAAGGCTATGTATGCACGGGGGGCACGCAACTCCCAGATAATAGTATGGGTAATACTGCTCTGATTGGTAGATAATGCATGGATAATTTGTTGGGCGGAAAAATTTATACTGCCCATAGAAATCGCAAATGCAAAGCTAAATATACTGAGAAGAAATAACAGGCTAATCAGAGGTAAGGGTTGGCGTAGCAGTGAAAGCATGATGATTGTAAATAGCAATTTTATATGCATTATAGGCTAGTTTGTTACTGAGTCGAGAGTCTTATTGCACCAGGCAGGAGATAAAAATGGGAAATCGCTTATCAAAAATTTATACAAGAACCGGTGATAAAGGAACAACGGGAATGGGTGATGGGAGCCGTGTAGAGAAAGATAACCTACGTGTGGCTGCCATTGGCGATACCGATGAGCTAAACAGTGTGATTGGTATGCTGATATGCAAATGCCAGGAAGGTGAACTTAAAGAGGCGCTAATTACCATACAGCATGATCTGTTTAATATCGGTGGGCAGCTGACAATGCCTGAGTGTGAACTCATAAGCCAGGCACGCATCGACTGGTTAGAAACGGTGCTTGATCAGTTTAATGAAAACCTGCCCCCGTTGAAGGAGTTTATACTCCCTGGTGGCGGTGAGGCAGCAGCGCATTGCCATTTGGCGAGGACTGTATGTCGAAGGGCTGAGCGTACCCTGGTTTCATTATCTAAAGAGTTTGAATACAGCAACTTTATTCGTGCTTATATTAATAGACTGTCTGATCTGCTGTTTGTTTTTTGCAGGGTTCTAAGTCGAGAAGCGGGTGAAGGTGAAATTTACTGGCAGTCAGAAAGAATAAAAAATTAGTTCCCTCTAAGGAATTCTAATTGCCCCGAATAAAGGGGGCGTGTTTGTTGAGACTTTGTTTAAAGATAAAGAAAACATTTAAGCTAAAGGCAGGCAGTGTACGGCTCATTAGTCGTTTTATTATATAAGCGGTTCTTAGCCAGTTATTGGTTGATGGCAATACCGGATATACTGCCTGTCGAAAACGGCTTAATGAACTTCTTAACTTTAGATACTTGTTTTTCAAGGCTATTAAAACTTTCTGTCTCTGGGGAACCTTTTATCAGGGTTGGGAGGGGGGCGGTTAATTCGATTGTCCTTTTATATAGTTGCCATGCTGAAGAATCGTTCATGTTTTCCGTATAATTATTGTCCATCTGTTGGCCTTGCAAATGAATTTCTGCAATCATATCTCTGCTAATAGATTGAATATATTCGTCAGCATCAGTACCGCTTGATTCTGAGCATGTAATCAGGTTATCAATATTGAGTAGAAGCTTGCACCCTGTTTTCTGTAATAGTCGGTTTGTGAATTCACTTTCATGGATGTGGGAGCTGGTAAAATGCATGTGTGTTGAAGGGTTTTCAATGAGTATCTCCTGGCCTAAAAAGTCCTGTGCGGTTGAAATTTTATCTGCTATAGCCTGCAAGTTACTATTGTTGAAAGGGAAAGGAAGAAGCTTGTGGTTATAATGGCGTTGAAAGGATGTCCAGGATAGATGGTCAGAAATATGCAAGGGTTGATACCGTTCTATAATGTATTTAAGTGTGCGTATATAGTTGATGTTTAGTGGTTGATAAGATCCAAGTGACATACCCGCACCATGAAAGCTCAGGGGGTAGTTCTGTCTGATTTTATCCAGGGAAAGAAAAGGCGCTTCTCCTTCACCTATGTGGTTTTCAGTGGTTGCTTCAAACCAGTCGATATCTGGTTCGTTATTTATAATATAAGCATAGTGCTGAGTTTGCAGGCGGGCGCCAGCATCATCGGGGTTTAACTGTTTCATAGGCTACTCACTAAATGTATTTAACATTAAAATTTCGCTTGGTAAAAAAGTTAATTAAACGATTTATAATAGTTTGAAGTCGCAATAAGCCTGTTCATTGAACAGACTTATTGCCTGTTTGTTAGGTGGGAGTCTAAGAAGCTTTTTGTTTAAGTGTCGCGCCACTTATTTTCTTGCAGGTGCCTTCCGGGACATAAATCCACTCATCTGCAAGCTTGTCTTTCTTGGCCTGGCCGGAGCAGTTATGTTTGCTTGTTCCGCAGTCGTTCATGCCTGCTTTAACAATACCGGCGCACTTCTCATGACCTGCTTTTCCTGCAAGTGCTTCTCCGGATAAAGAACCAAGTGCCAGGGCACTTGATAAAGCAGCTATTGCTATTTTATGATTTGATATGCTCATTAGTTTATGTCCTCAAAAAGTAGTTTTAAAGTATAATTTTAGTTGGCAGGGCATTGGGTTTTATGCCTTTGCATAATACATGACCCTTTATAAAGCAAAAATAATTCAAAAAAATAAATATTAAATCAGGGAATAAAAAGACGCTGCCCTGGGTCTTATAGATTATGCCAAACAAACAAAAACGCTTTGATGTTTTACTAAACGCGCTATATGCTGATGTATACCGCTATGCTTTCTGGTTGTGTAAAAATAAAGCTATGGCTGAAGACCTGGTTCAGGAAACATATTTAAGAGCCTGGAAAAACTTTCAGAGCCTTAAAGATGAGAAGGCAGCAAAAGCCTGGTTGTTTACAATTGTCAGGCGTGAAAATGCCAGGCAATATGAGCGTTATCAGCCACAACTAGTGGATGCATCTGAAGTGTCTCTTGTCGATACAGGTATCTCCCCGAGCGAAAATAGCGAATGCTTTTTAGTACAACAACATATTGCAAATCTGGAAATTGAATTTAGAGAGCCACTTATTTTACAGTTGATAGGTGGTTTTAGTGCTGGGGAAATTTCCCTTATTTTAGGTGTTAATAAAAATACGGTCTTAACTCGACTGTTCAGGGCGCGTAATAAACTAAAGCAGGTGATTACTGGACGAACAATGGAAAAAGGTGAGAGTAATGGATGATTTAGAGTTCCGCCGCCGAGCATATGCTGAGCCAGATTGTCAATCTGAGAGTTTTCTTCAGTTTAAGAATAAGTCAGCAGAGAATACCCGGTTTGTGGATGAACTGTTGCAGATGGATGAAAAGCTGAAGCAGGCAGTATGTGTTCAACCACCGGATAATCTTGTTGAAAAAATTAAACTGAAACAGGCATTTAGTGATCATCGTAGCTATCGTGAGCATTGGCGTTTTGTTTCATTTGCAGCGAGCCTTCTACTGGCTATCGTGGTGACCTTGTATTATTTGCCATTAGATAGCACTGGTCATGAGCGCAAGCTTCAAGAAGGCCTTTTGCAGCATATTTATAGTGAGCTTGATCATCTAAATGACCGGCAAAACCGTTCACTGTCACAGGTGAATCGTTTATTAGCGGAGTTTGGTGGTAGCATGAATCGCCTGGTGGCCGAGGTGAGTTATCTGGGGAGTTGTGAAATTCATAATAAACCAGGTGTGCACATGGTTGTAAAAGGTGACAGGGGCCCTGTAACTATTATGCTATTACGTGGAGTGACGGTTAACTCACAAAAGTCAATCTCTGATCAGCGATTCAGGGGGCTTATTGTGCCCACAGGTAGTGGCAGTATGGCTATTATTGGTGAAAAAGGTGAGCCCTTGCAGGTTATAAAAAGTGAGCTGCTTGAACAGATTCACTGGATTTGACCGCTGGAGCCTGTTCAGGCTCCGCATCTGAGTATTTACTAAAAACCTTAATTAAACAAAGACTTAAAAGTCTGATACTGAGTGAGTATCCCTTTGTATATGGTCGCTTAATTGTTTTACTTGATTATTTGGACGATAGTCCTAAAATAAAAGCGTGTATTTAACTGGGATCGAATAATGAAAACAATACTGGTTACAGGGGCTAATGGATTTGTAGGGACACACACATTAAATGCATTATCAGCGTTTGAGGGTGTGAATGTTATCGCTGCGTGTAGAGACAGGCGTAAATTAATTAAAACGTTTCGAGGTGAAGTCAGGGAGGGGGATATACGTGACACCACATACCTTCAAAGCCTGTTTGAAGGTGTGGATGTTGTGGTAAATGCAATGGCCTGGTCATCGCTCTGGGGGCATAGCAAGGATTCTGCTGAGCTATTTTTACAGCCCAATATTAAATTAATTGATGAATACCTGAAAAGTCAGGCCAGCTTATATGTAAACATAAGTAGTACATCAGTAACGGCTCCACACACGCAGGCTCCACCTGCGGATGCGATGTCGGAGGGGCATGCACCGCACTTCTGGCCTCATCTGGTTAATGTGGTCAATATAGAAAACTATCTGCGTGGTCATGCGAGCCAGGCCAAGTCGGTTATTAATATGCGTTTAGGCTTATTTGCGGGTGAACATTATTCATTAGGTTTATTACCCATTCTTATTCCGCGAATGAAAACACATCTGGTGCCCTGGGTGAATGCGGGCCAGACAGGTATGCCGATTATTGATGGCAGGGATATAGGTCAGGCGATGGCTCTCGCGGCGACGAATGATAACTTGTCAGCCTATCAGAGTTTCAATGTTGTTGGCCCAGAGGTACCAAAAGTGAGAGACGTGGTAAAGTTTATTGCGAGTGAGTATAAATTACCAGAACCTCACTTTAGTGTTCCATTTACCATGGCATATCCTTTTGCGTGGCTAATGGAAAAACTGGATCCGGTTTCGCCCTGGGAGCCATTAATCGTTAGAAGTATTATTCATCTACTGGAGGAGTGCGGTGCGACAAATGAACGAGTGTCAGCAGTACTTGGCTATCAGCCAGAATACAGCTGGAAAGAATCTATTGTGAGCCAGATGAATGAAATGAGTAATAAGCAAATAAAACCAATGAAAATGGCCAGGCCAATTGCTTAATGCTAAAAATAACGGCATAGTTTTAATATGCGTAAAACTTCTCAACAGCAACGACAGCATATTATAGATGCAACTGATACCCTGCTTTACCAGAAGGGTTTTCATCACATGTCTTTTAGTGACATTGCGCAAGCTGCGGGGCTTAGTAAGGGTAATTTATATTATTATTTTAAGACCAAGGAAGAAGTTTTATCGTCAGTTATATCAAACCGAGTCGAAAAGGTGAAGCAAATGCTGGAGCTCTGGGATAAGGAAATTCAGCACCCTCTGGACAGGCTAAAGCGTTATGCTCAAGTGCCAGTGATTGAAATTGAAAATGTGCTTCAGTATGGCTGTCCTATGGGCAGCCTGAACACAGAACTGGCAAAATCGCAGCCAGAGTTACAAAAAATAACCAGGCAGCAGTTTGATGTATTTAAAGAGTGGATTAAAAAACAGTTTCAGGTGTTGTCACCCGATAAAGATGCAGAGGAGTTGTCAGTACATCTTTTAGTGTTATTGCAGGGCATATCAATTGTGTCCCAAACTTATGCAGACAGGGCTATTATTACACGCGAAGTTGATAAGGTTCTCAGCTGGCTAGAGGAGCTGGCTAGAGGAGCTGGCTAGAGGAGCAGACTAGAGGAGCAGACTAGAGGAGCAGACTAGATCAGCTGTCGTGAAATAATTGGCGTAGTAATATAGATAACAGAGTGCATATGAGAATAGGTATAGATTTAGGCGGTACAAAAATTGAAGGTATTGTACTGGATGAAAATGGTCGAGAATTAATACGTCACAGGGTGGATACGCCAAAGGGTAATTATGAAGGCACACTCAATTCAATTGCGAATCTGGTAAAGCATTTAGAGGCGGGTGTTTCTGTAACAGCCAGTGTTGGTGTAGGTACTCCCGGGGCAGTATCACCTGTATCCGGCTTACTACGTAATTCGAATTCAGTGTGTATGAATGATAAGCCTGTTAAGCAGGATCTGGAAGCAATACTGCAAAGAGAAATACGCATATCTAATGATGCAAATTGCTTTGCCTTATCAGAGGCAACCGATGGGGCAGCGGCGGGTGCATCGGTTGTATTTGGAGTGATTGTTGGTACGGGAACCGGTGCAGGGGTGGTTGTTAATGGTCAGGTGCTGGGTGGGCCCAATGCGATTGCTGGTGAATGGGGGCATAATCCATTGCCCTGGCCTGCACAAAATGAATCTCCAGGACCACAGTGCTATTGTGGGAAACAGGGTTGTATAGAAACTTTTTTATCAGGGCCTGGTTTATCAAATAGTTACACTGAGCTGAGCTGTGAAAAAAGAAATGCAAAAGAGATTGTTTCATTAGCAGAAGCAGGCGATCAAAAGGCCAGGCAATGTTTGCAGCAGTATGAAATACAAATGGCAAAGGGGCTGGCGCATGTCATTAATATTTTAGATCCCGATGTCATTGTGCTGGGTGGTGGTATGTCAAACATTGAGCGGCTGTATAAAAATGTGCCCAAATACTGGAATGAATATGTTTTTTCCGATGTTGTGAGAACGAAGCTGGTGGCTCCAGAATTTGGTGACTCCAGTGGGGTTAGGGGCGCTGCATGGTTATGGAATAAATAGCGCGCCTGTAAAAAACGACTTGAATAGTAAATGATAAACCGAGTGCTTGTTAAGTTTAATAATAAAGGTGAGTTATGAAAGCATTTTGGAATGATCAATTGATTGCACAAAGTAATGAAACCATTGTAGTGGAAGGTAATCATTATTTTCCTGTCTCTTCATTAGATATTAAGTATTTTGTTGATAGTAAGCACACTTCACATTGTCCATGGAAGGGAGATGCGAGTTATTGTTCAATTTTGGTAAATGGTGAACTTAATGAAAATGCAGCGTGGTATTACCCCGAACCCAAAGAGGCAGCAAAAGAAATTAAGGATCGAGTTGCATTCTGGAAGGGGGTAAAAGTAGTTGAATAAGCTTTTACAGGTTTTGAGTTGATAACAGATCAGCTAAGTTTTTATACTCTGGCTTGCAGAAAGTTATTTTTTAATTGATCTGTTCTGTTCTGTTCTGTTCTGTTCAATTCAATGGATGGGTTTATACGGCGGATCGATTTATACGGCCTGGCAAAAAGAAAGCGCAAATGCACGAAAATTAAAACACCTGTATATATATACGCATTGCGTTGCAAGCGTACAGTGGAAATGTTTGCGATGATTCAGGTTTAATTATTACCCGCTTTCCAGTGCAACAAACCTTCCGGGTTATGTATCATATGTTCAAAATGCAGCTGGCATTATAGTGCGTTTTCTATTGCCTTGAATAGATATCAAAGGTTTGACAGGTGTTATTTTCTTTAGTCTTATATCAATGTACTGAGAGTTTGGCGTGCTGAGAGCTTTCCATTAATTTTCGAAAAGAACTGCCGCTTAAGTGTAAAAGCTCGGTGTGGTTTCCGGCTTCGATATAAATATCACTGCAATCATCCAGGTCATAATCAACGATGGTTTCAATTCCATATGCTTCACCGACGGGTGGAATGGCACCCAGATCGCAGTCTGTAAAAATATTTTTTAACTCACTTTCTTTTGCCAGGCTAAGCTTTCTGTTCATCGCCATATTCAGCTGGTTAAGTTTGACATGGTGGCTAGCAGGAACCAGTGCCATAACATACCCGTTATCATCTTCAAGGATGACAGACTTAACCATTTGTGAGCTGGGTATATTGGCAGAATACGCTGAATTAAGGCTGGTGTTTGAATAGCTATGTTCAAGAACATCATATGAGATGTTTTGTTTAGAAAGTTGTTCAGCTAATGTAGGAGCAATGTTCATGTTACACCTCATAAGATAATTGTCAGCTTAATGTGAAAAGTATAAGTCGTGGAATAAAAATTTTAAATATAACTTTAAATTTTCATCATTGTATTTTTTTATGATGAATTGAATTATCCAGGCATTGTCTGGGGTCGTATCTATAAAAAACATTTATAGATACAGTGCTTTGTATGGTCGTTTTAATAAATAGCTAACATACCTGGATAATGTTAGTGCGCTCAATGAGAGTTAGTTATGGTAATGAAATAATTCGTTTTAAGTGTTGAAAATACTGGACCCGGGCAGTGTACAAGGCGGCGCCCATCAACTTCCCTTACCGGGATTAACTCCGCTCCAGTGCCCGTTAAAAAGCATTCGTCAGCGGTGTATATGTCATAGCTGGACAGTGTTGAAATGTGTGTTTTGATGTCCGCCTTTGTGGCTAAATCAATAACCAGGTCACGGGTAATGCCCGCGAGTGAGCCATCAATAGACGGCGGAGTGTATAACTCGCCATTCTTTATTAAAAATACATTATCAACACTCCCTTCAGTTACATAGCCCTGCTGGTTAAGCATGATGGCTTCCTGGGCGCCCGCATTATTAGCCTCAATTCGAGCCAGTATCGGGTTCAGGTAATTAAGGCTCTTTATGCGTGGGTCAAGGCAGTCAGCGGGAATTCGTCGTGTAGAAGCAATGATTGCTCGAATACCCTGTTTCTGTGCTTGCTCATCAGACATTTGTAGTGGGCTTGCAATAATTATGAGTTCGGGTTTATTGCAAAGTGCAGGGTTTATTCCCAGTGGCCCTTTACCGCGGGTGATAATTAACCTGATATATCCTGAGTCAAGTTCATACTCATTGATAACGGATTGTATGAGTCGCTTTATTTCATCTACGTCCCTGGGAAGAGTGAGGGCAAGCGCTCTTGCAGAATCTTCGAGACGGTTTAAATGTGCCTCGGCTAATAGCAACTTGTTGTTATAAAAGCGAAGGCCTTCAAAAATTCCATCACCGTAGAGCAGGCCGTGATCCATGACTGAAATACGAGCATCTTCGAGTTTGCCAAGTTTGTTATCAATCCAGCATATACCTTGAGTCGACATTGTGGTTCCTTAAGTTATAGGTCAATATAGGTGACGTATATTTTTATACAAAATATGTTAATATGTCAACATGATTGACCAAAATAAAAAACACACAAGAAAGCACCGTAGTGAAGAGTTAAACCAGGCTCTGGAGGCGGTGCACTTCGGCTATAGGACTTTAATAGCGCGACCCGATGAGCGGCTAGCTGAAATAGGTTATTCACGTGTTCACCATAGAATATTATATTTTATAGCGCGAAATGAAGGCTGCCGAATTAACGAACTGCTTGAGGTTATGGGGGTGAGTAAGCAGTATCTCAATCGTCCCTTAAGGCAGTTAACTGAAGATGGTTATGTTGATGTGCTTGCTGATGAACATGACCGTCGGGTCAGACGAGTAAGGCTTAGTCAGCAGGGCGCGTCTTTAGAGTGTGAGTTATCTGATGATCAGCGTTTGCGCTTTGAAAAAGTTTTTCAAGAGGCGGGCCCAGGCGCAGAAGCTGGCTGGCGTAAAGTCATGCAGTTGCTTATTGAGTCAGGAAAAAGCTAACCTGAGTTATTGGTGTTGAATGTCTGTGGTGCTCTGCATATTTATACTAATGACTTTATTTGTCGCCAAATGATAACTTCAGGACCGATGCGCCGCGTAGCCTGACGATAACAATTTTACCTTCATCATCTTTGAGTGAAAGTACCGTTTCTTCATCCGACTCATCCCCAATGACACTGGATTTTTCCATAAGCGGCTCTCTTTTAAGGAGCTCTTCAGGGGCTTTAATGTTTTTAGAACTCCAGCCTTCTGGCTGTCTGGACTTATTAAATGCGGCCAATGCCAGGTTAAACTTTTTTTCAAATTCAACCATATCATCGAGTGAGTCAGTAGAAAAACCATTGAGGAGGCTTTTTATAAACTCAGGGCTAAAGCTGTCTTTAAGACGTTTTGCAAATGCGTAGGGTTGATTTTGGAGCGCGCTTAAGCGAACAGGAGCGTTGCGGCTTACACTTCTGGGTTTTGGCTTAACGCGTTCCTTGCCCTCAACATAGGCGGCGGCTTTTTCCAGGTAGATTTCCTCGGGGTTTTCCTGGATGGCACGGGCCAGGCTAGCGCCCTTAATATCGGCAAACTCACGCTTGGCGACGACATTAGGTGAAATCCCCTCGTCTTTTGCCATTTCAAACAGGCAGTTTGCATGACAGTGTTGAAAGTAGTCTTTAATTTCCGGGGTTAGAGATAAATAGGCTTCTATTTTTTCCATGCCTGCTTTTCCCGGGTAACCCGCACCAAAAGGGGGCTGGGCTTCTATGTAGTGGCGTAAAGACTTAAAGGGTGCGCCATTTTCGTCGTTGAGCTTCTTCCAGCCTTCAACTTTGCAAAATTCCGCCATGGTTTGTGCAAATTTTTCGATTTGCCCACCCTGCTTAATCATTTCATGCTGTGATTCGATACTGGATTCTGTTACAGGGTTATCAGGTGATGCCATAGTGCCTTCGTCTTAATGAAATGTATGTGAGTGATCAAAGATGGGGAACTGTATCTAACTTGAAGCGGTTTTGAAATACCATTTGTAAATATTTATTCACAGTAGGTATGATGTGTTGTGATGTCGTTTTAGGCACAGGCTTATAAATAATAAATTAAAACAGGGAGTGGACAATGCAGGATAAAGTTGTACTTATTACGGGCGGAAGTCGCGGAATAGGAGCTGCGACCGCAAGACTGGCTGCATCATATGGTTGGCGTGTCTGTTTAAATTATAGAAAAAACCGAGAAGTAGCGGAAAACCTGGTCGAAGAAATTATCCGTACAGGTGGCAATGCGTTTGCGGTTGCTGCTGATATAAGTAAGGAGAATGATGTAGAGAGGCTTTTTGACGCGGTAATTAAACAATATGGTCGTTTAGATGCGCTGGTTAATAATGCCGGTATCATTGACAGGCAGTCTAAACTGGTTGAGATGAGCGCTGAGAGATTGCAGCGGATGTTTGATACTAATATCTTAGGGAGCTTTATATGTGCAAGGCAGGCTATAAAACTTATGTCAGTAAAGCAGCAGGGGACTGGCGGCGGTATTGTTAACCTGTCTTCTGCAGCGGCAAGGCTAGGTTCGCCGGGGGAGTTTATTGATTATGCCGCATCAAAAGGCGCAATAGACACAATGACAATAGGCTTATCAAAGGAAGTTGCAGAAGACGGTGTTCGGGTCAATGCGGTGCGCCCAGGGCTAATTGATACCGAGATCCACCAGGATGCGGGGGATGCCAGACGTCCCGAGAAACTACGTCATGCAATTCCTATGAAACGCTCAGGCAGTGCCAGGGAAGTTGCAAATACAATAATGTGGCTACTATCAGATGAGGCTTCCTATATTACAGGGGCCCTGGTTGATGTTTCCGGTGGCCGGTGAAGCCCGGCTTTTGTCGGCTAGTATTATTACACAGGCCTTATTCTGGGGTAAAATAGGCCAATATTTCATATTGATATCTTAACGAGACCGAGAGAATGAATAATCCTTTTCAGGAGCAGTTGCTCAAAGCAGGCGTAGTTAGTAAGCAGCAGGTACAGAAGGCTAATCAGGAAAAAAACAGGAAAAATAAGCAGCAGCCCAGACGTAGCAAAAAAGCACCAGTAATAGATGAGGCCGGGCTTAAGGCAAAAAAAATAGCCGAAGAAAAAGCGCAGCGTGACCGTGAGTTAAACAAGCGAAAAGAAGACCAGGCACGGGGTAAAGCTATTTCTGCGGAAATAAACCAGCTTATTATCGACAATATGATAAAGCGCGATGAAAGCTGTGAGTTAGCCTATAACTTCGAGCATCAGAAAAAGGTTAAGCGCATTTACATAAACAAGGAAATGCAGCAAAAAATTGTCCAGGGAAAACTGGGTATTGCACGCATTGAAGGACGTTACGAGTTAGTGCCAGCTGACGTTGCAGAGAAAATTAAACAGCGTAATGAAAAACGGATTGTTATTTTTAGTGATGAAGAAACCATTGTTAATGAAGATGACCCCTATAAAGATTTTGAAGTGCCAGATGATTTGATGTGGTAGTGCTTGCTGAGTAAAGTGGGCTGCTCGTCTTGGTTGGGTCTCAATGTATGGGCATTATGTGTGTAAGATTTGGTTTTGTGATGAAAGGTTTTCGTTGGTTGTCGCTTGTTGAAAATATCAATAAATAGTAATATTGTCGAGGCTCAAATAATTGGGTTTAAAAAATACAATAAACAAATATTCAAATTAAGCGTAAAAGTGGAAATTGAATAAAAGGATCTTTGATGAAATTATTTAAAACAGCTATTTTAGCTACATTACTGGCAGCATCTTCAAATTCATGGGCTAATGAGAGCGCTCCTGCAGCTGGCTCAGGACCTAACCCATTTTCGGATTGTGGTATTGGTGCCGCTTTATTTTCTGATGTGAGTTGGGCGGCGGTAAGCTCAAATGTAATATGGGACCTTGGCTCTACAGCAGTAACATCTGCTACAGCGAGTCAGGAAACCTGTTCAGGTAACAAACTGGCTGCTGCAGTATTTATTAATGATACTTACGAAACTCTTGTAGAAGAAACAGCTAAAGGCCAGGGAGAACACCTTGTTACGTTAATGAATATTCTGGAGTGTAAAGAAGCAAACCAGAAAGTAATCATATCAGATGTGCGTTCTTCTATGGGTGCATTTATTGGTTCACCTTCATATGATTTAATGACGCATGTGGAAAAAGCTTCTTCTTACTATGATGTAGTAAATTCTGCTATAGCTAATAAGTGCTCTGCCTAATATTTATGTAGCCGACATGGCTGCTGACTTAGTTTCAGCAGCCTGTTCAAATAAAAAACTTTCCCGAATACCTGCCTTAAATTAATTCATTTGAAAAAAGTAATTTTATATTTTCTGTGGCTATTGTCGCTAACAGTTTCACAGCCTCTATTTGCAAATGCCAGTGCTGTTGATTTATTAATAGCAAAAGCAAAACAAAAAAATATAAGTGAGCATAAAGTATGGCGTAAGCTAATGTTTTATGAGGCTGATTCGGCAAGCACAACAGGAATTAAAAGTGCCGTAATCTCTGATGGTTTTTTTCTATCTGAAACAGGGAAAACAGACTCGTTGTCAGAGTTAATTGCTACCATAAAAGCATTTTCTGAAACTAGCAAGATAAATCCAGATGAGCATGCGCAATGTGTGTTTAGAGGACGTTATCTTTGGTTAAAGGCACAACTAGGCTTTTCTGATCAGGATATTAAAAGCCAGCAATGTCCAGGGTATGATAAGTGGTCATTAGATAAAACCATATCTTCTATCAGTGTTGTTCTGGCAACAGGTTACCTTGGAAACCCTGCATCATATTATGGGCACCTATTGGTGAAAATGAATACAGGTGACGAAGTTAAGCGTACATCATTAGAGGATGTAAGCATTAATTATGGCGCAATTGTGCCAGATAACGAAAACCCTGTTGTCTATATAGCAAAGGGTATCTTTGGTGGGTACGAGGCAGGGTTTAGTCATATACAGTTTTACTTTCATAACCATAATTATGGAGAAAACGAGAATAGGGATTTATGGGAGTATGAGCTCGAACTCTCCAATGATGAGGTGCAGTTAGTCGTTGCGCACGCCTGGGAAGTGATGAGGCAAAAATATAATTATTTTTTTCTTGATAAAAACTGTGCATATAGAGTGGCAGACCTGTTTGCGGTATTAGAAGGAGTAGATATATTACCCGACAATCCATTATGGGTTGTGCCGCAAAGTGTAATACAGGAGATTGCTGCGATTAATCGAAACGGTCAATCCCTGGTTAAATCAGTAAGCTTTCATCCATCAAGGCAAAGTCGCCTGTATAAGCGTTACTCAAATCTAAGTGATCAGGAAAAAGATATACTTTATGAAGTGGTTAGTGATACAGGTTTTCTTAATGAGAAAGAGTTTCTGAACCTTGAGCTTATGTCGAAACAAAATATATTAGATACGCTACTGGATTATTACCAGTACCTTCGTGATTCTCATGCGCTCAGTAATGATGATAATAATATTAAATATCGAAAAGTTTTAAGTAAACGATATCAATTGCCTGCAGGCGAGAAATTATTTGATTATTCCTCAACTAATGTACCGCATCAGGGCAGAGCTCCGAGCCTGATGAGCTTTGGTTTTGTTGACAATGAAGTAAAGGGGGAAGGGGGAAGGTTAGTTGTTAGGCCTGCATATTACGACTCACTTGATGCAGATTATGGACATGTGAGAAATGCTTCTCTAGCTATGGCTGAGTTACAGTTAGAGGTGTTTGACGGAAAGTATTCTGTACGAAGTTTTGATTTCATAAATATAGAAAGTGTTAATAGTTTTGTTACTGGCTTGCCGGGTGATAGAGGCTTGGGCTGGAAGCTTCGGTTTGGTGCTGAACAACAAAATTTCTCTTGCGAAAAATGTGTTGTGATGCGTCTGCAAGGCGATGTAGGGATGATGTCGAATATTGGGGATAGCTTTGTTATGGGTGGTTATATTGGTGGGGCAGTGCAGGATAATAAAAACAATGAAGGAAAAGTGTTTTTAAGAGGGTCGCTGTTCTCCAATATTGAATTTGACAGGGTGCTGCGTTTAAGGCTGGAGGTTGAGCAGAGGGAATATTTTCATAGCGCTGTGCATGAAGATTTTAAAGGTAGTGCATGGTTGCGTTACAGAACTTCTAAAAACACTGATATAAGGCTTGGCTATGAGAAAAGTCTGGCTGAGCAAGTCTCGGTTTCGGCAAGTATATACTGGTAGACAGGGGAGGTAGAAGTATTTTTATGGGTGGCTTTTATTAAGACTTTTCCCGTGGATGTAAAATCATA
>Ga0316207_10002650_pt1 | contig 17912 bp, 15 predicted proteins | sample 6weekpyrite_MG_FD_204943 | JGI IMG/M metagenome (GOLD analysis project Ga0316207, IMG submission 204943) | Microbial mat bacterial communities from mineral coupon in-situ incubated in ocean water Damariscotta River, Maine, United States -... | ecosystem: Environmental > Aquatic > Marine >...
GAGACTTTACTAACTGTCAGTGATAATGCAGCAACTAATATATAAAAATAAGTACTTTTATTATAAAATACTGCTACAAATATTAAGAACAACAGCCCTCCTCCAACGCCGTCACCAAACCTAAAAAACGACCTTTTGTAATAATCCGAAAATTGATATACCTCACCTATATTGAATAAAAATGAAAACCCTAGAAAAAAAGCAATGAAAACTGAAACAACTTTAGCTAATTTCAAAAAATAGTCGTGCCTTATTAATAACGAACAAGACACACCCAGTAAAAAGGTAAGACATGTAAGTAGCAGATTTGAAGTTACTATTCGCTCAACAAATTCCATCATTACAAAACCAGTTCTATTCTAGAAAAACAATAGAGTCTATTCTTAGACAAGCGTGATCCGAATTCAATTCGATATTGATAAAGACCATCTAACTGATCCAATATTTTCTTTACATCTGAACTATTGTCATGGAATTCCACAATGAGATAAGATACATCTTTAAAGACATCCATTGACTCAGGTAAAACAATCATTTCAGCTCCTTCAATGTCCATTTTAATGAGCTTAGGTACTGCATCACAATGTTCATCAATAATTGTTTTAAGCCCAATTGATTGACATTCAATCCCACCGCTCTTTTCTAAAACATGTGTGCTCAAAGGCTCATCCATACATTCCAAATAAACAGTTTCATTATCTCGCCAAACTGCATACTCAAGAGCTTTCCACGTATAGTTATTATTTAACTTACAATTCTTAGCTAATATTGTAAAAGTCGCAGGTGATGCTTCAACAGATACAACTTTTGCCATTGAGTTATGAGCCAGAACCTTTAATGCGAAACACCCAATATTTCCACCTAGATCAAGCACATAACAGTCTTCATCTGCACTTATTATTTTCTCTATAAAGAAGTACTCATCCTCGATCAAGACCTCTCTAACAGCAAGCCAATCTTTCTTTCTTGCTTTAAAATTAATGCCTTTATAATTAAATAAAGCTTCATCAGGTTTTTTATGCATTCGGAGAAAACCATAGGCATTTTTTTTAGACACAATCATTTTCAATGAAAACATAAGATCCACAAAGCGATCAAATGAATAAAATTGTTTCGATATAAATGACCACCATTTCACAGGTGGCGTAGCAAGATAAATTTTATTAGTTTTCACATTCATTTTTTAAAATAGCCCCAACAAAGAAATTATGTAACAATATATCATTAATGGCATCTTATACATCGGATATAATAATTCTAATGATTATTTCTATTATTTTTTCTTCGCCTCAATAAAGTACACTAATAAAATGCGAGGTTCTGCCCTTTACGATACATCCCATAAAAACCTCGGGACACCGATTGCATTATTGCATTAATCATACCTGGAAGTGTAAATACAACTAAAGCAGATATTACACTAAGCACAAATTGATAAGTATCAAACATATCCTGATCAAAAGATCTGACTATATAATAAATAGCAAACAGACCAAATAACTGCTGTATCACACGGAGAAAGAACAACAATAGGGAGTTTTTTAAGACATACTTAAACCCAGATGATAGCTTCACTTTTTAATATTCATTATCAAAAATATCATATTACATGCCTACCTCCTAAAAATTAAGCATTTTAAAAGATGTTTTAAATGACTGATTTTCATGAAAATTTTCCAGACAACCGAACGGGTTCTATATGTTATTTTTTTAACTCTATTTAGTGAGTCTCCTTTTGGTGTTCTCTTCGTCATTATAGCCAACCCTGATGAACCATAATGCATTTCCAGCGATAATTTTAACTCATTTTGCCTAAAAACCTCAAAAACAAACTCTTGTATATCTTCCCAATAGAACTCTGCATACACATCGTCTTTTCGTGATTTTTTCCTATAGTTATGTGGATCAACATCATCAAAAATTATAAGAGCGCCCTCATTAAGTAACTCTAACCAATTCCAGAATTCTTTTTCAACATGACTACGTTTATGCAGGCTATCAATGAGAAGAACATCAATTCCATTTATTAATTCAGGGGCATTTTTAATTATATTTTCAACATCAGTGCTATCTGATCTAATAAATGTCCAGTCAGATGAATCTGAAATATCTGAACAATCGTCAATATCCACACTATATACATGCCCTCCATTCTCACTACATATTTGTAAAAAAACTGCTGTGGACTGACCTCTTTGTGTGCCCAACTCTAAAATTACTGGTTTAGCTTTTGTTATGCAATTTCTATATATCGTCATATATTGGTGCGCAATCTGCCCAGCAATAGACTCTTCAGCTTCTGTTTTCTTTAAATCACTAAAAGAAAAATATTTAGTCTCTATCAAGTTACTCATAATTGTTCTCTTTCATACTTATTTAAATTTTCTCATTAGCATATTTTTTAAAATTATTGTTGGAGATAGAAAGCATGCTGCTCCCATTGCAAGCCTACTTCGCCAAGTTTTATTTTTTGCATAATAAAAGCGAGCATATGCTATAGCAATTGAAGCCAAATATACTCCCTGCCCTTTGAGGTACTCACGATGCTTTCTACGCAGTAGCAATGCATATTGAAGCGGCACTTTTCCAGCCTTATCTTCTGTATCTGTAATATATTGTGTTATTAGTGGCTCAGCCTCAGCAATAAAATGACACCCGTCAAGTGAAGCTCTAATTGCAAGATCCCATTCAGCTGATCTACGAAAAGCAGGATCAAAACAATCCATTTTCTTAAGCGTTTCAACTCTAGCCATCATAGTACAACTACCAAACTGCCCCCAACTATAGCCATATTTTTCTATATGCAACAAGAGAAAGTCGGCAACCATTGGTCCAAACGGTTCAATTTTTTCCTGCCCAATTGCAGCAGTAGCAAGAGAAACTTTACCATTCTTATCAACGACTCTTCTCGAATAACACAATATAAATTGAGTAGATTGCTTTAATTCATATTCATTAATTCGCTGAAACTGTTTGGTCAGGCGCTCAGGGTCACTAAAATCATCATCATCAAAAAACGCAATGAATTTACCAGAAGATTCTTTAATTAATGTATTTAATGCACTTGGAAAACCCTTATTATGCTCATGCTCAATCAACCGACAATTAAGATGACCACTTATTTCTCTATTGATAATTTCACATGAGTCATCAATAGATCCATCATCAACTAAAATTATTTCTTTATTTATCCATGTTTGATGTAAAGCACTTTCAATTGCTCTAATAATCGTTTCTTCACTATTAAAGCTAGTGATTCCTATTGTGATGAGCGGTTCCTCATGCATCAGTATTAGACCACCCTTGATGTTTTTCAAACTTAATTACTAGAATTATGCCATACCTACTATGGGCACACATAAAACAATACTATCAGAAGCCTTCATCGATTACCTTCATGCTAATGAAATTCGAATAAAATTATCAAGTATTTTTAGTATCAAATTCATCAGCTATGAATCAAGCACACAACTTTCTATGATTATAAAGACACAATCGCACTTTAAGCCATTCAGCTTTACATTGAAGGTATATTATCAATTGATAATAATCATACCTAACTTCTAAATAAGTGCTTCTACTATTAACTTTACTCTAACTTCTTATCACGTAACATCACTTCACAACAACAGCCTGCATATTTGAGGGCAACATCGAATCAATTCGATGATGCTCATCAAAAACCCAGGCTTTATCGAATTGAGAAATTATTAACTTATCTAACCAGGGCAATACAATACAACCAATTTCCATTAAAGGACGTAAAGGCGGAAAAATATCGCACTGTATTAGTATTCTCTGAAGAAGAATAGCCAGGGTTTCAAATGGCTGACTCGCTCCTCTCAACATTTTTATTTCGCTCCATCCCTCAAACATACGCTTAAAAGAATAGGGCGTAAAATGATAAAAATCATCAGGGCACTCATGAAATGAAAATACAGCGCTTGCAGAGATAACAAGCTCTCCACCAGGTTTTAAAATTCGCTTCATATCATCTATAAGAAGTTGAGGCTCAGGTAGATGCTCTAAAAGACCTGTACAGACTATAACTTCATAAGATTCATCAGGAATTTTAGACAACTCGGTGTAATATAAATCAACATGCATATCAGCCGGTTTTTCTGTCCGTTTTGTTACTGCATACGCATTGGGAAAATACGGTTCATAGTCTACATCTTCAGAATGAATAATTAGAGAAAGTTTATCCGTCGCATTTTCTCTGCATAAACGATCTAGATTTTTGGTAGAAATCTTACGTTTCATAAAAGAATAACGTGACATTTTCTGCCAAAGAGTACGTGTTACAGTCGTTTTATTAGTCATAGTTTTACTTCTTTAAAAATTGTGCAATTAAATAGGAAAACACCTCATCTGGCTAGTTTTTCCTGATCAATATGAGTTGAAAGTCTAAGACCTAATGCAAAAATTGTATAAAAAGGGTTTGCATAGCCATATGTAGGGAATAAAGATGGCCCTGAAATGTATAAATTGGACATTCCATGTACTTTACAGTTTTCATCAGTAACTGATATAAGTGGATCCTTACCCATTCTAGTTGTCCCCATGAAGTGCGAATGCATATCAATTAAGCCCCAGTCATCACTCGATTTTAACACTGAATAATCCACTTCACCTATTCCTGAAGCCTGAAATTCAGCATTTAATTCTTCAAAGAAACATATAACTGATTCACGGTCTTTTTTCTTAAATTCCCAGCATATCTGGGATTTATATTGTCCATATTGATCTTTTTCTGTGGAAAGCTTAATACGATTATCAGGGTGGGGATACTGGTCAAAGAAAGCCCGTAAAGTAAAAACCTTTGTTTTTCTTTGAATAATACCCAAACGACCTATTAGGTTATAAGCCCTTTTCCCTAATGCAGCTACATATTTATGAACAAAACTTAAGTTTTTAAATAAGAAACCACCTCTAAAAGACCCGCTATTGAGGCTATCTAATTTATCCATGCCAAACTGCTCTAGTGCTGGACTTAACTGCACATAATGATTTAGTTTAATTGAATCCACTACTTTTTTCTGTGAAAAACCAATACCGTCTCGCAATCTCATTTTATCAACAGTAAAATCCATGTATAAGGGATTTGATATAAACACTGAACTTTTTAGTAGTAATTTTGCAGCATTCATTTTGGGATGGGTAGAAAAATAACGACCCACTTGACCATAGTCATTACCAATTCCTGTTGATCTTTGATTTGTTGAATTCAATAGAATACGCGGTGTTTCAATCCCGCCAGCTGCAACTATAAACACTTTTGCCCTAATATCTATAATACGACCACTATTCTCAATTACTGATATTTTTTCAACATTAGTCTTTTCCTCATTTTCAATTAAGCACATAACATGAGCACCAATACATATTGTAAGCCCATCTAACTTAAGTGAATGCTTTGCCAGGTAATCAGCTGTATTAAAAGGTATTTCGCACCATTGAAATCGCTTTAAATCTAACCCTTCTTCAGAAAACAAACTACTCCAGCCTTCAGGGGGAAGCGGTATTCCATCACTCTGTTTAATATACTCTGGTTTTTCGATTCCAATAATATCAGCAGCACACTGGTAAAATGGCATCAAGTCTTCATTGGTAATTGGCCAGCTTGATAACTCATTTCCTGTTTTAGAAAAGTCAACCCCTTCCAAAGGCGCTGTTCTTCCTGCCCATAGATTTGATGTCCCGCCGAACTGGCGAGAAAAACCAAATCTAGATGCTATTTTTTCAAAATTCAAGGGTTGTTCTATATATTTTTCGAAGACAGAATCAGCTTTATTACTACCTGTTTCTAAAATTAATACATTATAACCTTTAGACGCAAGATCTATTGCGACACTCGCACCGCCAGGACCGGTTCCAATAACACAGACATCTGCATTGGAACTGTCACTTTCTTTAAGCTGAGTTATATCGATTATGGGCATAATTATGAATAATTTAAATACATTTTCAAAAACATTATATAACCCGCGTTAGTTTTGAAATTGACACCAGTTCACTTTCCCATAAATCATAAATTTTATCAGGTGAAAATCTACTCATTTTTTGCCTTCCTGATTCACCCATTTCATATCGCAACTTTTTATCCAGAATAAGACTTTCTATTGCTAATGCTAAATTTTCTATGCGATTTACTGGATTTACTAATAGGCCTGTCACACCATCTTCAATTATTTCATTTGTACCTGGACAATCACTATAACCAATACATGGTAAACAATGCGATGCTGCTTCAGCTGTGACCAGACCAAAACCTTCATATAATGATGGTACAACAAATATATGAGCTTGATCATATTCAATATCTACTTGCTCACTATTTCCCGGCATAAACACTCTACTTGTTAAGTCATGTTTTTCTATTGCCTGTTCGAGTTCCCCCCTTAACTCGCCCTCACCGATAATTCGTAAATTCCAATCCGTGTATTTATCAGCAAGTAGTGCAAATGCTTCAATTAAAGTTTTCTGATCTTTAAAATCAACTAATCGTCCAACATTAAGTATAATTTTTGATTTAACGCCATCAGCTTCAGGGGAAGAAAAACTCTGAGCTGGAACAACTGAGTTAGGCAATACAATTAACTTAGCTCTAACTGAACTCGGATATAATTCTCCTATTTGAGCAGATAGCACGGAGACCTTATCAACCAAATATGAGCTTATCCTAAGAAGAAAAAATTCTATTTTTCTATGTTTATAATACTCAGGCACAATATGTTCACTTGCCAAAAGTGGCGTACTCAAGCCTATCATTGCAAATGAAAGAGGTATATACATAGCATGAGTAAAACCTATCACTACATCTGGGCTACTATCCAATACAGTTTTTCTTAGATTCGGCAACCGTTTAATAAAATCAAGTATTTTTGTTCTACCACCTGTTTCTCCTACACCTAAATAAATTTGCTTAATTCCTGGATCCAGGGGATACAGGCTTTCTCCCTCCTTACTATCAAAAGTGCAAATAGTTACCTCATGTCCTCTTTTAACCATTTCAGAAACTAGCTCAGAAAATACGCGCTCAGCTCCTCCTTTAACCTGTTTTAATGTTTTAATGGCAAAAAATAATTTCATGATTCTCTTCAATAGTAATAAACATATATATTTATAAATTCATTAACGCTATCGTTTTTCAACTAACCCGCTTCCCCACACTTCATACCATGACTGAAACATAAGTATGATCCACAAACGGTATTGATTATTCTGCTTTCCAGACTGGTGTTTTTTCCAGCTATCCCAAACAATATCCGGATTAAAAAAACCTTCACGCGCCAGCCTTTCTGGATTGATAAGCTCTTCTGCCCATTCTTTTAACGGACCTCGAAGCCATTCACCTATTGGTATCGCAAATCCTGCTTTCGGTCTATCAAACATTTTTTGCGGGACATGTTTGTATAAAAGCTCTTTTAATACCCACTTTCCCTGACCATTCTTAATTTTCAGGCCATCAGATAAGCCCCAGGCAAACTCAACCACACGATGATCAAGCATAGGAACCCTGACTTCTAATGACGCAGCCATACTGGCTCGATCTACTTTGGTCAAAACATCATCAGGAAGATAAGACAACCCATCCTGTAACTGCATACAAGCAGATCTACTTTTTAGAATTTTACTATAATCAGAATCAAATGCTGTTGCTTTATTCGCTTTCATTTGCTTTCGAATAAGCACTTCATCGGCATTCCAGTTACTAACTAAAATTGAATAAAAATTCTCTGGATTAGCATTAATTAACGAGGCAACTTTATGTAATTTTTCACCCATTTGAGGTGTTTGTGATAATTTAAACATTTTATCTAAAACATTTGGCGAAAAACTCTTAATTACTTTCGATGCTAAATCTAACACCCAAGAGGGGAATTTTTGCTGTACTTCTGATATTTTCACTGACTGAATATGTCGATTATAACCTGCAAAAAGCTCATCACCACCATCTCCTGATAAAGCAACCGTAACATGCTCACGAGTTAATTTAGATAATAGATATGTTGGAATCTGTGATGCATCTGCAAATGGCTCATCATAAATACCAGGTAATTCTGGAATAACATCTCTCGCCTCACTGGGTGTAACATATATTTCTGTATGATCTGTGCCTAGGTACTTAGCAACGACAGAAGCATAAGGTGCCTCATTATAACCAGACTCCTGAAAACCAATTGAAAATGTACGAACAGTTTTCATTGAATTTTTCTGCATAAGAGTTGTTACCACTGAAGAATCAATACCTCCAGATAAAAAGGCACCTAGTGGAACGTCTGAAATCATACGACGCTTAACTGCGTCTGAAAGAAGAGTTTCTAATTCTAAACTAGCTTCATTTCCTGTAAGTGAACACTGATTTTTTTGACCACTAATAGCTACATCGCTTAACGACCAATAGGTTGAAATTTCGGGAATGCCTCCTGTAGAAAACTGAAGAATTGTCCCAGGTTCTAATTTAAATATATTTTTATATATGGTCATAGGAGCAGGAATGTATCCATATTGAACATACGATGCTAACGCAGCAGTATCTATTTCTGGCTGCCAGCCAGTATGAGCGCGTAAAGATTTAAGTTCAGAGCCAAACATAATTAATGAACCAAAATACCCCCAATACAAAGGCTTAACACCCAACCGGTCTCTTACAAGAGAGAGCTGCTGCTGTTTTTTGTCCCATATAGCAAATGCAAACATACCTATTAATTTTTTGACCGCCCTCTCTACACCCCATGCCACGCAACCCTCTAGCAGAACTTCAGTATCTGAGTATCCAATAAAAGAACAACCTTCTTCTTCAAGTTGCTGCCGGAGCTCTTTTGCATTAAATATTTCTCCGTTGTAGACAATTTGATAACGACTATCATGTGAAACCATAGGCTGATGACCATTAGCTGATAGATCAACAATAGAAAGTCGCTGATGGCAAAGAGCAACACCATTATTAACATCTACCCAGATACCCTGATCATCCGGACCTCTATGCCCAAGCGTACCTCCCATATGCCTGGCCAGCACCTCTAACTCTTCTTGTGAACTCGATGATAGTGAGTCAAATTGTCCTGCTATTCCACACATATAATTATTTTGCCCCTACAAAAAATATAAAAACAGTTAACTAAGTTAAACTATTTCTTGATTTCCTCTAACAACAATTCCCATTGATTGAATATTAACTCCGGTGAATACTTTTTAGTAATTAACTGTGCATTTCTTCCAAAAATTTCACGTTTTTCTTCATTCTGCATTAATATTTTCATTGCATCGGCAAGTTTTGTCTCACTAAAACCGCCCTCAACTAATATCCCATTAACACCATCCTGAATCAATTCGTTAGTACCCTCACAAGCATTGTACCCAATAACAGGAAGACCATGAGCCATAGCCTCAGATAGTGCATTTGGAAAGCCCTCCCATAAAGAAGGGAAGCAAAATATATTTGCTCGAGAATACTCAGCGCTAATATCATTAATTGCGCCGGCAAATTCAACTTGCTTTTCTATAGCCAAATCATTAGTCAAATTAGAAAGCTTTTCATAATCTTCACCATCGCCCACAAGTCTCAACTTCCATTGAGGGAAGTGTGCAGCTATTTGCGCAAAAGCACGTAGTAAAACTGTTTGATTTTTTTGATAAGAGAGTCTACCTAAATTTAACAAAATATTTCTAGCATCAATATTGTTTTTCCCCGGCCTGGCTTTATTCTCAAATTCCACTACAGGATTTGAAATATGTACAATTTTCTTTCTCAGATACTCTGGATAATAGCTACGATAACTATCCATTTGCACTGTGATTCGCGAGGCCAACCGATATGTCTGATAAATGAGATTGCGCCTTTTACCTGACGATGTGTAATCGAAACGAGCTGGTGAATTTCTTACTGCCGCAACCACTGGAATACCTAACCCCAAAATGGCTAAAGCTACAGTTATAAATGGACCATGCTGAAAAGCTATTATCACATCGGGAGACTCTGTTCGTACTATATTACGAATTTTTAGCATTCTTTTAATTCGCATTGACCAACTAGCTTTATGCATAGCATCGCCCATATCAAGCTTGTGCCAATCAACACGTGAATCTAAAGAATAAAAAGTTTCAGCACCATTCCTGTCCCAGGTAAGCAAACTAACACTATGACCACGACTACACATCGCATTCATTAATAAAACTATCATGCGCTCCACACCACCAGCAACGCCGTCAAATTTCCTTCCTACAAATAATAATTTCATTATATTTAACTCTTACGTAAACTCATTTTAATTTCATGCAACATACGCTTTGGTGCAGAAGCAATAAAGTGTTTGCTTATTAAAATAGGATTTTGAAACCAGGCAAAAATAAGAGCGCGTATCATACTAATTCGTTTTCCAGAAAAATGACAATACCTAACATAAAACCAGTTCTTAGCATAACGATATCGATTCAACTTTTCTAAATATTTTCGATGCTTATCTAATAACTGAGTCTCTGCTTCAAAATTACACAGAGCACTTTTATCCGATCCAAGTGTTGCGTATTGTATAAATAGTTTTTCGGAACAACCAATAAAAGCCCCGCCCCTAATCGCCAGACGCACGGCAAAATCCATATCTTCAACTCTACGAAATTTTTGATCAAACCCTTTTAGTTCGTGAAACACCTCAGCTTTTGCCATAAGGGAACAGGTTGGAGTTCCTGTACCATAAAAAACATCAGACTGCCTTTCATTGAACAGTATATAATTTGCTACAAGCTCACCCACTGGGACTTTCCCTCTGCACCCTATAGCTTCAAGCTCTAAACTATAGCCATTAGGATAAACTCGCTCACCTGATGCATAACAGGCAACTAATTTATTTCCTGTTGTTTTTTCATACTCAGAAATACATTTATATTGAGCACTTATCCTATCAGGCATACTTTCATCATCGTCATCAAAAAAAGTAATGAAGCCACCTTTAGCAGCATCAATTAATGTATTACGTGATACCGCTGTACCTTTATTTTTTCTGTGACTTAGTATTTTAATTGCATTAAATTTTTCAGATAATTTTTCTAAAATAGAAAAAGATTTATCTGTAGAACAATCGTCTACTATAATTATTTCTTTATTGGGCCATGTCTGCGCAAGCGCGCTATTAACTGCTCGTTCAATAGTATCTTCTGCATTAAAACAAGTTAAACAAATTGAAATTAATGGATTGTTTTCCTGACATATCTCAGAGCTTGCAATCTCAGAATTTTGAATAACATCATGTTTATTATCTTTCATCGTGAAATTCAACATTTCTGTTTGCTACCATTCTTGAGTGTTGTCTATTTGGCCATACCCAATAAAGTCGCTGCAGTGTTCTCTTCGGCGATTTAACAAACAATTTAACCATACGATAAAGAAACCGTAGTTTTAAACCTGATAAATAGTCATACTTGATATCAAGCCACTCATGCGCATGATTATACCAGCCTGTTTTCTGTAAATAAGTTCTATGGTTATCAAGGAAAAGCAATGCATTTTGCCTCTCTTCATTCATGTTTTTTTCTGCTGTATATGTCATGTTTTGCAACACCAGCGGCTCATCAATACCAACAAAATGCGCTCCAGCAAGTGCAAACTTTACATTAATATCAGTGTCTTCACTGCGCCTAAGCAAACCATTAAAATTACCAACTTTAATATAGGATGTTTTTCTTGCCATCTGCGAACACGTCGCACATGAAGCTACAGGTTCATTCATTGGTCTTCCGATTAATATTTGATCTGCAACTGCTATTGAGTGTGGGACTACTGCATTTGTTTTGTTGCCAATTGTTGCCTCATAGTTTCGATATCCATCAGGAAATATTTGCAATCTGGCAGTATGAGATATTACAAGTTCGACTTGCATTTTTTTTTCATATTCCGTGATTCTTCTATATTGCTTGGTCAATCTCTGAGAAACACTTTCATCATCATCATCAAAAAAGGCTATAAACTCACCATTTGCATGCTCAATTAGCTTATTTCTTGCAATCGCAACACCGCTATTTTTTTCTGAGAGTATTACTTTTATATTTGTATTATTTAAAGCAAGAGAATTTATAATATCAATTGATTTATCATTAGAACAATCATCTACCACTATGATTTCATAGTTAGACCAATCTTGAGAAAGTGCTGACTTGATGGCTTTCTCAATAGTTTTTTCTGCATTATAACAAGTTATAGCAATAGTAATTAACGGGCAGTTTTGCATTACATCAAACAACTAATAGATTATTGAGCATCTGTAATAGCAGGCTCCAATTTAATATGTGTTGTACATATTCTAAGCTCATCGACAGAAATATTCTTAAACAATGAATCCATACGACTAATTTCAGTAGGCAATTTATCCCATCTAGCCACTTCATTCTTAACTATATTAAAGCCACCTTTCTTGAACTGACACAGCATATCCTGGTGCTGTATTCGATTAGTATAAAAACCTGAATTTGCCATAAAATCACTTTCCCAGAAACGCTCAGGGAACCTTAGATTATTTAAAGCACCACCAAGATGATCCTTTAAATCAGCATTATGTGACATCCTGCCAGTATCTACAATCACACGACGAAACTCTGATACAACATCAGAAAATGTATTTTTACGTACATGCTCAAGAACTGAGTGAGACCATATAAAATCAATCGAACTTGTGGGAATCGTTGATAAAGAGCTTATACCGTCTGTAAGATATTCAATATTGCAAACCTTAAGCAAATCTTTGAAGGAATTTACACCCGTCAAATCAGGTGCCGGCATGTTATGCTTTTTCATCTCTCTACATAAGGCGCGATAGTAATCAATATCATGTGTAGCGTATTCTCCAACATCTACAAGATATGTTTTAGAAGCTCCGAGGCCTTTTGCGATAACACCAGAAGCTACAGAGTCACCAGGGCCTAATTCTAAGCAATAAAATTTTTGAGGCTTTTCTTCTGGGTATCCGTTATTGAAATGTAAAAGAAACTTTTTGCATGGACTCCAGAGATTATCAATATTTCCATGCCGAAAAACCTTCATTTTAACCCACTGCCCATAATTTATAGGCAGTCTAGATAATATAATTTTAAAAATAATCTTAGACCACCACGGCATAATCACTTTCACAAAGATACCTTTAGTTTATATAGTAAGACTTAAACCAATTTTTGAAGTTTTCCATGCCAGTTTTTAAAGATGTAGCAGGCTTATAATCAAAATCATTCACTAAATCATCCACATCCGCAAACGTACCTTCTACATCACCCGGCTGTAAAGGTAATAGTTCTTTTTTGGCTTGCTTTCCAAATGCTGTTTCTAAAGCCCCTATGTAATCTTTAAGCTCTACTGGATTATTATTTCCAATATTATAAATTCTCCATGGAGCAAAACTAGTTGCAGAATCTGGCTCATCACCAGTCCAGTCTAAATTAGGCTGTGCAGGTTTATCGAGTATACGAATAATGCCTTCAACTATATCATCGATATAAGTAAAGTCTCTACGATGATTTCCATTGTTATATAATTGAATTGTTCCATCGCTTACTACCGCCTGAGCAAATTTTTGTAAGGCCATATCGGGCCTATCCCATGGTCCGTATACTGTGAAAAATCTTAACCCTGTAGTAGGCAGCTTATATAAATGGCTGTACGAATGCGCCATTAATTCATTAGCTTTTTTGGTTGCCGCATAAAGGCTAACTGGATGGTTAACATTATCATGAGTAGAAAATGGCATTTTGGTATTACCTCCATACACTGAACTGGATGAAGCATATACCAGATGTTCTACATTATTATTTCTGCAGCCTTCCAAAATATGACCAAAACCTACCAAATTTGAATCTATATAAGCTAACGGGTTTTCAATTGAATAACGAACACCCGCCTGTGCGGCTAAATTAACAACCCGGCTAGGTTTATGCGTTTGAAATACATCTTCAATTAACGCCCTATCAGCCAGATCGCCCCTAATATGTGTATAATTCTTATGATCTATATGTCGCGCTAACCTGTCTTCTTTTAATTGAGGGTTATAATAATCATTGTGGTTATCTATACCTACAACTTCATCACCACGTTCTAGTAAACGTAGTGATAAAGCTGAACCTATAAAACCTGCTGCGCCTGTTACTAACACTTTCATTAACTTCTGCCTATTGAATAATATGTTATATCTTGTTGTGCTAGGCGTCTTGGCTCAAATAAATTTCGACCGTCAAAGATCACCGCCTGTTTTAAACTATTTTTGACTAGCTCAAAATCTAACGCTCTAAAGTGCTGCCATTCAGTTACTATAATTAGCGCATCGGCTTCCTTTAATGCGGCCTCTTGCGTTCCAACAAGTAACAGGTCATCACGTTGGCCATAAATGCGCTGACACTCTGTCATCGCTTCTGGATCATATGCTTGCACTTTCGCACCCGCATTCCATAGCGCTTCCATTAGAACCCTGCTTGGTGCTTCTCGCATATCATCGGTATTTGGTTTGAAACTTAAGCCCCATAATGCAAAAGTTTTGCCATTAATATCGCCTTGATAATGAGAGATAATTTTTTCGTATAGCTTTTCTTTTTGACGATAATTTACTGCTTCTACAGATTTTAATATCTCTGTATTATAACCAATTGAGTCTGCTGTTTTAATGAGTGCCTGCACATCTTTTGGGAAACAGGAACCACCGTAACCACACCCTGGGTAAATAAACTGATAGCCTATTCTGCTATCTGAGCCTATGCCATGTCTTACAGCTTCTATATCTGCACCGAGTTTTTCTGCCAAATTAGAGATTTCGTTCATAAAGCTAATTTTTGTTGCCAACATACAATTAGCTGCATACTTAGTTAACTCTGCGCTTCTTATGCCCATCACTATCATACGGTCATGATTCCGGTTAAATGGGGCGTAAAGCTCATGCATTAAATCCACTGCTTTCTCACTATCAGCACCAATTACTATTCGATCTGGCCGCTGACAGTCTTGCACTGCAGACCCTTCTTTTAGAAACTCAGGGTTTGATACAACATTGAAATCATATTCTGCATTACGACTCTGTAATACTTTAGTTATTTTAGCTTTGACTTTATCAGCAGTGCCTACAGGAACCGTGCTTTTATCTACAATGATTTTTGGTCCTGCCATGTAATTTGCAATTGTTTCTGCTACAGCTAATACATACTTAAGATCTGCCGAACCATCTTCATCAGGAGGAGTTCCTACGGCTATAAACTGTATATCGCCATGATCAACACCTGCTTTAGCATCAACAGTAAACTCCAATCTCCCCGCTTTATAGTTTTCTTCAACTATTGGCGTTAAGCCTGGCTCATAAATTGGTATGACACCTTTTTTCAGTTCTTCAACTTTATTTTCATCTACATCAACACAAACTACATGATGACCTACATCTGCTAGAACTGCTGCTTGCACAAGGCCAACATAGCCTATTCCGAATACTGTTACATTCATATATTATTTATTGAGTTTGGGACTGAAGAAAAACAGGAAGATTTAATAACTACAATTACACATCATATGCAGCAATTTCCCTAATAATTTCCGTTGCCTGACCTTAACCTAAGAATTATTAATTATGGTGGAGCTATGCGGGATCGAACCGCAGACCTCAACACTGCCAGTGTTGCGCTCTCCCAGCTGAGCTATAGCCCCAAATTTGGTGTTGAATTCTAGGGGAATTGAACTTTAGAGTCAAAGGTTTATGGATAATCTTAAGTCGATTGCATTAATGACTGGATAAACCTGTCATAACTTGTTTATAGGCCAAATAGAGATGTTAGTCATTCTATTTCGTCTCACTACAATCATAATGATGAAACTAGATAACTAGTCAACAGAGCTAAAAATTACTGCCAATATAATTTCTGTTATTTACTGACAGAAATTAAACACAATGGATTACCCATTATAGTGATAAAGAGGCACGTTACTTTTCGTCAATATACATTAACGCCTGAGCTATTCTACTTATGGTTTGTTGTTTGCCTAATAACTCTAATGTGATGTCTATCGAGGGCGATTTACCATGCCCAGTTACAGCTAAACGCAATGGTTGCCCTACCTTGCCAAAACCAACTTCTAGTTTTTCTACAGTATTTTCCACCACCTGATGAATCGCCTCGGCACTCCAGTCATCTAAACCTTCATACGCCTCTTTTAAACTGTTCAATACTTTAGCCGCTGGTGCCTTAAATTGTTTCTTAGCCTGCTTAGGATTATATTCTTTAACATTTTCGTAAAAATATCGAATATCCTCAACCAACTCCACCAGCGTTGAACAACGATCCTGATAAACCTTCATCACCTCTACCAGGTCTGGCCCATTACTAATATCCAGGTCAGCCAGTTTTATATAAAACTGCAGCTCTTCAGCTAGCTGCTCTGCTGTCATTTCCTTCATATAATGCTGATTAAGCCACTGCAACTTCTCAACACTTAAACTCGAAGATGACTTATTAATATCGTCAATATCAAACTTCTCAATCATTTCTTCAAGTGTAAAAACCTCCTGATCACCATGGGACCAACCAAGTCGCACTAGGTAATTTATAACCGCCTCCTTTAGATAACCATCATCTCGATATTCCATCACACTCACCGCATCACGGCGTTTGGAGAGTTTTTTACCGTCTGTACCATTTATCATAGGCACATGGGCATATTCGGGAATATGAGCACCTAATGCTTTTAATATATTAATTTGTCTCGGTGTATTATTTAGATGATCATCTCCACGTATCACATGGCTTATTTTCATATCCAGATCATCTACAACAACCGTTAAGTTATAAGTCGGGTTACCATCAGAGCGCTCAATAATTAGATCATCTAATTCCTGATTACTGATTAGCACCTGTCCTCGCACATGGTCAGTAATCTCCACACTGCCATCTAACGGGTTTTTAAATCTGACAACGGTATCATCCGATTCTGTCAGCCCTTTTTCACGGCAACAGCCATCATATTTTGGCTTTTGTTTATTTGCCATTTGCTCTTCACGCATATTATCCAGGCGATCTCTTGAGCAATTACAGTAATAGGCATCACCCTGATCAAGTAACATTTGGGTTACTTCTTTATATCTATCATAACGATCAGTTTGATATATTGGCCCTTCATCATGGCTAAGACCCAACCAGTTCATGCCTTCTAATATTGCATCAACCGCTTCCTGGGTTGAGCGTTCACGATCCGTATCTTCAATTCGTAATACGAACTCACCACCCATTTTTTTAGCATAAAGCCAGGAGAACAATGCTGTTCTCGCACCGCCAATATGCAGATAACCGGTTGGGCTTGGGGCGAATCTTGTACGAATTTTCATGTTTTATAACTGCCTAAGATAATTGTTTTGCGTTTTTCATTACCCGAATTTAAATTTCGGAAGATTAATAAGTTGCTTGTGATACCTAAATGTCCAGATTCCCGGCAAGAGCTCTAGGAATGACGAATGAGATTAAAACTCACGACTCTCATTGTATCATTTAGTGTTATAGCAATTAACTCTTTATAATCAATTGGTTATAAAATAATTAATGACCTTTAATCTTTACTCGGTTAGTTTTAACCTACATAAGTAAAACAAGGCGCGTATCTGAACAAAAATGACTAAGATTATCAACCGTATTGTTATAGCATATGAAGCTTACTTAACTCTGATGTACTCATAACTTTTGAAAGCCCTGCCCGAACAATTCCTCTCAAACATAAAACAATGGTCATCTGAATTTGGATTCTCTCAGCTTGCCGTTACTGACGTTGATCTTTCAGCACATGAAAAACATCTTGAGCAATGGTTAGATAATCACTATCAGGGTGAAATGGGCTATATGGCTAAACACGGTACTAAACGTAGTCGCCCCGATGAGCTTGAGCCAGGCACACTGCGCGTTATTTCAGT
>Ga0316207_10002651_pt1 | contig 17906 bp, 15 predicted proteins | sample 6weekpyrite_MG_FD_204943 | JGI IMG/M metagenome (GOLD analysis project Ga0316207, IMG submission 204943) | Microbial mat bacterial communities from mineral coupon in-situ incubated in ocean water Damariscotta River, Maine, United States -... | ecosystem: Environmental > Aquatic > Marine >...
CAGCACCCACCAAGCGCTGGAGCGGTAGTTCAGCTGGTTAGAATACCGGCCTGTCACGCCGGGGGTCGCGGGTTCGAATCCCGTCCGCTCCGCCACTACGGCAAAGGGCGTACCTGTTAACAGGTACGCCCTTTCTTTTTGCCCGCCTTTGTCTTTCCAGTCGCTGTAATCCATAATAGGCGTTTCTGATAATAATATAGAGTAATAAACCCATGATGCAGGCCATTCGTGACGGCGCCCAGGGGATCATCGCCTGGATTATTGTGCTGCTTTTGACCATTGTATTTGCCATGTTTGGTCTACAAGGCTATGTCGGCACAACATCAAATTCTGATGTTGCAGAAGTCAATGGCGTCTCGATCAGTGAAAGAGACTTTGATCTTCAATATCGTAACTACCGTCAGCAACAACGCCAGCAGCTGTTAGAGCTTCTCGGCAATGATGTGAACAACCCCCTTTTCAAGCAGTTGTTTAATGAAGATGTGATGCGCAAGCGTGTCCTTGATGGAATGGTTCAGCGACGGCTATTGACCCTGGCAGCACTTGAAGCGGGTTTTAATGTTGGTGACGAACAAATAGACAGAACCATTCGAGAATTTCCGGCATTTCAGAAAGAAGGTGGTTTCAACCCTGATGTGTACAAGCAGGCGTTACGTTTCCAGGGGATGACGAGTGGCAGTTTTAAATCTCGCTTGAAGCAGGATGAAGTAACCTCACAGTTTACCAATGGACTGAGCGGCACGGTTTTTGTGACGGGTCAGCAAGTTGAAAATTGGTACAAGCTACAGGATCAAAAGCGTACATTCAGTTACGTAACATTGAAGGCAGAGGATTACCGTCACCAGGTCAGCATTAATGACGAAATGATCAAGGCCTACTATGACAGCAACACCCAGCAGTTCATGACCGACGAAGAAGTTACGTTGGCTTATGTTGAGCTATCGCCTGAAGATATTGCCAAGCAACTGGGTGCTGATGAACAGGCATTGAAAGAATTCTATGAAGAGCGGATCGCTGACTATGCTGTTATCGATACAACGAAACAACAAGCGACTTTGCAGGATGCTCGCAAGCGTATCCTGGCAGGCGAAGACTTTGCTAAGTTGGCAAAAGAAATTTCCAACGATAGTGGTTCAGCCAACCTCGGTGGTGAAGTTGGTTTGATTGGCCGCACTGATATGGAAGCTGCATTTGCGGATGTCGCCTTTGCACTGAAAAAGGGTGAGATCAGCGAGCCTGTACAGACTTCATTTGGTATGCACATTATCAAGGTCAATTCGATACAGGGTGCACAGCGCAATGTTAGTCATATACTTTTGAACGTGGACACCAAGAAACTGCGTACACGGAGTTTTGAAGAAGTACGTGCTACTGTAGAAAAAGACTACCAGGCCTCGGCAGTCGACAAGGAATTTTCCGAGAAGTACCAGTTACTGAATAACCTCAGTTATGAACAACCTGATACCCTGGAACCGGTTGCCGCGGAGCTTAATCTCACCATCAAGACAGTCGGTCCAATTACCCGGCGGGGTGGCGAAGGACTGGCCAAGGTGCCAGCTGTGGTATCAGCCGCGTTCAGCACGGATGTATTAGCGGGGAATAACAGCGAACCTCTCGAGCTTGAAAACAATAACGTTGTAGTGCTTCGTGTCAGCAAACACAAGGAAGCAGCACCAAAGCCGCTGACAGAGGTCAATGATGTAATTATTCAACGTCTGTTGGCACAGCAAAGCCAGAAGTTGATCAAAGATAAGGGCGCGCAACTGGTTGAGCAGCTCAACGCTGATGCTGTACTTGCGAAAGTGGCCGAGTCAGAAAAGGCAAAGTATGAAGAGGCCTCAGACATTCAGCGCACCGACAAGAAACTACCTCGCGAGGTGTTAACATCCGTGTTTGCGATGCCACATCCAGCTGATGGTAAGGCTGTTCACAAGGGTATTGAACTTGTTAGCGGCGATTACATGTTGCTTTCGTTAACAAGCGTAACAAATGGTGATTTGTCTGTCGCAACTGAAGAACAGAAGCTGGCTGCAAAACGTTCACTGCAAACCCACCTGGCACAACGGGAAGTAACGGCACTGCAGGCAGATTTACGCCAGTCTGCAGATATCACTTTCTATAGCCAGGACGATACTGACCCAGCCGTCACACAATAATGAACGGCTCAAAGCCGAGGGAGTAGGGATGAAGTTGCACTGGCAAATCGCGATTGCCCTGGTCTTGGCAGTCATCTTCGGATTGATTACTTCAAGTGGTGGTGAATCAGCACTGCTCGGCTTTTCTTTCTATTCGGCATATAAATTTATCGGCACGCTGTTTCTTAACGCGTTGAAAATGATCATCGTCCCGCTGGTGGTTTCATCCATTATCGTTGGTATTGCAGGCATAGGTTCGTCCGGGGGCTTTGGTCGCCTCGGTAGTCGCACACTGCTTTATTATGTCGCAACCAGCTTCCTATCCATCACCATCGGGCTGTTGGTCGTCAATGCCATTGAGCCAGGTATCGTCGGTGGGGAACCGGTTAAGGATCAGATCAACCTTAAGGCAGATGTCTCCGCGATTACAGCCAAGGTAGAAGGCCGCGGGGCTACAGACGTAGTTGAAGTCTTTATTCGCATGATTCCACCAAACATAATTGCGGCGGCGGCTGACGGCCAGATGCTGGGGCTTATCTTCTTCAGCCTGCTGTTTGGTTTTTTCATCTCGCGCATTGGTGAGCCGTATGCCGAGAGCCAGTACAATTTCTGGCAAGGCATGTATGAAGTCATGCTCAAGATCACCCTGCTCATTATGAAATTTGCACCACTGGGTGTATTTGGACTGGTGGCTGCAGTAGTCGCTGACACGGGAGCAAGTCAGTTTGGTTCACTGATGGCGACACTCGGACTGTTCTTTATCAGTGTTGTACTTGCACTGGCCTTGCATGCCTTTGTCGTCATGCCGCTGGTATTGCGTTACGTGGCCGGGGTCAACCCGCTACTGCACTACAAGGCCATGGCGCCGGCGTTACTGACCGCCTTTTCCACGGCCTCATCATCGGCAACATTGCCATTAACAATTGAATGCGTAGAAAAGAATGCAGGTGTCTCTAACCGTACCAGTAGTTTTGTATTGCCACTGGGTTCAACGGTGAACATGGATGGCACGGCTTTGTACGAGTGTGTTGCGGCGATGTTTATCGCACAGGCGTATGGGTTGGATTTGAGCTTTACTCAACAATTTGTCATTGTCATGCTCGCCTTGCTGACATCAATCGGTGTGGCGGGCGTGCCGGCTGCCAGCCTGGTCGCTATTTCAATTATTCTCAGTTATATCGGTTTACCCGCAGAAGGGATTGCATTGATCTTTGTTGTCGACCGTATCCTGGATATGTGCCGCACTGCAGTGAATGTATTCAGTGATTCGTGTGGTGCAGTGGTTATCGGTAAGCTCGAGGGTGAAAAAGATATATTGAAAGGTTAAAGCGTTAACGAGTCAGGCTACCGAGGCCTGGTTGGTTGATTCAACTGCTTCATAAGGCAGATCAAACCAGAATTTGCTTCCTCGACCTTCAACTGAATTCATACCGATTGAACCGGACATACCTTCGACCAAGCGTTTACAGATGGCCAGTCCGAGCCCTGTTCCCCCGTATTCCCGGGTAGATGAGGCATCAACCTGGACAAACTGTTCAAAAATTTCGAGCTGTTTTTCTTCTGGGATACCGATCCCGGTGTCAATAATCTCAAACCGAATATGTTGTTGATCATCGCTGCCGATGAGTCTGACAGTAATGTGGATGCTACCTTCTTCAGTATACTTTATCGCGTTGTTAACAAGATTTACGAGGACCTGGTAGAGGCGGGCAGGATCAACCATGATCTCTTTTGGAAGTTCACTGTCTATATGTCCACTGAGTAAGAGACCTTTTTGCTTGGCGGCGTGCGAAAGTGATTCCACCACGTTATCCAGTTCGCTGCGAATATTGGTACGTTCAGTTTTGAATTTAAACTTACTGTTATCAATACTCGATAGACTGAGAAGATCATCAATGAGTGTCAGCAAGTGCCGGGAGTTGCGGTATGCCATTTCAATCATATGGTTTGCCTGAGTACTAAGGTCACCCGCTTTTCCGCTACGTAGAATTCCAATCACACTGAGAATGACATTCATCGGTGTGCGAATTTCATGGCTCATATTGGCGAGGAAGTCTGACTTGGCAACATTCGCGGCCTCTGATGCCTGTTGTGCATCTTCTAAATCATAATTCGTGGCTTCAAGTTCACGGTTAATGGCAAGCAAGGTGTTTGCTGATTTTGCAACACTGTTACGAATCAACAGCGCAATGATGCCACCAAATACCAGGATAGTGATGGAGATGAGTACGAGGTATTGTACGGTGCTTTGGTATGCACTGTGTGCTTCTTGCAGGTTTTGCTTGCTGCGTTGCTGTTGTGCCTTGACGAGACGTTCGATATACAGCAAAGAGGCTTCCTGTGCCTCGGCAGCTGTTTCCATCATGGCCCGGGCACGGACTTCATTGCCAGCCATGAGTTGATTGACGAGCCGAGTTTGTACGGGCTGGGTGATCTGAAGGGTATGAAGTAACTTTTCAAACAGGAGGTTTTCTTCGCGTGTGCGAGGTAATTCACGCAGTCTCTGCCATGCCCCGATGAATTTTCCAGCCAGTGCAGAATGCTTTATCCATTCTTCGTCTCGTTTGAAGGCATCGCTTGTTTCGAGCATCCTATGCAGACTGATAATGCGTTCGCGGGCAGTGTTACGCATCTCGTAGTAGAGTGCCGTTTTAATATTATTGGACTCGATGACCTGGGCAATATTGTCATTGGCCTTGCTGATTTGTATATAGGCCAGCAGTGTCAGCCCAGACATCACGATAACAAGGGTCAGGAAGCCAAATAAGACGGCTCGACGCATCTTTTCGGCGTGGGTTAAGGAATCTTTGATGCGTTGGTGACTATGCAAAATCCAGGTACCGTTACTACATAAGCCTGTTCTTAATTCTATCTGGGTAAAAACATTGGTAAAGGGGTATTTTGTAAACGATTGTATAACTTATATTATGTAAGGGTATAAGAAAAAGAATACGGGCCAAAGCCCGTATTTCTTGAGCAATCATTTCACAGCTATATAGCTGTTTTTTATACTAATCTTCTTTTGGTGCGGCAAAGTCCATCCCAACAATGTTGTAACCTGCATCGACATAGCTGATTTCGCCTGTTACACCTGAGGCAAGGTCAGAACACAGGAATGCGCCGACATTGCCGACTTCATCGATGGTGACGTTTCGGCGTAATGGGGCGGTATCGGCAAAACGATCCAGCATACTGCGGAAGCCGCTAATTCCTGAGGCAGCCAGGGTACGGATGGGACCAGCCGAAATAGCATTGACGCGAATACCATCCGGGCCAAGATCCTGGGCCATGTAACGGACATTCGCCTCGAGGCTGGCCTTGGCAAGCCCCATGACGTTGTAGTTAGGCACGGCACGTTCAGCGCCAAGGTAGCTCAGGGTCAGTAGGGAAGCATCACGACCTTCCATCATGTTGCGACCGGCTTTGGCAAGCGCCGCGAAGCTGTAGGAGCTGATTTCATGGGCGGTGTTAAAACCGGCGCGGGTGACGGCATCGAGGTAACCACCTTCCAGTTCGCTTTTCGGCGCAAAGGCAACCGAATGCACAATGATATCGAGGTGGTCCCAGTAGTTATCCAGTTCTTCGAAGACTTTCTCGATTTGTTCGTCACTGCCGACGTCACAGGGCAGGCAGATATCAGAATCAAGCTCGGTGGCCATTTTTTCGACGCGGCCCTGCAGTTTTTCTGTTTGGTATGTAAAGGCGAGTTCAGCTCCTTCACGATGCATGGCTTTCGCGATACCCCAGGCGATTGAGCGGTTGCTGGCACAGCCAACGATGAGGGCGCGTTTACCTTCTAAAAATGCCATATGTTTACCTTTCTTCAGTCTTGATGAGCGTGTAGCATAACGGAACGATACAGTAACCAATATTGTCCATAAGGTGAAGCAGAACATGCCCTGTCTGGGTGCAATCTGCGACAATTCTGGCTGACTGGCTAAAAAATGGAATAACAAAAATACATGTGTTGGCGATCAGTTTTTTTCATTGTGGTTTTTCTGCTCACGGGCTGTGGCGAAGGTAACTGGAATAATCCGTACCCTGAAGCTGACAGGCTGGCCAATACCCTGTACTCATCATTCGATAAGCGCCCGAAACACCTCGATCCCGCGCAATCCTATAGTTCCAACGAATATGAGTTTATTGCCAACATCTATATGCCACCGCTGCAGTATCACTACCTGAAACGGCCGTATTCGCTGGTACCCTTTTCTGCCGACGGCATGCCGGTGGTCAAATATTTTGATGCACAAGGGCAGCAGCTCGATGCCGATGCAGAGCCGGATACGATCGCCTTTAGCGAGTACATCATCCGGATTCGACCGGGTATCCGTTTTCAACCACACCCTGCCTTTGCCAAAGACAGTAATGGTGAATACTTGTACCATGCGATTCCTGCGGAGCAACTTGAAGATGTTTATGCTCTTTCGGATCTTCCAGAAACCGGTACGCGTGAACTGGTTGCCGATGATTATATCTACCAATTAAAGCGCCTCGCTCACCCGAAATTACATTCACCTATCTTTGGCATCATGGCCGATTACATTGTCGGCTTGCGTGACTATGCGAAAACATTACAGTCAGCCTACAAGCAGGGCAGTGAACAGGTAGAGAATGAGACCGATTATTTCCTCGATTTGCGCAACTACGCACTGCCAGGTGCAACACGTATTGACCGGTATACCTATAAGATACGTATTAAGGGTAAATACCCGCAGATGATCTACTGGCTGACGCTACCGTTCTTCTCGCCAATGCCGGTTGAAGCCGAACAGTTTTACGCGCAGGCCGGCCTGGTGGATAAAAACATAACGCTCGATTGGTACCCGGTCGGCACAGGTCCTTACATGCTGACGGTGAACAACCCGAATCTGCAAATGGTGATGGAACGAAACCCGAATTATATGGACGAGTTTTATCCAACTGAAGGCGACCCGGGTGATAAAGAAGCTGGCCTGTTGACAGATGCGGGTAAACGCTTGCCGTTTATCGATAAAGTTATTTTCAGTCTTGAACGCGAAGGGATCCCATACTGGAACAAATTTCTGCAAGGCTATTACGATAGCTCTGGCATCAGCTCAGACAGTTTTGATCAGGCTGTGAGTATTACGACACAGGGTGAACCAACCCTGACTGATTCGATGACCACAAAGGGCATTGAGTTACTCACCGCGGTCAAGACATCAACCTATTACACGGGTTTCAATATGCGTGACCCGGTGCTCGGTGGGTTGACTGAACGCGCTAAGAAATTACGCCGTGCCATTGCCATTGCCGTTGACTATGAAGAGTTTATTTCCATTTTCCTGAATGGCCGAGGTATCGCTGCACAAGGACCCTTGCCGAAAGGCCTGTATGGGCACATCGACGGTGAGCAAGGCATAAACCCGTATGTATATGACTGGGTCAATGGTCGGCCTAAACGTAAATCACTCGAAGAGGCTAAACAGTTACTGGTTGATGCCGGCTACCCGGATGGCGTTGATAGCAAAACCGGTGACAGGCTTATTTTGAATCTTGATACGGCGTCGACGGGGCCCGATGCCAAGGCCCAGCTCGACTGGTGGCGTAAGCAGTTTGCCAAGCTCAACATCGAATTGAATATTCGTAGCACGGACTACAACCGTTTCCAGGACAAGATGCAAAACGGTTCTTCGCAGATCTTCCAGTGGGGCTGGAATGCCGATTACCCTGATCCGGAAAACTTTATGTTCCTGCTCTATGGTCCCAATGCAAAGGTGGGTAAGAGCGGCGAAAACGCCGCGAATTATGATAACCCGGCGTTTAATGAACTCTTCGATACGATGAAAAACATGGACAATGGCCAGCAAAGACTGGCAATCATTAACAAGATGGTTGATATCGCGCGTCAGGACAGTCCATGGCTATGGGGCCTGCACCCTAAATCGTTCAGTCTGCATCACAGCTGGTATAACAACAGTAAACCTAACCTGATGGCGAACAATACACTTAAATACAAACGTATCGAACCTGTCGAGCGGGCAAACAAGCGTGATGCCTGGAACACACCGGTGACATGGCCCTTGTATGCAATGCTGGCAGTATTTGTGATCGGTATTCTGCCGGGGATCATCAGTTATCGCCGTAAGGAACACGGCAAGGGAGGGCAGGGTTAATGCTGGCCTATATTACCCGCCGCTTGCTGTATGCAATTCCAATCCTGATTGGCGTTAACCTGATTACCTTTGCGTTGTTCTTCGTCGTCAACACGCCGGACAATATTGCCCGTCTGCAACTTGGAGTGAAAAATGTCACACCCGAGGCGATTGAAAAATGGAAAGTCAATCACGGTTATGACAAGCCACTGCTTTATAATGATAAGCAGGAAGGGTTAGAGACGGTAACGGATACAATTTTTTACAAGAAGTCGATACGCCTGTTTGTGTTTGATTTTGGTGTGTCTGATGAGGGGCGTGATATCAGTCATGATATCTACACGCGCATGTGGCCAAGTCTTGCGATTGCGATCCCGGGACTGATCGTCGGGTTGCTTGTGAATATTGCCTTATCGATGCTGCTGGCCTTTTTCCGTGCAACGTATATAGATTTGGTCGGTGTAATAACGGGCGTGGTGCTACTTTCAATATCGATCATGTTTTATATCATCCTGGGACAGTTTGTCATGAGTAAACTCTGGCACCTTGTACCGATATCTGGATATACAGAAGGCATTGATGGAATCAAATTTTTAATCATGCCTGTATTGATAGGTGTGCTTGCAGGGATAGGTTCAGGTACGCGCTGGTACCGCACGATCTTCCTCGAAGAAATCAACCGTGATTACGTACGCACAGCACGTGCCAAGGGCTTGTCTGAATTGCGCGTGCTGTTCCGTCACACACTGCACAACGCGATGATCCCGATCCTGACCGGTGTTGTGGTGATTATCCCTTCATTATTTTTAGGGAGTCTGTTGACGGAGTCTTTCTTTGGTATTCCCGGGCTGGGTAGTTACACGATTGATGCCATTCATGCTCAGGACTTTTCGGTGGTGCGGGCGATGGTGTTCCTGGGCTCGGTGTTGTATATCGTTGGTCTGATCCTGACGGATATTTCATACACGCTTGTTGATCCACGCATCAGGTTGAATTGATATGAGCGAGATATCATTCATAAACAGTTTCGAGATGAATGTCCTGTGGACTGACTGGCTCGTATACATCCTGCTTGGTTTTATTACGATCTTTGTTCTATATGCGCGTAAGCATGAGCACTTGCGTGCCCCGTGGCGGCAGATCCTGACGCGTCGCCTGGCCATGAGTGCATGTATTGTGCTATTGGCCTTTGCAAGTATCGGTATCCTTGACTCCGTGCACTTCCATAAGGCCGAGGGGGTGAAGGTTGATGGTTCGGTACGTTACAGCAGCGAGGTCACCAGCCTGTTCGAACAGCTTGTGCTGCCGTTAAAGTCGAACGTCGAGAAGACTTACTCGGCACCGTTCGCAACACAGTTATATGCCAAGGAAAACGTTGAATTGCCCGATGGCAGCGTGACAAGGGATTACCCGCGTTTGAAGTTCGGTGGTGCACACCTGGATAATCCCTCCGAGCAAAAAGCAGCTGATGTTACCCAGCGCAGTTTTATTGCGATCATCCAGGCCATCTTGTTCATGATGCTCATTATTTTATTACTGGCAGCCTGGCTGGCACGTTCTCAACATAGTGATATCAAGACTGTCATCGGTACGATGTGGCGCGGTGAGACACAATTGCCATGGAAGTCGATGCTTGCGACGTTGTTTGTTGTTATTGTATTCGTAAGCCTCGTCATGCAACTTGGGACGGTGTATCACATCTTCGGTACCGACAAGGTAGGGCAAGATGTGCTTTACCTGAGCCTGAAGAGTATCCGCACCGGGCTGGTCATCGGTACCCTGACGACGCTAATCATGTTGCCGTTCGCCATCCTGCTCGGCATTATGGCGGGTTATTTCCGTGGCTGGGTCGACGACCTTATACAATATATTTACACGACGCTGAGTTCGGTTCCCGATATATTGCTCATTGCAGCAGGGGTGTTATTAATACAGGTCTTCATTGAGAATAATCCTGATCTTTTTCCTACCCTGCAGCATCGAGCAGACGCCAAACTGGTGTTCCTGTGCTTGATACTTGGTATTACAAGTTGGACAGGCCTATGCCGTCTTTTACGTGGTGAGTCTTTGAAATTGCGCGAGGCCGATTACATCCAGGCTGCACAAGCCTTTGGTGTACCCAACTTGAAAATCATTCTACGGCATATCATGCCTAATACCATGCATATTGTTTTAATTGTCGTCGTTCTTGGTTTCAGTGGGCTGGTACTTGCCGAGGCAGTGTTGTCCTACGTCGGGGTAGGTGTTGATCCATCGATGATTAGCTGGGGCAATATGATTAATGGCGCAAGACTGGAAATGGCACGTGAACCAATCGTGTGGTGGTCACTGGTCGCAGCATTTATATTCATGTTCATGTTGGTGCTTGCGGCAAACCTGTTTGCTGATGCGGTACGTGATGCATTTGATCCACGTTTGAGAAGTCAATAATCATGAGTTTGAAACGCAAAGATCGCGAAGGCGTAAAGTCTGCCAAGAAAGGCTAAGAATAAAATATGAAAAATGAATATAAAAAACTTTGCGCACTCATCGTTAAATTCGGGATTCAGTAGATGACGGAAACGTTACTCAAGATCAGGGACTTAAAGACATGGTTTGATACGCCGCGGGGTACGCTTCGCGCGGTTGATGGTGTCAGTTTTGATATCAGGCGCGGTGAGACGTTCGCGTTATTGGGTGAATCGGGTTGTGGCAAATCCATGACCGCCTTGTCACTCATGCAGTTGGTTCCCCAGCCTGCAGGTCGAATAGAGTCGGGCAGTATCCTGCTCGAATCTGAGGAACTGCTTGGTTATTCTGAAGTACAAATGCGCAGCGTGCGTGGTAGCCGCATCGCGATGATCTTCCAGGAGCCACAGACATCACTTAACCCTGTGCTGACGGTCGGTGATCAAATCAGAGAGACGGTTTACCAGCATACGTCGCTCCGCGGAGCTGCCGCAAAACAACGTGTCATAGAATTGCTCGATGCGGTGGGGATCCCTGTACCTGATCGTCGCTATGGTGAATACCCACACCAGCTTTCAGGTGGCATGAAACAACGCATCATGATCGCAATTGCCTTGGCAGCCGAACCGGATTTATTGATCGCAGATGAACCGACCACGGCGCTTGATGTGACGATCCAGGCACAAGTTCTCGACTTATTGAAAAAGATCCAACAAGAGACCGGGATGGCGATCTTGTTGATTACGCATGATCTCGGTGTGGTGGCTGATATGGCGGATCGGATCGGTGTCATGTATGCCGGGCAGATTGTCGAACAGGCAGAACGTGAACAGTTCTTTGCCTCACCGCGTCATCCATATGCAGAAAAATTGTTTGCCTCCTTGCCAGGCGATTTGAAACGCGGCGAAGCGCTTGCCGTTATCAAGGGAAGCGTGCCCCCGCTGACGCAGCATTTTTCAGGTTGCCGGTTTGTTGAGCGTTGCGACTATGCGGTCACACTTTGTAATGACACCTTACCGGTTTGGCAGGCGGACGGGATCCGTTGTCACCGCTATGACCAGGACTATGCAGCACAGTTCGAGAACCAACAAAAGTCTGAGCAAGACATTAACCAGGTCAAGCGAACAACGCCGGGCGAGAGCAACCTGCTTGAAACACGCGACCTGAAGGTTCACTTCCCTGTACATAGTGGCTTGTTGCGACGCGTATCGGGACATGTAAAAGCGGTTGATGGTGTATCATTGTCGATCCGCGAAGGCCATACACTTGCACTTGTCGGTGAATCCGGATGTGGCAAGACCACGGCTGGAAAAGGCCTTCTTCAGTTACTGCCGGTGACCGAAGGTGAGGTGCTCTACAAGGATCGTGACTTGTGTAAACTGAATAAAAAAGAGTTACGCAAATTACGCGCGGACTTACAGATTATCTTCCAGGACCCGTATGCATCGATGAACCCACGTATGTTGGTCGGTGATATTATTGCTGAGGGTATGGTCGCACAAGGTATTGGACAGGATAAAACCCGGCGACAAGCCATGGTTGCTGATTTGTTGCAAAAAGTTGGCTTGCCTGTCGACAGCCAGCACCGTTACCCGCATGAATTCTCGGGTGGTCAACGGCAACGTATTTGTATTGCCCGCGCCCTTGCAGTGAACCCGAATTTAATTGTCTGTGATGAGCCAACCAGCGCGTTAGATGTTTCAGTACAGGCACAGATACTTAACCTGTTACAGGAACTTCAATCTGAACTGAAGCTTTCTTTCCTTTTTATCACACACAACATTTCTGTTGTTGAATACCTCGCCCACGAAGTGGCAGTGATGTACCTCGGGCGTATTGTTGAGCAGGGCAGTGTCGATGAGGTTCTGCACAGTCCCAAGCATCCGTATACACAAGCGCTGTTATCGGCAGTGCCGGTTGTCGATCAGGCTTCAAAAAAGGAAATTATTCGGCTTGAGGGGGATCTGCCTTCGCCGATGCATCCACCACAAGGTTGTCATTTCCACCCGCGTTGTCAGCATGCAATCCCCCAATGCCGAGAACAGTATCCGCAGGACAGTCGCTTTTCTGAAACGCACACGGCGAGGTGTCACCTCTATGCCACTGCGTAAAACGGATACGGTTATTTTTATCTATAACGCCGACAGTGGCGTGTTTAACTTGCTCTCAGATATGGCACATAAACTGGTTTCACCCGAGACATACAATTGCCAGCTGTGTATGCTGACACATGGTCACTTTGGTATGCGGGAGCAATGGAGTGAGTTCTTAAATGACCTGGGCTGTGAGCTTGAATTCTTGCACCGTGATGAATTCAATAAAAAATACCCGGGTCACAAGGCCGAGCTACCAGCCCTATTCATGAGTCGAGATAATGATACTGAGTTATTGCTTTCAGCTTCGGCGATTAATGAGTGCGAGACGATGGATGCGTTGATCAAGGCCTTTAATGAACGCATTATCCGGATACCAGGCTGACTAACTACTTTGACGCGTCACATCGACGAACATTTTCAGACGTTGACCCGGTTGCAGGTATTTATTTTTCTTTAGCGTGTTCCAACGTAATAAGTCACTGACGCTGACCCGGAAGCGTGCGGCAATCCGCGCCAGGGAATCACCACGTCGTACAACATAATTAACTTTTTGCATGATCGACTTGCCTTGTGGGGCACGTGATATGCGTGGCGCCTGGGTATGTGCAGGTTTGTTCTTTGTCCAAACCACCAGCTTTTGTCCGCGTTGCAGGACATCACGTGGTGCCATTGCGTTCCATTTTGCCAGTGCACGAACGTTGACCTTGTACTTGCGCGAGATGTCCCACAGGTTATCGCCACTGCGCACGGTATGGATTATCTTGTTGCGCCCTGATTTTGGCGCGCTGAGAATAGCCTGCTTGCGCTGAGCCTCGCTAAGTCGGTAGGTGCGCGCACTCTTTGAGGCTACCGGGATGAGCAGGTCCTTGCCTTCACGAATCAAATGTCCGCGAATACCATTACTGTCTTTTAAAAGCGCAACACTGATATTGTGCTTGTCAGCAATATGGCCAAGTGTTTCACCGGATTTGACCTTGTGCCGCTTCCAAAGCATGCGTTCAGACTTGGGCAATTGTGCAAGCTTGTCGGCAAAGTCGCTGGATTTCTCATTCGGGATGAGCAGGTAGTGCGGTCCCTTTGGCGCAGTTGCCCACCTGTTGAAGCCCGGATTAAGTTTGTATAGCTCGTCGAGTGTGATACCTGCCAGGTCGGCGGCCAGCGCCAGGTCTATCTGGCTTTCTGTATCGACCTTTGTAAAGTAACCTTTGTTCGGTAAGGACTTCAGCGTGATGTTGTATTGCTCAGGTGTCTGGAAGACACGTGAAATAGCAATCAGGCGCGGCACATAGCTACGTGTTTCTTTGGGTAGTTTCAGGGCCCAGAAGTTTGTCGGTTTGCCACGTTTGCGGTTCCGCCTAACGGCCTTGCCGACGGTACCTTCACCGGAGTTATAGGCTGCCAGTGCCAGCATCCAGTCACCGTCAAACATCTTGTTCAGGCGTTCAAGGTAATTCAGGGCGGCCTGTGTCGAGGCATAGACGTCACGACGACCGTCATACCACCAGTTTTGTTTCAGGCCATAGATGCGACCTGTACCGGGGATAAATTGCCAGATCCCGGCTGCGCGACCATGCGAGTAGGCAAATGGTTGGAAGGCGCTTTCGACAATTGGCAACAAGGCGATCTCAGCAGGCATATTGCGCTTTTCGACTTCCTCGATAATGTAGTGCATGTACGGTGCCGCACGTTGCTGGACACGGTCAAGATACCTGGGGTGACGTGCATACCAGTCTATTTCACTCTGGATGCGGGCATTGTTAAGGTGAGGCAGGGCATAACCTGCTCGCATGCGTTGCCATAAATCTATGGGTTTAGGCGCGACAGCAGGTTCAGGTTCTATAGCGGCGATAACTGCTTTGCCTGTAGCAGGCTTTTCGGGCTCAGCAGCGTCTACCGGGAATGCATCACTTAAATCCTCTACTACGACAACAGGTTTGGTCTCGGCTGTTGTCTTGTCGACAACCGGGACAGGTTCTTTTACCTGTGAACGTGTATCAGAGCTGGTCTTAAAAAAAGGAGAGGTACTGCATCCCGCCAGGGTCAGTGCAGACAGGGCGAGTAAAGTACGGCTAAATCTGTTCAATCCGGGACGGTTAGTGTCTCGGACATTGGCTAAACGATAAGGCATGAAGTCGTTTTATCCTGCTATTCGGGTATCACATTATTATGGTTGTCCATGGTAGGTGTCTGCCCTGACCGGGTCAACTTCAATTGCGATCGAATGAAGGCATAGATATTCATTCAAATTACGTAGTACCCTTTGAATCATATAGGGTTTTGTTCTAATCCGGCGAACGGTACTATGATTAGGTTATGGCGATAAATTTACCCCAGCAGGACAGCTTGCAGACATGGTACCAGGGTTCGCTCGGGCAATTGCTTGCCGAGGCGGAATCCCGCCAGCTTGAGCGTATTCTGCCAGACATGTTTGGCTATCACCTCTTGCAACTCGGTGTGCATGGCAGTGAAGCACTCTGTGCGTCCAGCCGTATTCCTCACCAGCTGAAACTGGCAAGTCAGCCTGAAGTGGCCTCATCTGTGTATGCACATTCCTCTCGCTTACCGCTCACGAGTGAAAGTATCGATGTCTGCGTCGTGTCGCATATACTTGAATATGATCAGGATCCCCATGCCGTGTTGCGAGAAATTGACCGGGTACTGATCCCGGAAGGGCATGTCGTGATCCTCGGCTTTAATCGCTGGAGCCTGTGGGGCCTGGCGCGGGTACTGCTCGGCTGGCGGCAGCAACTCCCCTGGTCAGGTCAATTTTATAGCCCTGCACGTACCAAGGACTGGCTGAGTGTATTGGGTTTTGAACTGGTCAGCTGTGACGGGGTGTTTTACCGCCCACCCTTTAATCACGACAAGACCATGCAAAAGCTCGAATTCATGGAACGCTACTCACCGAACTGGTTGAGGTGGATAGCCGGTGCCTATGTTATGGTAGCGCGCAAACGCACCAGCACCCTGACCCCGATTGGGCCACGTTGGCGCACAGAGAAAAAAATTGTCAATGGCGGGCTGGTTGAACCCAGCACGCGGGGAATACATTGTGACCGAACACGTTGAAATATTTACCGATGGTGCTTGCCGTGGCAACCCTGGGCCGGGTGGCTGGGGCGCATTGTTGCGCTATAACGGTACCGAGAAAGAATTAAAGGGCAGTGAGCTTGAAACCACCAACAATCGCATGGAGCTCATGGCTGCAATCAGCGCACTCGAAGAGTTGAGTCGCACCTGCAAGGTCAAACTGACCACGGACTCGAAGTATGTCATGCAAGGATTGACTGAATGGATGCCGAACTGGAAAAAGCGTAACTGGCAAACCGCGGCAAAAAAGCCGGTCAAGAATGTCGATCTGTGGAAGCGCCTTGATGCAGCGGCCCAGGCACACGATGTTGACTGGCACTGGGTGAAGGGGCACAGTGGGCATGAAGAAAACGAACGCGCCGATCAGCTGGCCAATGACGCAATAAACGAAATGTTAGGAAGTTAAATGCGACATATTGTTCTTGATACAGAAACCACCGGCCTTGATCCCAATGATGGCCACCGGATTATTGAAATCGGTTGCGTGGAAGTCATTAACCGCCGGCTGACCGGCAATGATTATCACCAGTACCTGCAGCCAGACCGCGAGATCGATGCCGGGGCGATGGAGGTCCACGGTATAACCAACGAGATGCTGGCGGACAAACCGCGTTTCGCTGATGTCCTTGCCGAGTTCCTTGATTACATTGAAGGTGCCGAGCTTGTTATCCATAATGCACCGTTTGATGTCGGTTTCCTCGATGTGGAACTTGTCCGCAGTGGTAAAAACTTAACCATGCGTGACGTCTGCACCGTGACAGACAGTCTCGTCATGGCGCGACAAAAACACCCGGGGCAGAAGAACACCCTCGATGCACTGTGTAAGCGTTACGATGTCGATAACTCCGCACGTGACCTGCATGGCGCTTTGCTCGATGCTCAAATTCTTGCGCATGTTTACCTTGCCATGACCGGTGGTCAGGGCGCGCTATCACTGGATAGTTCAGTCGATGCCAGCGGTATGCCCGCGGAAGAAAAAATTCGCCGCCTCGATGCAGATCGGCAGCGATTGCGTACCATTCAACCCTCAGCAGATGAACTCGCTTTGCATGAATCGCGACTCGATGCCGTGGATAAAGCCTCAGAAGGAAAGACAGTGTGGAGGCAGTAAAGAGAGTATTGATGATTGCAGAATAATGATTGATGAATGTTTAAACCATCAATACGAAATCATCCTTCATCAATTATCCTGAAGTTTGTCATTAGTGCAGCAGTTGTAAGTACACATTTGAGGCTGCTGAATTAATGGATAAAATCAATAGCATGTCTAAGGGTGTAGATGAAGCTGGGCATCATAAGTAATCGCAAGAAATCTTACAGTGCGAAAAAAGAAAGTGAAAAGTACGCTAACACATCGCTCAAGGAACGGGGCGCTGATTAAGCTATTGCGATTCGAGGCCCTTGGTTTAAATATTAGCAAGCTATGCAAATAAGAGAAGCAAATATAGATGATGCTGATAAGATTAAGAAAGTTTATCTTCAGGCTTTCGATGATCCAGAATCCGAGATGGTATCCGGTTTAGCTGTTGACCTGTTAGAAGAAAACCATCCCGTTAAAACAATTTCCCTGGTAGCAGTAGAGAACAATGAAATAGTTGGGCACATTAGCTTTACCCCGGTCTTTTTGGAAAAAACTAATGAGCAGCTTGGTTATATCCTCGCGCCATTAGCGGTCGCTCCGGAGTTTCAAAAAAACAAGATCGGCACCTCTTTGGTTATGTGCGGCTTGGAGCTCATTTCTAAAATGGGTTCATTTATAATATTTGTTTACGGTGACCCCCAATACTATTCCCGGTTTGGTTTTAAAACAGAACTAGCCGAAAAATTCATACCACCATATCCACTTCAGTTTCCGGAAGGTTGGCTCGCCTTGAAATCAACTTCTGCTGTTGTTCCTGAAGGTGGTAGAATAGTATGTGTCGGTTCACTTAATGTCCCTGATCTATGGTGAGCGTGGCGAACAAGTTATTTCTGTAAGGTGGTTAGAGTGCAGTGCGCTTTATTGTCCTTACAATTTAAAC
>Ga0316207_10002652_pt1 | contig 17889 bp, 20 predicted proteins | sample 6weekpyrite_MG_FD_204943 | JGI IMG/M metagenome (GOLD analysis project Ga0316207, IMG submission 204943) | Microbial mat bacterial communities from mineral coupon in-situ incubated in ocean water Damariscotta River, Maine, United States -... | ecosystem: Environmental > Aquatic > Marine >...
CATAAACTTCTCGAAACTTTACCTGATTTGGCCGAGGGTCGCCGCCGTCAGGCTGCCGAGCGTTTTGTCGCCCCGCTGGATGATCTCAGTGTCGAGATGAAAAAGACTATCGTAGAGGAAACTTTGGGCATTCTGGCGCATCCCGAATTTTCAGCCTTGTTTGGTCCGGGAAGTAAAGCCGAAGTCGGGCTAGTTGGACAGGCTCCCGGTTTGCCAAGCGGTGTGACGGTCAGGGGCCAGGTTGATCGTCTGTTGATAACCGATCACGAAATTCTGATCATTGATTATAAAACCAACAGACCACCTCCGAAAGATGCCCAAGGGGTCGCGCGCGTCTATTTGGGCCAAATGGCGGCATATCGCGCACTAATGCACGCTCTACACCCCGACAAAACAATTCGCTGTGCCCTTTTATGGACAGATTCTGCGCATCTGATGATCTTGCCGGACGATGTGCTCGATGAGGCTCTTTCATCGTCTCCGGCTTGACGAAAGGCGCGTCACTGCTTACCTCACGCGCCATCAGTGGAGTCCGGCATTTCCGGACTCGTCCCGAACAGAGGAGTTACCCATGGCGACCAAAGCGGTTAGCGATGAATCCTTCGAGGCCGATGTGCTCAATGCAGATGGTCCCGTATTGGTAGATTTCTGGGCAGAATGGTGTGGTCCGTGCAAGCAGATCGCCCCAGCTCTGGAAGAAATTTCCGAAGAAATGGCCGGTGAAATTACTGTTGCCAAAGTCAATATCGACGACCATCCGATGACACCGGGAAAATACGGTGTGCGCGGTATCCCGACCATGATGATCTTCAAGGATGGTCAGGTTTCAGCGACCAAAATCGGTGCCATGGCCAAGGGTAAAATTTCAGAATGGGTTCGCGAATCGCTTTGAGTGTTTAGCCGGGCGTAGTTTGCGGCGGCGTACCGCCCAAGGCCAGTGCTTCCCCGGCAAGATAGAGCGATCCACCAATTAAAATACGCGGTGCGGGATGTTCCCGTGCCGCGTTTTTCATGGCCTGGATAAGACCTGTCGCAGCTTCCGCCTTCAGGCCAGCGGATTGCGAGGCAGCAGCGACCTGACTGGCAGGTTGTGAACCGCCGCGTCCGGCACTGAATTCCACGGCAATCAGTCGGCGTGCCAGTCCGGCAAAATGCTCACACCAGGCTTTGGCATCCTTGTTGTGCGAAAATCCGGCAATGATCACCAGAGGGCGGTCTTCACGTTCATCCATATCGGCCAGAGCATGGGACAGGGCTGCAGCTGCGGCGGTATTATGCCCACCGTCCAGCCAGAGCTCGGCCTGGGCCTCACGAGCGATCTCACCCAGAGGACCACCGGTAATCGCTTGTAACCGCCCGGGCCAACGGGCCTTGGAAACACCGTCAGAAGCGGCATGGTCGGGCCATTGAAGCACAGCGGCACATGCTGCAGCGGCACCTGAATTGAGGATTTGATGCGGACCGATCAATCCCGGTGATGGCATGTCCCAGACCCGGGTTTCATCTTCATAGACGAGGCGTCCATGTTGGGGATATGCGCGATAATCCCGGCCCCAGACAAAGGTCGGTGCGCCGACACGCTGGGCTTCTTCCAGCAATATCTCTGCGACAGAGGCTTCCTGATTTCCAATCACGGCCGGAACGCCGAATTTTAATATACCGGCTTTTTCCCGGGCGATGGTCTCAACATCGTCTCCAAGGAAATCCTGATGGTCGATACTGATCGGCGTGATCACACTCAAGGCCGGTTTGGCCAGAACATTGGTCGCATCGAAGCGTCCACCCAACCCAACCTCAAGGATCAGACGGTCAGCAGGGTGTTCGGAAAACAGCAGGAAAGCAGCAGCCGTGGTGATTTCAAAAAACGTGATTGGTTCACCAAAATTGGCCGCTTCGCAACGCGCAAAAGCTTCAATCAGGGTGCGGTCATCGACCGGGCGGCTATCGAGGACGATCCGTTCGTTGAAATTGACCAGATGGGGGGATGTATAGATGTGAACGCGTTCACCATTGGCGCGAGCCATCTCCGCCAGAATGGCGCAGGTCGAGCCTTTCCCATTGGTTCCGGCAACATGGATTGTTGGTGGAAGCTGGTCTTGTGGACTGCCGAGTGTCGCTAACAGGCGTTGCAGGCGACCAAGGGATAAATCAATTTTTTGAGGGTGCAGGCGGGCCAGTCGCTCAAGCGCGTCGTCCAGAGCTTGTCTCCGCGTGCTAATGGCTGTCTCCATCATCAATGACATGATCAACCGGAGGCGCAGTCAGGGCCGCTGACGTGCCGGGCCGCTTGAGCATCACCCGCAACATACGGGACAGGGTTGCCGGCAAATCGCGCCGGGCCACCACCTTGTCGACCATGCCCTTATCCAGCAGGAATTCAGACCGCTGGAAACCTTCAGGCAGTTTCTCGCGGATGGTTTGTTCAATCACCCGGGCACCGGCAAAACCGATCTGTGCACCCGGTTCGGCCAGATGAACATCACCCAGCATGGCATAGGACGCGGTTACGCCGCCCGTGGTCGGATCGGTTAAAACCACGATATAGGGTAGTCCGGCCTCGTTCAGCATTTCAATGGCAATGGTCGTACGCGGCATCTGCATCAGGGAGAGCGTTCCCTCCTGCATGCGGGCACCGCCAGACGCGGTGAAGACCACCAGAGGCGCGCGCCGCTCCAGAGCCGTTTCAGCGGCCTTGATAAAGGCCTCACCAGCAGCTGTACCCAAAGATCCGCCCATAAAGGCAAAGTTTTGCACCAGAACCACAGTTTCCACGCCGCCGATCTGACCAACGCCAATGGCCATGGCGTCATCACGACCGGTTTTCTTGCGATAGGTTGCAATTCGGGAGGTATAGGTTTTGTCGTCCTTGAACTTCAGAGGGTCTTTGGGTGCCTCTGGGGTTTCAACTTCTTCAAAATCACCATCAAAAGTGAATTGGAAACGCCAGGCCGGGCCGATCCGCATATGATGGCCAGCAGGCGTTACAAACTGGCCGGCCTCCAAATCCTTGTGGAACACCATCTCATCCGAGATCGGGCATTTGACCCACAGGTTGTCGGGCGTATCCCGTTTGGAAAATATTTTCGACATGCCCGGAGGCGTGATTTTGGACAACCAATTCATTTCTGCGTCCCGGTCCTTCATTGCCTGTGTCTCGATTGTATAAGCATCAATTTTTCGCGCCGTGAACGGCAGCAGAGAGAGTTTTCACCAAATCTGCTGCGCCTTCAACTCCGCCCTCATTCATGGCATCCACAATGGCAGAACCCACCACCACCGCATCAGCACATTTGGCAATTGCTTCGGCCTGATCAGGTGTACGAACACCAAACCCGACCACGACTGGAAGCCCGCTCGCTGTCTTGACGCGATCCACGGCCTCACTGACTTGAGTAACAACGCCTGTTCCAGCACCGGTCACACCCGTTGTGGAGACATAATACACGAAGCCCGACGTATTTTCGACCACGGTCGCCAGTCGGGCATCATCTGTGGTCGGTGTCGCCAATCGGATCAGGGCTATGCCCACCTTATCAAGGGATTCGCGCAACTCTGCATCTTCTTCCGGAGGGATGTCGACACAGATCAAACCATCAACCCCGGATTTGGCCGCTTTTTTGGCAAACGCCTCCCAGCCCATATGATGGATCGGATTGGCATATCCCATCAACACAATCGGGGTGACTTGATCGTCTTTGCGAAATTCACGCGCCTGTTTCAGCGTGCCGTCCAGTGTCATTCCGGCGTCCAGCGAGCGTAAAGCGGCGGCCTGGATCGACGCTCCATCCGCCATCGGATCGGTAAACGGCATGCCCAGCTCGATCACATCAGCGCCCGCTTCCGGCAGCGCTTTGAGCAGGCCCTCACTGTCCCCATCCCCGGCCATGATATAAGCAACAAAACCGGACCGGCCATAAGCCTCCAGCTCGGCAAAGCGTGTGGTCAGACGGTTGGCCATTTACAGCTCCACCCCTAGTATTTCAGCGACTTGCGGCACGTCTTTATCGCCGCGGCCACACATATTCATCAAGATCAAACCGTCCGGGCCCAGTTCATCGGCCAAGTCGCGAACGCGGGCAAGAGCATGGGAGGGCTCCAGCGCCGGGATGATGCCTTCCAGCTTGGTGCACAGCTGAAACATCTCCAACGCTTCATCATCAGTGGCCGAGAGATATTCCGCCCGTTTCATATCGTGCAAAAAGGCGTGTTCCGGGCCAATGCCGGGATAATCAAGGCCTGCCGAGATGGAATGGGCATCAATGATCTGACCGTCATCATCTTGCAGCAGATAGGTGCGGTTACCATGCAAAATGCCCGGCTCACCGCCCTTCAAACTGGCCGCATGCTTGTCAGTGTCCAAACCAAGACCGGCCGCCTCCACACCGATCAGACGGACATCTTCATCCTCGATAAAGGGATGAAACAGCCCCATCGCATTTGAGCCGCCACCAATACAGGCGACGCAAGCATCAGGAAGTCGGCCAGTGCGTTCCATGATTTGGGCGCGGGCCTCGCGCCCAATGATGGACTGGAAATCCCGTACCATGACCGGATACGGATGCGGGCCTGCGACTGTGCCGATACAGTAGAACGTGTCTGAAACATTGGTGACCCAATCACGCAGGGCTTCATTCATTGCATCTTTAAGTGTGCCCGTACCGGAGGAAACCGGGATCACCTCAGCGCCCAGAAGCTTCATGCGAAACACATTGGGGGCTTGGCGGGCGACATCGGTCGCGCCCATGAACACTGTGCAGGGCAGGCCAAAGCGTGCGGCCACCGTTGCCGTCGCCACACCGTGTTGACCAGCTCCGGTTTCTGCAATGATCCGTGTCTTGCCCATGCGTTTGGCGAGCAATATCTGGCCGAGACAATTATTGATTTTGTGACTGCCGGTATGGTTCAGCTCATCGCGTTTGAACCAGACCTTCGCCCCACCAAATTCTTCGGTAAGGCGTTCAGCAAAATAGATCGCGCTGGGCTTTCCAACATAATCGGTGAGGAACTCATCCATCTGACGATTAAACGCGAAATCGCGTTTGGCATCCTCATAGGCGGCTTCCAACTCAAGGATGTTGGGCATCAATGTTTCGGCAACGAAACGACCACCGAAATCTCCAAACCGGCCTCGCGAATCCGGCCAGGCGGACAGGGCGTTCGGTCGGGTGTCGACTGTCGCATTATCGCTCATGGCAGGCTCCATTCGTGTCAGTCTGCGGCCTGTGTTCCAAGCGCAGAGGTAAAGGCGGTCATCTTCGCCATATCCTTGATGCCGGGCACCGTTTCGATGCCTGAGGAGACATCCACAGCGCCAGCGCCGGAAGCGGCAGTAGCTGAGGCCACATTGCTGGCATCCAGCCCGCCGGACAAGAGCCAGGGTATGTTCAATTTCAGCTGTTGCAGCAGAGAATAATCATAACCCATGCCCCACCCTCCGGGACGGGAGGCTCCTTTTGGTGGTTTGGCGTCAAACAGGATCATATCGGCAATCCGGTCATAGGTTTTGGCCGCGTCCAGATCAGAGCTGTCATGGATGGGTATGGCCTTGATTATTCCAAGTTTGGCATAGGCGCGGGCTTGCTCCACCCGTTGGGGTGTTTCAGTGCCATGAAGCTGAATCCAGTCCGGGGCCATGGCATCGCGGATTTGCGCCAACAATGCATCTTCAGCGTTAACCGTGACCGCGACTGTTTCAGTGCCCTTGGCCAGATGTGCCAATTCACCGGCCAGGGCGGGTTCCAGATGGCGCGGGCTGGGCGGAAAAATAACAAACCCGGCCCAACGGGCTCCCAGAGAGACAGCGTGGGCAACATCTTTGCTCGTCTTGAGGCCGCAAAATTTGATCTGTGTCATGGCTTTGTCGATACAGGTTTGCCCGCTTCGGGAAAAGCGGGTTCGGTTTGATTGAGACAAAAAGCCATCGGTTGGAACAACATCCATTCTATAAAGGCTTTGATCTTTGGCTCGCGGATGCGGGCTTTATCGTAAACCAGCCAATGAGAGTGGGTGTGCGGGCTTTCGTGTTCAAAGGGTTGGACCAGGGCACCTGATGCAATTTGTTCTGCGAAATAAATCGGTGTGACCATTGAGGCTGCATCTCCTGAAGCAATCGCGGCCGAGATTTCCATGGTTTGTGTTTCCAGCTCCAGGGCAGGACGAGTCGGAAGTCGTGCAGGGTCTACACCCTGTTCCTTGAACCAGGCCTGCCACCAGTGCAAGGGCCCGAAAAGTCGAAGGCGCAAGAGGTCTTCGGGTTTATCAAACGGACCGAAGCGCTTCACGACGGAACGCGGTAACAGGGGGGCCGTGGTGTCTTTGAACAAATGACGCGCTTCCAGCCCGTCCCACTCGCCATAACCGCTGCGCAGGGAGATGTCAGCTTCGCCAGCCTTAATATCCTTGACTTCAGTGCTGGTATCAATGCGGACAGCCAGATCAGGGTGAGCCATTTGAAAGTTACCGATGCGCGGCACCAGCCAGTTTGAGCAAAACGTTGGCAGCGCTGCGATAGTCAAAACGTTGTCGTGTGTCTCATGCACATCGCGGAAGGTGCGTTCGAGGAGGCGGAACGCTTCGCTCGTCCCGCTCGCCAGTCTCTGTCCCCGCGGCGTCAATTCGACATGGCGGGGTTTGCGATCAAACAGGGAAAAGCCAAGCCGGTCTTCCAGTATTTTGATCTGATAGCTGACAGCCGCCTGGGTCATACCCAGTGCAGCTCCCGTTTTCGTGAAATTCCCTAATCTCGCGGCAGTTTCAAAGACACGAATGGATTGAATTGGAGGGAGGGGGGCAGGTTTAGGCATAAACACAGCTTATGGCAGACTATGGAGATTGAGTTGGTAAGTGACACTATAAGGCCATTATATCAAGTCTCAGTTTATGACGGAGAGCGATATGAAACTCTATGAACTCATGTATGAGCAACAGCCTGCAAAGGCGCAAAAGACTAAATCTTCAAACAAGCACTGGTTTGAAATTGGACTGGACTGGATCTTGCGTCACTTGTCAGTGACCGGAAATAACGCCGATTATAACCGGAAGGTATGACCGCGCTTAGCCGAAATTACCAACGAGATTGGTAATCGTCGCCGCCTGATGCCGATAGGCGTTCGACGCATAGGTGGTGAGGTCTGACGGGGTTGATGCCGATGACCCCGAATCAGGGGACTCATTTCTTTGGCCAATTTCAGCCAGGGACTGGGTTAGCGATCCTTCAAGCGGTTTATCGGAAACGGCAGGATCGTCCTCTTCACCGCGCGTGGCATTCAATTCGGCCTGGGCTTTGGCCGCTTGGGCATCCGCCATGGCCGCGACCTTGCGATCCTGTCCAGAAGGCTTAGCTGGAGCCAGAGCGGCCGCTTTGACCTGCTTCATTTTTTCAATGGTGGCCTTGGGGTCCCCGTTGATAGGGGCTGCATCAATCGGAACTTCCCCGCCAACAGCGTATTGCTTGCCGTCCGGGCCTTGCTGATAGGTATAGCTGGCGCTGCCAGCATATTGACCGCCCGCCGCCTGGTGCGCCTGCTCATGGGCCCGAACTTCTCGGTCACGCGCCGCCAACTTGTTGGTTGCCCGCTGTTCCTCATCGGAAATTTGATACGGCTTTTCGGTCTGGTTGACCTTGCTGGTATCAATTTTCGGGTTGATTTGAGTTTGGGTGTGTTCCCGATCCGAATCGCGTGTATGCGTCGCTGGCGTCGACGGATGGGTCGACGGAGGTACATTCGGAAGAGCAGATACGGACATCATATCCGGCAGAGTATGCGGAATATGGTTTAAAGGCAGGTAAAGCGTGCCCCAACACGTTGTTTACCATGCCATTAGAATAGGTGGGCTACCGAGAGGCATCCACTTTTTCGCGCAGTTCTTTTCCTGTTTTAAAGAAAGGAACATGCTTTTCCTTGACTGCGACACTGTCACCCGTACGTGGGTTCCGTCCTGTGCGCGCCGGGCGATGCCGAACCGAAAAGGCACCAAAGCCTCTTAATTCAACGCGTTCCCCGCGTGCCAAGGCATCCGTGATGCCATCAAGTACTGCATTGACCACACGCTCGACATCGCGGTGGTACAGATGTGGATTGGCCTCAGCCAATTTGTCGATCAGTTCGGATTTGATCATGCCAAGCCTCCGTTCAAGAAGATAAATTTGCAGGCTGTAGCCCGCTACGTCAATGCATAGACAAGAAAAAACAATGCATAGGCAAGAAAAAACGGCCGGAGAATGCAGCTCCGACCGTTTTATCATTAATCAGATGGAAAAATAGCGGACTATTCTTCGCTCTTGTCATCCTCAGTTTCACGCATTGCAGCGCCCAGGATATCACCCAGTGATGCACCCGCATCTGAAGAACCATACTGCTCTACTGCTTCACGTTCATCAGCAATTTCAAGCGCTTTAATTGAAACAGAGATGCGGCGTGTTGCTTTGTCGATATTGGTGATGCGTGCATCAACCTTGTCACCGACAGCAAAACGCTCAGGACGTTGCTCTGCGCGGTCACGAGACAGGTCAGATTTACGGATGAAGGATTTCACCGGCTTGTCTTCGCCGAAGGAAACTTCCAGTCCGCCTGATGTCACCTCGGTAACCGTACACGTGACGGTGTCGCCACGATTGGCACCTGTAGAATCAATCGGGTCTCCGGAAAGCTGTTTGATTCCCAATGAGACGCGTTCTTTTTCAATGTCGACATCGAGAACTTTCGCATCTACGACATCACCTTTTTTGAAATCGTTGATCGCTTCTTCGCCGGCATTGTCCCAAGAGATATCTGACAGGTGAACCATACCATCGATATCGCCTTCAAGGCCGACAAACAGACCAAATTCGGTGATGTTTTTAATTTCACCCTTGATCTCAGTGCCAGAAGGATTGCTCTCAGCGAAGATTTCCCAAGGATTGCGCTGGGTCTGCTTCACGCCGAGCGAGATACGACGCTTGTCGGCATCAACATCAAGGACCATGACCTGGACTTCTTGTGATGTAGACAGGATCTTGCCCGGATGGACGTTTTTCTTGGTCCAGCTCATTTCAGAGACATGGACCAGACCTTCAACGCCTGATTCCAGTTCTACAAAGGCACCGTATTCAGCGATATTGGTCACGCGGCCTTCAAAGCTTGCTCCGACAGGGTATTTCGCGGCAACGCCTTCCCAAGGATCAGACATGAGTTGTTTCATGCCGAGTGAGATGCGCTGAGTGTCCTTGTTGATGCGGATGATCTGAACCTTGACGGTCTGACCCACTTCAACAACTTCGGACGGATGACCGACGCGACTCCAGGACATGTCAGTGACGTGCAACAAGCCGTCAATGCCGCCCAGATCAACGAATGCACCGTAATCGGTGATGTTCTTGACGACGCCATCGCGGGCTTCGCCTTCAGCCAGCTGACCGACAAGCTCTGCACGCTGTTCAGCACGGCTTTCTTCAAGAACGGCCCGGCGGGAAACAACGATATTACCGCGCGGACGGTCCATTTTGAGAACAGCAAAAGGCTGTTCCTGATTCATCAATGGGCCAACATCGCGAACAGGGCGTATATCGACCTGGGAGCCTGGCAGGAAGGCGGAAGCACCGCCGAGGTCAACAGTGAAACCACCTTTGACGCGTCCAACAATGGCACCTGTGACAGGGTCTTTTTTCTCGAATGACTTTTCGAGGCGATCCCAGCTTTCTTCGCGGCGGGCTTTGTCGCGCGAAAGAACGGCATCACCGAGAGCGTTTTCAATACGCTCGAGATAAACTTCAACTTCGTCACCCACTTTAGGGGCTTCAGAGCCGGGACCTGTGAATTCGCGAAGGGATACTCGACCTTCGGTTTTCAGGCCGACATCAACCGTTACAAAATCATTTTCAACGGCAGTCACAGTGCCTTTGATGACCTGACCTTCGTAAAGGTCACGACCGGACAGGCTCGCTTCGAGCATGGCGGCAAAATCATCAGTAGACGGGGTTAGAGTTTCGGTAGACATGTAAAGAATTGCTCCAGAAGACGATGTGAGAGCTAAGCTCGCATTATAAATCACATCGTGTGCCGCAAGAGCGGCTGGGTTTGAGTTCAACAATGAGCATCCGGCAAGACTCCCCACTGAGACTTGGAAATCTCAAGGGTGCCGAAAGTCCGAACGCTCGGCTTATTTATGCAGAAGTATGAGTGAATTCACGTCAATTTACGTTTTTCCACAATGCGTATAGCTTCAGCAATGGCCGCGTCTATACTCAAGGAAGACGTATCAATCAAGTTTGCATCGTCGGCGGGACGCATAGGCGCATCTTTTCTGCCGGCATCTCGCTCGTCTCGCTCGAGCGTCTGGGCGAGCATCTCTTTAAAGGTTATGCTCTGACCGTGAGCCTGTAGCTCCTCCCAGCGACGTCTTGCCCGGATGCTGGCATCTGCTGTTACATACAGTTTTACATCAGCATCAGGGCAAATCACGGTCCCAATGTCCCGGCCATCCAGAACAGCCCCGCCTTGTTGTGTGGCGAATTCACGCTGGAGTTCGAAAAGGGCCTCTCGGACATTGGGAAGCGCGGCTACTCTTGATGCCATGGCTCCAGCTTCAGCCGTTCGAATGCGCGTTTTATCTATGGCACCAATATCCAGGCTGCGGGCTAATTGCCCTGCCTTATCACCATTTTCGGGATCAACTCCGGCATCAATCAGAGCAATCCCGGTCGCTCTGTAAAGGGATCCTGTGTCCAGGTGTGGAATTTTGAAATGTTCGGCCAGAGCTTTGGAAATTGTGCCCTTTCCAGAAGCCATGGGGCCGTCGACAGCAATAATCATCTCAACCCTGATCTATCTGGGCACCGAGGGCCCGCATATGGTCAAAAAAATCGGGATAGCTGGTGGCAATCATGTCAGCAGAATCAATCGTTACAGGTTTTTGAGCCACAAGACCCAAAACCAGACCACTCATGGCCAGACGATGGTCGTGGCGTGTTTCAACTCGACCACCCCCTGGTGGGCGATCTTCGCCGCATCCGTGAACTGTCAAGCTGTCTTCACTGGTTTCAACACGAACGCCATTGGCTTTGAGCATATCGGCGGTTCCCGTCAACCGATCACTTTCCTTGGCTTTCAGCTCGGCCAGTCCAAGCATGCGGGTCGTCCCCGATGCACAGGCTGCAGCGACTCCCAAAACCGGGTATTCATCAATCATTGATGGCGCTCTTTCAGCCGGAACATCTATCCCTTTAAGTCTGGAATATCGGGCAGAAATATTGAACGTCTTTTCACCGGCCATGTCCGGGCCAGAGGTCAGTGTCAGATCGGCTCCCATGTCTTTTAAAGTGGTCAGCAAACCAGTTCGCGCCGGATTGTCCATGACCCGGTTTATGTGAATGGAAGAAGCGGGGGTGAGCAAGGCAGCGACAATGGCAAAGCTGACAGATGATGGATCGCCCGGGACATCGATATCACAGGCGGTCAATGATTGCGGTCCTTCCAGGGAGGCTGTCAGGCTACCCTGATCGTAAGTCACCTCCAAATCCACACCAAATGCGGCAAGCATGCGCTCTGTATGATCGCGTGTTGCTTGTTTTTCGCGAACTATGGTTTTACCTGTGGCCCCAAGACCGGCCAATAAAATCGCTGATTTGACCTGGGCTGATGCAATCGGTGGCGTGTAATCTACAGCCTTCAGTGTCCCTCCGGCCAGTGTTACAGGAAGTTGTCCATTTGCCGTCTCAAATATGGCCCCCATTTGAGAGAGCGGGTCGGTTACACGCGCCATGGGCCTTGATGACAGGCTTTCATCTCCAACGAATCGGGCAGAAATGCCTGTCCCGGCGACAGCACCCATCATCAGGCGAACACCGGTTCCCGAATTTCCCAAATCCAGTTCCTGATCAGAAACCTTGAAGGCACCGCCTGTTCCCTGAACATGCCAGGAGCCGTCTTCTTTGTGCGCAACTTCGGCACCCAAGGCCTGCACGGCTTTGGCCGTGTTGAGCACATCATCGCTTTCAAGCAGCCCATTGATTCGGGTGTTTCCCCGAGCCAGCGCCCCCATAATTAAAGAGCGATGGGAGACGGATTTGTCACCGGGTGCATCAAATTGGCCTTTTAAAGGCCCAAAACAGCTTGCTGTGACGTCTGTTAGTGATTTGGAAATGGAGTGGCTCATAAACGGAATAACAGTGTTAGATGCGAAAGTGCAGCGATCAGGTTTTGACAGAACGCGTTGATCGTGGCAACGCATCGATCCGATAAAGAAATCTGGTTGTGCAGGGATATCATGGCCAAAAATGAACTGGGTACCAAGCGCGTTTGTCCTGAATGCGCCGCAAAATATTACGATCTTGGACGACGTCCGGCACGCTGTCCAAAGTGTGAGCACGAATTTGATCCTGAAGCGGAAGAAGCGCGCCTTGTCGCGCGTGCCCAGGCACGTGCAACGGCCAAGGCGGACAAAGCTGCAAAGCCTGAGGGCGACAAAGCGGAATCAAAACCGTCATCTGATGATGATGAATCTGAAGAAGACAGCGAAGCCATCAAAGAACTTGGTGATACGCCAAGTTTCCCATCAGGCGACGATGATTCGGATGAAAATGATGAAGCTGTCGAAGCAGGTCCTGAGTCAGCAGAAGATGTTCCGGACGGCTTTAGTTCAGATGACGCTGGTAGTTCTGATGATTCCGATGAAGACAACACCAAGCTCTTGATTGATGAAGAAGATGATGAAGGCTTCGGTGATATCAACATCACAAAAGACGAAGAGCTATAACAGGTTTGGCCACAGGTTTTATTGTGGCTGCTTTCAGAGCGGATATCAGGCTTGATCCCGGCTGCGTCCGGGATTAGTTTCCGCGCCTCTTGCCATATCCCATGTGGTGAACGAGTTTCGGGGCCATAGCTCAGTTGGGAGAGCGCTTGCATGGCATGCAAGAGGTCGTCGGTTCGATTCCGATTGGCTCCACCAAATATCAAGGCCCCGCCAAATATTAGCGGGGCCTTTTAAATGGTTTCCAAACACGTTCAGAGATTGAAGTCGAACATCAATAGGACGCGTTTTGGCTCAGGCAGCGTTAGAGGTCTGCTCTCCAACCAAAAGAGCCCGGATCGCATCCGCATCCGGAGCCGCTCTCAAGCGCTGACGAACATCATCCCGGCGCAAGAGGCGTGACACTTTGGCCAGGGCTTTCAGATGTTCAGCGCCAGCGTCTTCTGGTGCGATCAGCATGAAAACAAGATCTGCGGGTCGCCCGTCGATGGATTCAAAATCCACGGGTGTTTTCAAGCGCGCAAAGAAACATGAGACTTGATTGATACCCTTGAGGCGTGCGTGAGGAATCGCAACGCCTTGTCCGACCCCAGTCGAGCCCAACCGTTCGCGATGCATCACAGCATCAAAAATGATGCGGGCTTCCAGTCCGGTTCCATGCGCAGCAATCTCGGAAAGAGCTTGCAGCGCCTGTTTACGGCTGGACGCGCCCAAATCGATTGTTGTCCCACCTTGGGGAACTAAATCAGCTAACGCCATTATACGAAGTGCCTGATTCTAGACTGAAGTGGATTGTGAGGAACGTGCTGGATCAACCCAGCCGATATGCCCATCAGGTCGGCGGTAGACAATATTAAGTCCGCCATTGGCAGCATTGTTGAACATCAGGAAGGGCGAATCAGCCGCATCCAGTTCCAATGACGCCATCCCGACCGTAAGAGTTCTCACTTCACCTTGGTTTTCGGCAATGACAATAGGTTCCGGCGTGCCATTTGCGGCGTCGCTGGTGTCATCATCATCGTCATCACTGAATGAGTCTCGCATGCCTTTCAGCACAACAAAGGGGAGTTCTTCAGCGGGTAACGCGCTCTTGTGGTCATGGTGATGATTTTTGAGCTTGCGTTTGTACCGACGAAGGCGCTTCTCCAGCTTGGTCATTGTGGTTTCGGCGGCCTTGTAGGCATCGTCGGCATCGCCATGAGCCTGAAGCATCACACCTGAAGGCAGGTGAAGGGAACAATCCACGCGGAAGCCTGTGCCTTCGCGAGAAATCGCGACATAGGCCTCACCTGGACGATTGAAATATTTCGCAACGCCATCTTCAACTCTGCCGAGAATTTGTTCCCGCAGCGAGTCACTGACATCGATGCCTTTGCTGACGACTTGTATTTGCATGCGCTCCTTCCAGCTGGCCATACACCAGCGCGTGAGGGGTTAGTGCTTTACCGCCTCTTCCGGAAATCGGGCGGAACCTAGTCGTGAGCTCGGGTGAGAGTCAACGTACTTTTCCGGTTCATCAATTTCCGGTTTAGCGACCATGGCTATTTCAGCATTGTCGCCGTATCGGTTTCGTGTGTTCTAGCCTGTACGCTTCATTATACGCCGACGTTGGACGGATGAGGGAATATTTAAGGCTTCACGGTATTTTGCTACAGTTCTACGTGCAATTTCAATGCCTTCGCAATGTAATTGTTCGACGAGTTTATCGTCAGAGAGTACATCATTTGGCGTTTCCTGGTCAATCATCGATTTGATTCGGTAACGCACGGCCTCTGCAGAATGTGCTTCCCCACCTCCGGATGATGGAATGGCTGAAGTGAAAAAATATTTGAGTTCGAACAGTCCACGCGGTGTGGATACATATTTGTTCGACGTGACCCGGCTGACCGTTGATTCATGCATGTCGATAGCATCGGCAACATTTTTCAGGTTCAGAGGCCGCAAATAGGCCACGCCATGAGCAAGAAACATATCTTGTTGGCGCACTATTTCGCTGGATACTTTGAGGATGGTCCGGGCTCTCTGGTCCAGGCTTTTGACCAGCCAACTGGCATTTTGACCGCATTCTGAAATAAAAGTCTTATCGGATTCAGTGCGAGCCGCGGCTGAAGTTTCTGCGTAATAGCGCTGATTGACCAGAACGCGTGGCAAGGTTTCTGAATTCAGCTCAACCTGCCAGCTTCCGTCCGGTGACTGTCTGATAAAAACATCGGGTTCCACAGCACGTGTTGCATCAACACCAAAAGCCAAACCTGGTTTTGGGGTGAGAGCTTGAATTTCGGAAATCATCTCATCCAGGTCTTCACTGTCGACACCACAAATCGACTTGAGCGCGACATATTCATGTTTCGCCAAGCGGTGGAGATTGTCGAGCAAGGACGCCATGGCTGGGTCCAATCGGTCTTTTTCCTGTAATTGCAGAGCCAAGCATTCGGACAAGTCGCGTGCCATGACACCGGCAGGTTCGAATGTTTGTGTCAGGCTGAGGACGGTTTCAACACGGTTGCGCTCTGTGCCAAGGCGTTCGGATATCTCTTCCAGATCGCCTCGCAAATATCCGTCATCATCAGCCAGATCAATAAGGTGAGCACCGATTATGCGGTCAATCGGGTCGGATGTTGCCGTTGCCAACTGTTCGTGAAGGTGCTCGGCTAAGGATATTTCCCGGGAGGAATTTGCCGCAGCATCATAGTCTTCACCGCTATAGGATGCACCGCCGCCGCCCGAAGACCAGTTTTGGGAGCCCGGGCCTAAAGAGTCGGCTGCTTGAGAATCAGGAACACCCGAAAGGTCGGATTTTGAATCGTCACTGTGAAGCATTTCGCGGTCGGCATCGATGGCATCTTGAGCATCAGCCGAAGTATTGGATAATTCCAGTTCGCGAGGTTCGCCATCTTTTTCCGCTTGGGGCGAATCAGGTTCTTCACTGCGCTCATCACGTTCAAGCAGGGGATTGCGTTCAAGCTCTCCCTCCACAAAGGAGGCAAGCTCGATATTCGACAATTGCAACAGTTTGATGGCCTGCTGTAGCTGGGGTGTCATGACCAGGGACTGACCCTGGCGCATGTTCAGCTTCTGCGACAAACCCGCCATGTACGCCTCTAAAGATTTCTTCTTGAGCGCAGTTAATCAGGCAAAGCTTTCTCCGAGATAAACGCGACGGACATCCGGGTCAGCCCGAATTTCGTCTGGGGCCCCCTCAAACAGTACTTCACCCTCATGGATGATGGTCGCACGGTCGGTAATCTCGAGGGTTTCGCGCACATTATGATCGGTGATCAAGATACCGATCCCGCGATTTTTCAGAAAGCGTATCAGGTCTCGAATGTCAGCTATAGCTAGCGGATCAATGCCGGCAAAGGGCTCATCAAGCAGCATGAAAGATGGACGGGTTGCCAAGGCACGAGCAATTTCCACACGCCGCCTTTCCCCGCCAGAAAGCGAAGGAGAGGGTGCAGTTCTCAGGTGTGAAATTCGCAATTCTTCAAGCAGTTGATCAACGATATCGACTCGTTTTCTACGGTCTTTTTCCACAATTTCTGCAACGGCCATGATGTTTTGCTCAACATTCATGCCGTGAAAAATGGATTTTTCCTGCGGTAAATATCCGATTCCCAGACGGGCGCGCTGATACATGGGCAGACGTGTAATATCTTCGCCATCAAGCAGGATGCGCCCGTAATCCGCTTCGACCAAGCCGGTAATCATGTAAAAACATGTCGTTTTGCCGGCCCCGTTAGGCCCGAGAAGGCCTGCAATTTCACCCCGCTGCAGTGACACAGACACGCCTTTGACGACAGGGCGCTTTTGATAGGCTTTACCTATCTTTTCAACGACCAGTCCGGTTTTATTACGCGCATTGTCTTGGGTATCACTCAAAGCCATGAGGGGATCCTGTCAGCATTCCGGTTCTTCGCTATCGCTGTTATCGGATTGCTCCTGAGGGAACAGAACAGCGCGCACTCTCTGACCATCATTGGTTTCCCCGAAGACAGAATCGCCTGTTGTCAGATTGGTCGAGAAAAAGTTTGTCGTAATGACATTTTCGCATTGAGTAATCACCACATCACCGGTCAATGAGATGGAATCCGTTTCGATATCATAGACGCCTCTATCACCGCGGGCATTTTGCATGGGAGAGAAATAACGAACGCTTCCCGTGGCAATGATTCGTTCTATATCCCCCCGGCCACCGGTTTCTGATTCCGAGTAGAATATATCGACATTATCAGCCATCAAACGGCTGTCGCCCTGAACGATATCCACATTTCCGACCAAAAGAGTTCGATTTTCAGAATCGAGATTTTCCATGTGATCTGAACCGACATCGAGAGGCAGGGTCGAGTCACCAACCTGCCCGAAGGCGCTCGCCGCAAGCAAGAAGGCAATGCCAATGGCGGAGGTCAGTTGGGAAAAGTAGTGGCTCATTCATTTTCTCCTACGCTCGGGTCACCGGTCAGTATGGTGCGATCCTGCAGAATGCGGGCCCGGACATTGCCTTCAAATATCACGCGATCTCCGCCATCGCGAATTTCATATCTATCGGCTCTGATACTGCCATTCGGTCCTGTCCCGGTAACAGGCTCTTCACCAACAACGCGTTCTTCTCTCAAATATATTCGGGCATGTTCTGAAGCGAATGAATATCCTGAGTTTGTGGCCAGATTGACCTCGGAAAAAAGGTCAAGAACCCTATTGGCAGGATCATAGCTTCCCGTTTCAGCCAAGACCCTAGATAAATCATCGCCCGCATTGAGGAAATCATAATCCAGTCGCGGGCGTTCCAGCTCTGTGATGCCGGACAAATTGTCTCTGCGTCTGATCGCGAGATCGGCGGTCACAGTGTAAGGAGTCAAATATTCATCCCGTCCGGTAAATCGTGGATTGATCATGCGAACATCCGTGCTTACGGCTTCTTGGGGCGCAGCATTTGTGCTCGAATTGCCCCCGATCAGTTGAACAACAAGAAGAGCAATAATTGCAAGGGCTGCGGCTATAAAGCCAAACCTCAACAACCGGACAAAGGCCGTGCGCCTGCGGGCTGCGTTGAGGGTCAACGCGCGCCTGGGTTCCCAAGTCCCGTGATGGGTGGGTTGAAGGGCCTCAAGCCCGTGGGCGGTTGTCGCGCTCATTCAACTTATACTGTCTGTTTTACTGCCA
>Ga0316207_10002653_pt1 | contig 17880 bp, 13 predicted proteins | sample 6weekpyrite_MG_FD_204943 | JGI IMG/M metagenome (GOLD analysis project Ga0316207, IMG submission 204943) | Microbial mat bacterial communities from mineral coupon in-situ incubated in ocean water Damariscotta River, Maine, United States -... | ecosystem: Environmental > Aquatic > Marine >...
AAATAACACTGGCCAGTTTAATCTGCATCCAGAGAGCAGATGAAAAGGCTGCCCATGCATAATCAAATAACATCCAAAGCCCAAAGATAAAAGTCAAGATCATCCCGGGTGTCATAATGCCGAAGTACAGTTTACGCTCCATCACTTTAAAGCGCTCTTTGCTGGTTATATCGTCACTATCACACATTGAATGATAAACAAATAATCGTGGTAAATAAAACAGGCCGGCAAACCAGGTTACCATAAAACTAATATGTAGTGCTTTTAACCAGAGCATTATATTTTCCCTTTAAGGCTAATTCTTGCGTACATCGTTTGCAGGTTTCAAATGACTTGTTTTTGATTGCATGGACGTTGAGGCAAGTAATTGCTCTATATGTTTTGTTACTACCTGGGTGTTAAATTCACCTACCTTATGCCTTACGATAGTACCATTCGGTGCAATTAAAAAAGTCGTTGGGGTTAATTGTACATTGCCAAAAGCTTTTACCGCCTCTTTGCTAATGTCCATTGCAATGGTATAAGGTAGTTTTTTCTGTGATGCCATTTTCATGACCTGGTCGGGACGATCATAGGGCATCGAGATACCAATAATTTTTAAACCTTTTTGTGAGTATTGGTTATGTATATCAATTAAATGTGGCATTTCCTTAATGCAACCAGAGCAGGAAGTCGCCCAGAATGTTACTAGTACGGGTCGCCCGCGCAGAGCTTCAAGTTTAATTGTTTCACCTGTAGTGGTTGTGAGATTTAAATTAGGTACAACTTTTAGGCCGGATGGCGAAAACCAGAAGTAGCCAATTAATATAATAAAAAAAATGACAAAAGCAACGAGTAATTTATCTTTTGTTTTGAATGTAGTTTCTCTGGACATAGGCTTACTTTTCAGTTGTACGGGATAAATAGACTTCAGACAATGCCTGATAGATTGGCGTCGGGCAAACAAGCTTAGACATGCCTTTGGCAATAAGTGCCGTTGCCATTAAAGGTAACATAAGTGATGAGTTACTGGTCATTTCCATTACAATGACAAATGCGGTAATTGGCGTTTGCACGACACCTGTAAAATAACCCACCATACCCAAAATTACCAATGAAGCTGCGGGAACAAAAGGCAGGTATTCGGCGAGGTTGGCTCCAAAGCCGGCCCCAACTGAAAGTGAAGGCGCAAATATACCGCCGGGTATGCCACTTAAATAAGAGGCAACGGTAGCAAGTAATTTTAATAAAGGATAACTTGGTGTGGCTTCACCGCCATTGATTAAATGCCTGGCTTCTTCGTAACCAGTGCCAAAGCTTAAGCCGTTTGAGGCATAACCCAACAGGCTAATCAGTAAGCCACAACTAAAAGCAAGTATAATGGGGTGTTGGCAGGCAAAGCTAAAAAGCCAACGTGAACCGTGTATTAAACTCATGCTAAACAAACCACCAATAATACCGCCAGCCACACCACAAACAATAATGGCTATCCAGGTGTGTGAGTTTAAAGAAAGAGCCGCTTCGCTTTTGCCAAAATAAGTATATTCACCCAGGATAGCAATTGCGATTAAGCCCGCCAGAATCACTGCCAGTAGTAAAATATTACCCAGTCGTCGCTCGAAATTTCGCGACATTTCTTCAATAGCAAACAAAATACCGGCTAATGGGGTATTAAAGGCTGCAGCTATCCCCGCAGCACCACCGGCAATAATCAAAGTTTTGGCCATATGTTGGCGTTTAAAACCGGGGTGGCCATGTAGGGAATACATAATAGAGGCACCAACATGTACTGTCGGGCCTTCACGCCCGATAGAGGCGCCACTAAACAGCCCCATAATAGTCAGCATGATCTTGCCGAAAGCAATTTTAAGCGATAAAACTTTCTGGCGAAGTTGATGGCTTTTTAATTCCAGAGCCGCAATGGTTTGGGGGATACCACTTCCCTCGGTTCCAAGGAAAATATTTTTGGTTAACCAGACAATAAACGTCAGGCTAACAGGCGGTAGTAACAATGCTAGCCAGGGGTGTTCTTTGTAAAGGTTAAGATAAAAATGGTCGGCTTGTTGAGCGGCGATGGCAAAAAAAGCCGCAACAGCACCCACAATTAATGCACTGGAGAGAAAAATTAGCCGGTGTTTAATTTTTTTGGGTGAAAAAAGGTGTCGACGTGTTTTTATTAGATGATGGCGCATTATGGATGCATTTTATCATGATCTGGCCTCAATATAATAATTTCATTATGTATCCAATTAATGACGCAGTTGTTCCGCATGTTTATAAGCATTTGTTAATAAACAAATTTTACTTGACCAATTGATGGTCAATGGTTAAGGTATCGTCCATCAATTGATTGCTCAAACGTGTAAACAACAGCAAAGAATAAAGTAAGGGTGAGGGTAGAGGAGCCTTTTTTTACTAAACAACTAAAAATAATAATCGTTTAGTAATCTGGGAATAACTATAAATATAAAATGACTCACTGATTTTTAAGCGGCCTTGGCCGCTTTTTGTTTTTCTGGAGCAGGTTTTTGGTTATTCCTGCACTCATCTGTAGAGTAAACGTCTTTAGGAGACTAGTTATATAAATCTTCATTTTAATAATGGAGCAAAACCAGGAGTTAAAGTTTTTGTAAACTTCAATAATTCAGCGATGTCAGTGTTCTAAATTGGGTGAATACATCGAAGCAGTTACATTCGCTAACATCTTTTGTTAGCATCTCTGATATATTCTGCTGAGACTCATTTGTAGCCGTCTTAAAGTTTATTCCCGGCGGTGGCTTCAACTTTCGGACTGATTTTAATTGTAGGTATAAACTAAAGCGTAATTAATTAAACTTTGCACGGAAATGTTAGCGTTAAATATCTTATATTTCAATACCTTACATTATATACGCGTTAAAAAAACCGAGTTATTACCTCGGAATTAGATAATAGAGACGATAACCAATGCGAATGATTTAGATTTGTCGCCGCCTCCTTGTTAATTTAACTCTTATAGAGGTTAGTCATCTTTGAATCTTTTGCGACAGTGGTATAATCCTCCATATTAATTCCCTGAACACCGTTCCGTGTTTTATAGTGATAGTCGAAGGAGTACCTCTATCTTTTTTACTAAACAGGCATTACTGTCCTCTTTTTTAATATTGTCAGTCTTTTTAACGGTTAAGTCAGTCGTGGCAAATGAATTTCTAACTTTAGAAGCTGCTGTTGACTATACGTTAAAACATAAGTCTGACTTGCTCGCAGCTCAAGAGCAGGTATCGTCGGCACACCAACAGTTTTTAGCAAGTGATGCTGCATCTCAACCGGTTATTGACTTTTCTTATAGTGCTCGAATTAGTGACAATCCTCTTGATGCCTTTGCCGATAAACTATTTACCCAGAAAATTACCACTCAGGATTTTGTTCCCGATAAATTAAATAACCCCAATTCGAGTGAATTATTCATGACCTCTTTATCGATGCGCTGGCCAATCTATAGCGGCGGTAAAATCGAAGCTCGTCAGTTGCAAAGTCATGTTGCGTATCAGCAAAGAAAGTTACTGCTTCAACGTGCACAACAAAAAAGAGTTTATGCCACGACTCAGGCCTATCTTTATGTTATTGCTGCAGGTAAAGCGTTGAAAATTGCCCAACAGGCAGAGCTGGCTTATAAGCATCATGCTGACTCGACGGCCAAACTTGCCAGGCAGAGACGTATTGTTGAATCCGATAAACTTTCGGCACAGGTGAATCTTGCTGCAGCTAAAGCCAGACGTACCCAGTCACATACGCGTTATAAACATGCACTTAGTCGTTTAAAACAGGCCATTGGCATGCCGGTTAATAAACGTATTAGTGTTAATGCAGACTGGCCGGATATCCGGGTATTGCAACACAATCTGGATACTTTATATAAGCAAGCGGAACAAAAGCGTATCGACTTACTTGCGGCAACAAAAGCGATTGACGCTGCCAAGGCGAATGTTGATGAGAGCAATGCTGAAAATAAACCGAATGTGAATTTAGTTGCCAGTAGTAGCTGGTACGACGATCAGTTTGGTTTTGATAGTCAATCTTCTAGTTTAATGGTAATAGCATCGTATAAACTTTTTGATGGCAGCATTAAAGGCAAGCTTGGCTCTGCAAAGGCGCAGTATAAAGAGCAGCTATGGCGTAAACAGGCATTAAAACGATCGGTATTGTCAGAAGTGAAGCTGGCGATGGATGATTTGCTTGAAGCGCAATCACGTATTGCAATCGCAAAAGATAACGTGGTGTTAGCTAAAAAAACGGTTCGTTTGGTCAAGAAACGTTATGGACAAGGTCGAACTATTTTACTCGACTTGCTGCAATCTGAACGCATGTATACTGAGACCCGTCTGGAAAAATTAACATCCGAATTTAACCTTCGTGCCAGCCGTCTGGCGTTATTGAATGCTGTGGGCGTATTGGATATTCCAAAAGATCAGTCGCTATGAAATATCAAAGTCAGAAAATTTTGAATCCTGTCTTACTAACAAAAACAATTATTAGTGTATTGTTAATGTTTATAATTAACTATAGCTATGCTGACAATATTTTAAAGGGTAAGTCTGTAACGCTAACACAAAAAAAAGCGGTAATGATTAAAATACCATCGCGCGCGTTAGTATTTCGAGACGGTGTGCCTGGGGTGTTTGTTGTTCAGAATAATGAGGCACGTTTTCGTATGGTACGGGTTGGAAAAAAAATAAATAAATCAGTCAGTATCTTGGCTGGTCTTTTTGGAAATGAAACGGTATTGACGAGTAATGTTTCAACTTTGTTTGATGGAATGCCATTAAATACATATAAGTAGCGAATTAATATCAATGGCTAAACCAGAATCAACGACTGAGATTAATCCTCAATCTAACGAGCAATTAAATATTGCAGGTAAGATTGCCGCTTATTTTATTAACAGTAAATTAACGATCTTAATTATGCTGTTTTCTTTATTGATTGGCTTGTATGCCTACCTTGCGACACCGCGCGAAGAAAACCCGGCAATTATTGTCCCCGCTGCAAATATTATTATAGAGAAAGCGGGCGCTTCACCCAAAGAAATTGAACAGCTTATTGTAAAACCGCTTGAAGCCATCGTGCAGGGTTTGCAAGGCGTTGAACACACCTATGGAATGGCAATGAGCTCCATGGGGATCGTAAGCGTGCAATTTGAAGTCGGTCAGAATAAAGAAGACTCAATGGTGAAATTATATGACCGTATAATGAGTAACATTGACAGACTGCCGCCAGGAACTGCTCAGCCACTTGTAAAGCCCATTGATGTTGATGATGTACCTGTCGTGACAATATCTCTTTCTTGCAATGGAACGCAGCAATGTAATTTACGCAATGTAGCTAATACGGTATTGGAAGAATTACGCAGGGTTAAAAATACATCACTTTCTTTTGTACATGGTGGCCGCAAGCGTGCCATTAGTATTTTTTTAGAGCTTGAACAAATGCGAAAGTATAACGTTACCCTGGATGATATTCGTCGCGTAGTGGAGTCAACCAATCTGGATATACCATCGGGAACTTTTATCGGTAATAACCTGAAAGCATCTGTGCAAACGGGGGGCGCACTAAAAACAGCTGACGATGTCGGCAATCTTGTTGTTGCTATTACTGAACACAAGCCCGTCTACCTTAAACAGGTTGCACAAATAATCGATGGCCCGGAGGAGATTGAACGACTGTCTCGTATTGGTTTTGGTAAAGCCTATCAGAGAAGCAAACCAAAAGACTATGAAAGCAGTGCGGTGGTTATTGCTATTGCTAAACGTGCCAACACCAATGCAGTTACGGTTGCGAGTGATGTTTTAAATAAACTTAATCGGATTAAAAAAGAGCTGATACCGGCTGGTATCGATGTCAACATCACTCGCAATGATGGAGCTAAGGCAGACGATGCAGTCAATGTGCTGGTTGAACACTTAGCCATAGCGATTGCCACTGTGGTTATATTGTTGGTTATTTCTCTTGGCTGGCGTGCCGCATCGGTAGTCACCATTACTATTCCACTTATCTTGTTTATTACTTTGGCAGTAGGCTATATTGCAGGACAAAGTATTAATCGCATTACTTTATTCGCGCTTATTTTATCATTGGGTTTGCTTGTCGATGATTCGATTGTCGTGATTGAAAATATATTCAGGCATTACGCCCGACAAGGCGTAGACCGAATGAAGGGAGCTATTCAGGCAGTTAATGAAATAGGTAAGCCCACCAACCTTGCAACGCTTACCGTTATCATTGCATTTTTACCTATGTTCTGGGTGACGGGTATGATGGGTCCCTATATGGCACCGATTCCTTTTAACGTATCTGTAGCGATGCTGGTTTCGTTGTTGATTGCTTACACCGTTGCGCCCTGGGCTGCACTACGTTTTCTTAAAGTGAACGTTCAGGCAGATATTGAACAGCATTCGCATAATGGCATACTGGAACGCGCTTACGTCTTTATTATGGAAGGTTTAATTAACAGTGTAGCAGCACGTTGGTTTTTCTTTATTTTAATGAGCGTCATTATGGCAGCGGTATTAATGCTGCCTGTTTATAATTTGGTGCAATTCAAAATGTTGCCCAAAAATAATAATAATACTTTTGTTATTGGTATTGAAATGTCTGAAGGCTCTACTCTGGAGAATACGGATTATGTGGCGCGTCAGGTAGGCGATGTTGTTCGTACATTTGATGAAGTGAAAACTTATGAAACAACCGTTGGAGAGGCAGGTGTTGTTGACTTTAATGGGTTGTTACGTGGCTCAAGTTTAAAACAGGGAGCACATATTGCAGAAGTGCGTGTAAATTTAACCGATAAGCACGATCGGGATCGTTCTTCAATTGATATTGCCCTTGCTATGCGTCAGCCTCTGGCAAAATTGGCGAAAGTAACTTCAGCAAACATTAAAGTCGTGGAAGATCCTCCTGGTCCGCCAGTGCGAGCCACAATTTTGGCTGAACTTTATGGCCCCGATTATGAAACTTTGCAAGAAATCGCGCAGCAGTTAAAAACAGAAGTCTTTAACAAGACAAATGATGTTGTCGACATCGATGATTCGGTTACCCAAAGTTTTACCGAATACAATATTATTGTTGATAGAAAAAAAGCAATGCTAACAGGAATATTGCCTACCAGTATCGCAAAAACCTTACGTGCTTATCTGGCTGGAGTGGATGTCGGAACGGTACATATGGCTTTTGAAAAAGAACCGGTACCGATTCGTTTTCGAATTCCTGCAAGCAACCGTACAGGCCCTGATGATTTATCGAAAGTATTTTTTACCACACCGCAGGGTCGTCAGGTTCGGTTATCTGAAATTGCGAAAATAGAGAAGAGCCAAACTAAAAAACCGATCTTGCATAAAGATCAATACCCGGTTGTTTATGTTACCGGTGAACTCGCCACAACCAGTCAGGTTTATGCTGTTCTTAATATGTGGCAATACCTTGAGGATAATGCCCTACCCAATGGTGTCAAATTGAAGCAATATTTTATGGCCGATCCGGATACCAGTGGTTATGCCTTACGTTGGGATGGTGAAATGCGTCTGACTCTTGATGTGTTTCGAGATCTGGGCTCGGCCTTTGCATTTGCCATTGTCCTTATCTACCTGGTATTGGTCGCTTACTATCGCGCATTTTCGACACCATTAATTGTTATGGGGGCGATCCCACTCACGGTTATTGGTGTTTTGCCCGGACATGCAATCATGGGGCAATATTTTACAGCGACATCAATGATAGGTGTGATTGCACTCGCCGGTATTGTGGTAAGAAATTCATTATTATTAATTGACTTTATTCTTGATAATCGACGTCAGGGGCACACCCTGGAGTATGCTGTGCTCGAAGCGGGTAAAACACGACTGCGTCCTATCATGTTAACCGCAATGGCCATTATTCTGGGAACCTTTATTATAATATTCGATCCTGTCTTTGGCGGTCTGGCAGTCTCACTTATCTTTGGCACGTTTGCTTCAACTGTACTCACTTTGCTGGTAATACCATTGATTTATCTTATTTATGAACGCCGATAAGAAACATAAGCAAAGTGATTTTACGGAGCTTGTTGGGTAACATTAACAAAATGAATGACAATCAAAACAATTATGATTATTGCTGTAAACAATAATCAATTGAATTAAATAAACAGGACTATGGCATTTCCTGATTTTTAATAATGGATATATCTGATTCGTTCACTGTATTTAGCCTTTGCTCCATACAATATAAAAAGGCCAGTGAACAACCGTTAGTAAAATAACAATTCCTCACGGACCTTAATAAAGACAACCCTGTTATTTTATTACGTTGTCTCCACGAATCTTATCAATATCAAGCCCCAGGGCTTTAAAGTTCGATCTAACACTGTGGGTTTCTGAGAGTACTTTCGAATTGTAATGCCCCATTTTCTCCGGTGCCAATAGTCGGGTTTTCAAATGAAAGTCATCACGAGGTTGCGCATCAACATACAGGGTAATATCCACTACTTCCGCATCTGTCAGATTGGCATTTCCAAACGGCATATTATATTTCATCCAGGCTGCCATCTTAACAGGTTTACTTAGACCTGCACCTGTATTAAACGAATTGGAACCCCAAACGGGTGGGAAGGAAGCAAGCCCCTGACCATCTTGTGCATGACAGCTTGCGCACTTTTGCTTATATAATTTCTCGCCATTTTTGTAATTGGCGTGTGTCGCTTTCTTTATCATGGGGGCAAAGGTTTTTTTCATGGGCCAAATGTGGGTGTAAAACGAGCCTACAGGTTTCTTTGGGTTCATCTTGATTGGAAGCCCTTCTGATAACCAGGTGATATAGGTAGCCATAGCGATAGATGCTTCTGTATCGATAATCGGCCGTTTGCCATTCATACTACGCATAAAACAGTTATTGATCCTGTCCTGTAGCGTCTGTACAGTTTTTTCACGTTTTGAATAAGCTGGAAAAGATTGTGCAGTGCCTATAAAAGTACCTAAGTTTTTGGTTTTACCACCTTGTAAATGGCAGCTTTTACATTGCAGCTTATTCCCGACAAATTCTTTTGTCAGCAAGTGGCTATCCGTTTTATTGATGATATCCTCGCCCAGCTTCACAATTCGACCTAACTCACCAGGCGGGTACTCAGTCGGTGCATCCGGTATATTGGGGCGCTCAAGTGCCATCAAAGCTGTTGAACCAAAAATCGTACCCATTAACGTCAACGCGATTGTTTTTTTCACTGTTTACTCCTCAACGCTACCAAAACTATTTCTTTTAAAAAGATGGAAACACGACCATTTTAAATACAGTTAATAAAGCACGAATCTGGATACATTCAGCCGTTTACATTAGTAACTAATTATATATTTATAATAGACGAGAGGAACAAACAGTAAAGAGCAAAAGTATGATATGGATCAATATAGCCTGGCTTTTAATAACAGATCGAAAAATATAAAGAATTACGCTGATATGCGGTAGTCAGGAATAGTTAGATACTCTTAATTAGCTACTCTAAAACAGCGACTGATTTATTTGAGCCAGTCCAAATCAAAGAGGCACTGTGACTTGGGATACTCAAAAAGCCTGGGAAGAATGACGAAGGCAAATATTTATAATGTCTCTTAAAACGAACACTTTTCCCGTTGCCTGTTGAGCATGCTATGATATAACTTTATGAATCAGAAAGATTTTAAGGTGTATCAATGTTAAAAATTGGTGTGGTCGGTGGCACAGGGTATACCGGCGTAGAATTATTACGACTAATCGCTTTGCACCCACAAGCTGAACTGACTTGTATCACCTCGCGCTCAGAAAAAGGCCTGCCAGTTGCTGATTTATTCCCTAACTTACGTGGTCATATTGATGTTGCTTTTTCAGATCCGGTTGATGCACCTTTAAAAGAGTGCGATGTTGTGTTCTTTGCAACACCTAATGGCATTGCCATGCAGCATGCGGCTGAGCTATTAGACGCAGGTGTAAAGTTAATCGACTTGGCCGCCGACTTTCGACTAAAAGATGAGTCGGTGTGGAAGCAGTGGTATAAAGATGCCGCTAAAGATGGCAAACATGCCTGCCCTGAGTTATTAGAGAAGGCCGTTTATGGTCTGCCGGAAGTAAATCGCGAGCAAATTAAATCAGCTCAGTTGCTGGCGAACCCGGGTTGTTACCCAACCGCAGTACAGTTGGCTTTTTTACCATTAATAGAAGCAGGTCTTGTTGATACTTCACGTCTAATTGCGGATGCAAAGTCGGGAGTCAGTGGTGCCGGACGTGGTGCCAGTGTTGGAACTCTGCAAGCTGAAAGCAGTGAAAGCATGAAAGCGTACGCGGTGCCGGGGCATCGCCATTTACCTGAAATTAAGCAAGGCTTAGCTCTGGCGCATGGTGCTGAAGTGGGTTTAACCTTTGTACCGCATTTAACGCCAATGATTCGTGGCATCCATGCGACTTGTTATGCAGAACTAACAACTGATAGTGAGTTACAATCGTTGTTTGAAAAACGTTACAGGGATGAGCCCTTTGTTGATGTCTTGCCTGCAGGTTCGCATCCCGAAACGCGTTCAGTTAAAGGCGTCAATACCTGCCGTATTGCAATACATCAACCTCAAGGAAGTAATACGGTTGTAGTGCTTTCGGTGATTGACAACCTGGTGAAAGGCGCTGCCGGGCAGGCGATACATAATATGAACCTGATGTGTGGACTGGATGAAACCCTGGGTTTAAATAGCGTTGCATTAATGCCTTAAAAATTATGCTGCCAGGTTATGCTTTAATAAAGTTTTGAGAACCGTATGAATTTAGTTGTAAAAGCGCATCGTCCCTGGGTAACCGGATTAATCTGGTTCCTGGGCTTAGTTGCATTGCTTATTGCCGGCTGGTCGGTTTTTGATTATGGCCGTTATAGTGCGCAATATGATAGTGCCGAAGCCCGACGAGACAAGGAAAGTTTTGTTGAAATCCGTGATGCATTAAGTACAGAAATCGAAACTCTGCGCGAAGAAAAAGCGGTTCTAAAACGGGCGGCGCAGATAGAACGTCAGGCCTATAATGAACTGGATACTACTTTAAAAGCTCTTCAGTCTGAAATACTGGAATTAAAAGAAGAGTTAGCCTTTTATCGTGGCATAGTGTCACCTCGAGATGCATCGCGTGGTTTGCGGTTACAGAAGTTTAATTTTGAAGAAAATGGCCATTCCAGAACCTATCGCTATAAGGTGGTTCTTTCCCAGGTGTTAAAAAATGACCGGGTTGCGCGTGGTAAAGTACAGTTGGTGTTTGAAGGTTTATTGGATGAGCAGCCAAAAACCCTTCACTTGCGTGACGTAACCGAGAAGCGCATCAATGAATTAAGTTATAAATTTAAGTATTTTCAGAATATCGAAGGGAATGTTGAGATCCCCGAGGGATTTGTCGCTTCGCGCATTATATTAAGAATTTTTCCGCGCGGAAGACAAAAGGATATGATAGAAAAGACATTTGACTGGCCTAAACAGGAGAACCATACCCATGTGGGGGAACAAGAAGAAACCGAAGCAAACAGCGCAAATTGACTCGTTAATTGGTCAAAATTCTGAAATTCATGGCGATGTTGTTTTTAAAGGTGGATTACATGTCGATGGCGTAATAAAAGGAAACGTGATGGCCGAAGAAGGTACGGATTCGGTTATTACCCTGAGTGAGCGAGGTACGATAGAAGGTGAAGTAAAAGTGCCAAATGTTGTGGTCAATGGGACCGTCATTGGTGATGTACATGCCTTAACCCACATTGAGCTGGCTTCCGAAGCGCGCGTACACGGGAATGTTTATTACAGCCTGATTGAAATGGCGATGGGAGCCGAAGTGAATGGTAACCTGGTTCATCGAGCTGATTCGGTAGTGCATTTAAAACCTGGCGATCAAAGTGTTAATAATACCAAGGATGAAACCTCCTAGGATTAATCGTGTTTACCATACTAGTTAATTTGCAAAGTTCTTAATGTATGTGAGTGTTCACATTTATACTAATAAAGTCCTAGTATTTCACTATGTTAATGCTTGAATCGAAGCGCGTTAGCCGCCATAATATAAGCAGTTATTTATATTGCCGCACAATATAGAAAATATTTTCAACAAGAACCGTTTGGAGCCACTTATGAGCAGTCCTTCCATTGTTTTTACCGATAATGCCGCTAAGAAAGTCAAAGCATTAATAGCTGATGAAGGGAATGAGAACCTGAATTTACGCGTGTACGTTACCGGCGGTGGTTGCTCTGGCTTTCAGTATGGTTTTGATTTTGATGAAAATGTGCAGGATGGCGACACTCAGATAGAAAATAGTGGTGTAAAAATGGTGATTGATCCCATGAGCCTGCAATATCTACTGGGTGCCGAAGTTGATTTTAAAGAAAGCCTGGAAGGCTCGATGTTTGTTGTTAATAACCCGAATGCAACGACAACCTGTGGTTGTGGTTCTTCCTTCTCAATTTAATTTAACTTTTTTTTATTCACCAGGCCGAACTGAAAAGCCGGGTATTATGGTTAAATTGCCTTAATTTTTCTCGTTATTTGCCGCCAACTAGTTTGTTATTTTTGTTATTCTAGTTGTTTATTTTCGTAAAAAATTCAACAAGACTCAGTGCAATGGTATTCATAAAACAGTTGGTTACATGGAGTAAACGATGAGCGACTATTTACCCGGGTTAGCTGGTGTACCGGCAACCAAATCAAATATTTCTGACATTGATGGCGAGAAAGGAATTCTGGCTTACCGCGGATACGCGATAGAAGAGCTGGCAAAACACAGTAGTTTTGAGGAAACCACCTTATTATTGCTCGATGGGCGTTTACCCATTGAAACGGAGTTGGACGCTTTTCGTCAGCAGTTAGTCGAAAACCGGGATATTAAGTTCCATACCCGAGGGCTGATGAAAAACCTGCCACCGTCAGGGCATCCAATGGAAATGCTGCAAACGGTAGTAGCCAGTTTAAGTATGTATTACCCTGGGTCGGAATGTTTAACCGGTGCTGACAGTTGTGATGATCTAAATTATATTCATAACACCACCGTTAAAATTATTTCCCGTATGCCGTGTATTGTGGCCATGTGGGAACATATTCGTGATGGTTATGATCCGGTTAAACCACGTGCCGACTTGTCTTATGCCGAAAACTTTTTGTATATGCTAACCGGTAGTGAACCGGATCCGCTACTCGCTAAAATTATGGATGTGTGCTTAATCCTGCATGCAGAGCATACGATTAATGCGTCTACTTTTGCGGTTCTGGTAAATGCCTCTACGTTGGCAAATCCTTACGGCGTCATTGCGGCAGCGATTGGGGCCTTGTCCGGTCCTTTGCATGGTGGGGCGAATCAACGTGTTGTCGAAATGCTGGATGAAATTGGCTCGGCAGACAAGGCCGAAGAGTACATCGACAGGAAGCTCAAAAATAAAGATGTGATCTGGGGGATGGGACACCGTGAATATAAAACCAAAGATCCACGCGCGACTATTTTGCAAGGACTGGTTCATCAGTTGATGGAAGCCCGTGGTGGTGATATTAGTCCGGCGTTTGAAACGGCAAAAGCAGTCGAAGAAATTTGTGAAGATCGCCTGGCTGAAAAAGGCGTTTACGCCAACGTGGACTTTTACTCGGGTATTTTATATACAGAAATGGGTATTCCAGCGGATCAGTTTACGACTATTTTTGCCATTGCACGTTCTGCCGGCTGGTTGGCGCATTGGCGAGAGCAGTTAGGGGACAACCGTATCTTTAGACCGACCCAGGTGTACACTGGAGAACCTCACCGCAAGTACGTTGATATTAGTAATCGCTAATTAACAGTTTGTCCAAATTATATATTTTGTACTCCCATTTCAAATAAAATGGGAGAAAATCCTGATTTTTCCTCTACTTAACTTTTATAGTTAGTCTTAAATCTTAAAGTTTCTCGCCTGGTTTGCCGATAAATACAACTTATGAAAATCAATAATAGTTTGTATGTCGAGCAATAAGTTTATCCTTGAGTGGTTAGTTATATGTTGTACCAGCAAGAAAACAATAAACAACAACAAAATAAATTAAAACGCAGTTACCCAGATAATTTGAATGATCACACGGTTTGGCATCAAAGCTTAAACTTTAAATTCGTTCTTATAATCGTTGTGCTTATTAGTACGTCCATGAGCTTTGTCATCTATCTTAATTATAAAAATGAGTTATCTCGATTGAACGATGATCTGTCTGTAAAAGGCAAATCGCTGGCAAGAATTACCTCGTTAGCGGCCGTAGATGGGATTTTAGCTTTTGATAACCAAAGCCTGGAAAAGGCAGTGTCGTATTTAAATAATGAGAACGATGTAGCCTATGCCGTTGTTTACTCTTCAAACAATGAAAGCCTGACTCGATACCTTGATGCGTCGAAAGATGTTATCCAGGAAACGATTAATAAAATTAAAAGTGATTCTATTGACAGGATTGTTTCTTATCTCAAACTGAATAATAGCATAATTCATGTCACTCATCCGGTTACTTATAAACACTTTGAGCTTGGATATATTGCTATCGGTATGTCTCGACAAAATATTGTTAAACAATCTTCAGAAATTTTACAGAGCCATATGGTTGAAACCTTTTTTCTGGTACTCATTTTAAGTGGAACCATTTTTTTTATTTTCAAGGTGAGTACAGTTAAACCCATTCGTGATTTAATTGAAGGTTTAAGTCGGGTATCGAAAGGTGAGCTGAACTACTATGTAGAAGTTGATAGTGAAAATGAGCTGGGTAAGTTAGCACGATCATTTAATCGTATGGTATTTGAATTGCGTCAGGTTCATAAAGAAAAAGAAGAAGCATTATATCAACTTGAAGACTTAAATAATGATCTGGCTTTAGATGTAGAAGCTCGTAGTCATGCGTTAAGTCAGGTCAATAAAGAACTGGAGTATGTTGTCAAACATGATTCATTAACTCAATTGCCGAACCGGGACAGTTTCTTTAAGGAAGCAAGTTTTGCGATTGAGCGAGCCAGACAAAATGGTACCATGGTTGGATTAATAATGATGGACATTGATAGCTTTAAGGAAATTAATGAAACAAATGGGCATGATATCGGCGATGAAATTTTAATTACGATTGCCGATCGTTTAAAAGATACGATACGTGGTAACGATAGTGTTGGTCGACTGGGGGGCGATGAGTTTGTCGTTCTGATCGATAATATAACAGAAGAACAATTAAAATTTGTTGCGACAAAAATTGCCCGTGAGATTGAACCGGTTGTTAATATAAGGGACAAAAAGTTTTACATTACTGCGAGTATGGGACTGGCATTGTTTCCTAAACATGCCCACACTACCAATGATTTGTTACGTTGCGCTGATATTGCAATGTATAAATCCAAAGAACGTAAAGATATCTATACCGTTTATGACGACACATTAGAGGTTAAGAAAGTACATCATGTCGATTTACTTGGTGGTTTAAGAACCGCGATACAGGAAAACCAGTTTTACCTGGAGTACCAGCCCAAAGTCGATATTAATAAGGGAATGGTTGCCGGTGTTGAGGCACTGATACGCTGGAAGCATCCTCAGCGTGGTGTTATTCCGCCATATGAGTTTATTGGTCTGGCAGAAAATACAGGGCTGATTAAACCGGTAACTAACTGGGTACTAAAAGAGGCGATTAAGCAAAACAGCCTTTGGGGTCAACAGGGGCTTAAGCTGTCGGTGAGTGTTAACCTTTCGATGTTAAACCTTGAAGATGAATTACTGCCTGCTACGATTCATTCTTTGTTAGACGAATATCGTATGCCAGCAAATCAGCTTGTTTTAGAAGTCACTGAAACCATGATTATGGCAAACCCTAATCAGGTCATGGGTACGTTAACCAAACTGCATGAGATGGGCGTGCACTTGTCGATTGATGATTTTGGGACGGGATATTCTTCTTTATCTTATTTACATAAATTGCCGGTGGACGAAGTAAAAATTGATCGTTCCTTTGTCTCGGCTTTATCCGAAGATAACCTGGAAAAGTCGATAGTACATTCCATAATAGAGCTGGGACATAATTTATCTTTAAGCGTAGTTGCAGAAGGTGTCGAAGATGTGGCTACGGTCTTACTATTGTCAAAATTGCAGTGCGACCAGATCCAGGGTTTTTATTTTAGCAAGCCACTATTGGCAGATGATTTAAGTCGGTTTTGTGTGCAAAGCAAAATGGCGGAAACGATCAAGCATAGAGTTAACATGCATTAAACTGTGAGTTAAACGGGATAGATACTACCGAGAATAACCGATTTAGTCGCACCCGTTACCGATGGTACATTACCCGTGGCGTGTTCGAGGGTTTGCCTGGCTAGCCAGGCAAAGGCCATTGACTCTATCCAGTCTGGATCTATCAATACCGAACTTGTTGATGTAACTGTCGTGGTATTGATGTGAGCCTGTAATTGTTGCATTAGATGCGGGTTATTAGCGCCACCTCCACAGACCAGAATACGGTGGATATCGACAGGCAGTTGTTCAATCGCACTGGCAATGCTACTGACGGTGAGTTTAATCAGGCTAGCCTGGACATCTTCTGTTGCAAGCGACGAATTATCGTTTGTTAACTGCTTTTCCAACCAGGCAATATTAAATAATTCTCGCCCGGTACTTTTGGGATAGTCTAGTTTGAAATAGGGTTCTTTAAGCAGCCGCTTAAGCAGCGCAGTATTGGCTTTTCCAGACGCTGCCCAATGCCCGTCTTTATCGAAGCGGCCTTTATTATTTTTCTGAGTCCATGCATCAAGTAATCCATTACCGGGGCCGGTATCAAAGCCAGTGACGGTGGCAAGTGGATCAGCTGGAATCACTGTTATATTAGCAATACCACCTATATTTATTACCGCCGTGTTTTTATCCGGATCGTGAAATAGTTCTTTGTGGAAAGCCGGGACTAACGGTGCACCTTCACCACCCACGGCCATGTCGCGTCGTCTGAAGTCAGCGACAGTAGTAATACCTGTTTGCTCTGCAATAATATTCGGGTTAGCAATTTGCAGGCTATTATTTATTGGCGATTGCGGGTAATGTCGAATTGTTTGGCCATGACTACCAATCGCAGCTATGTTGTCTTTGTTTATTTTATTTTTCTTAATTAATTCATTCGCGGTAGATGCAAACTGCTGACCTAGATTATTATCCAGTTGCATCATTTTCTGTATTTCATTATCGCTGCCTAGACATAAGGCATTAATTTGCTGACGAGTATTGTCTGATAAGGTGTGGGAGTGATGCGCAATTAGCTGGATTTGATTGTCTGAGCAGTCTATTAATGCAGCATCGATTGCATCCATGCTGGTACCAGACATTAACCCTAAGTAATAATCCGGCATTATACTTTCCTGACAAAGTAGCGTTAGAACCTGGCGTTAATTTGAGATGCAGCCAGTTTAAAGTTAAACGACTCTAATTGGGCTAACAGACTGGAAGCATGCTTTTTAAAGGCCGGCTTGTATGTTTTGTTAATAGGCGCCGCATTAGGAAGTCGAACAGTTAATGGGTTTCTATGAACGCCATTAATTCGGAACTCGTAATGCAGGTGTGGTCCGGTGGCGCGGCCAGTGCTGCCAACATAGCCAATGGTTTGTCCCTGCTTAACAAATTTACCGGTATACAAACCACGACGATAGTTATTTAAGTGGGCATACAACGTGCTGTAGCGGCCACCATGACGAATAATAATCGCTTTACCATAGCCACCTTTTCTTCCTCTGAAGATAATTTTACCATCACCAGAGGCTTTGACTGGAGTGCCGCGAGGTGCGGTATAGTCCACACCTTTGTGTAATCGTATACGGTTTAGTACCGGGTGTTTACGTTTTCCAAAGCGTGAGCTGATCCGTCTAAAATCGACTGGTGTACGAAGAAAAGCTTTTCGCAT
>Ga0316207_10002654_pt1 | contig 17880 bp, 13 predicted proteins | sample 6weekpyrite_MG_FD_204943 | JGI IMG/M metagenome (GOLD analysis project Ga0316207, IMG submission 204943) | Microbial mat bacterial communities from mineral coupon in-situ incubated in ocean water Damariscotta River, Maine, United States -... | ecosystem: Environmental > Aquatic > Marine >...
TCTTTTCCAGGTTCACTTTTTATTTGCAAAATCGCACCATGACGGTCGAGTATTTGCTTAACAATCGCCAGGCCCAAACCCGTACCCCCTTTCTCTCTTGAACGTCCTTCATCTACCCTGTAAAAACGTTCTGTTAAACGCGAAATATGCTCATAACTTATTCCAATACCATTGTCTTCAACATGAATATAACTGCCTGTTTCATCCGTTGAGGTAGTTACTTTTATTACCCCACCATCTGGTGTATATCGAATAGCATTGGTTAACAGATTAGAAATAGCAATTCGTATTTCTTCATAACTGCCATAGATTTTAATTGCTTCATACTCAAGCTTAATATCATGAGCGGCCTGATCAAGAGAAATTGCTTCATTATAAACTTCCTTAAGCAATGCGCTTGTATCAATAAGGGCACTCATATCAATAGACATTGATGTTTCAAGTTTGGCTAGCTCAATTAACTCCGTAATTATTTTTTCCATACGAATGATTTGTTGATAAATTTTGTCAACAGGTATTTTATTTGACTCATCAACACTATTTTGTAACATCTCAATATAACCCGACATTACCGTAATTGGAGTACGTAATTCATGTGAGGCATTCGAGATGAAATCACGGCGCATTTCATCTAATTGGGTACGTTGAGTAATATCCCGAGCACTCAACAAGAACTGCCCCTGACCATAACCTGTAATATTTAATAATAATTTTTTATGCTGGTTTTCAAATACAAGCGATTCAGAAAAATCATTATTGTTAAGATAATTAATAAAATCAGGCTGCCTAATTAAATTATCAATACGCTGCCCGACATCCAGTCCAGACCTTAAACCAAACAGTTGTTTAGATGCTGGATTAAACCATTGAATTATATTATGGGAATTTAAAACAATGGTAGCATAAGGCAAAGCCTTCGTAGACTTTTGAAACTGCTTAAGCATTTTCGACAATTTTTTACGTGACTTTAATTGTCGATTGCGTAGATTGTTAAGCTTAAAAAATGCTTCATCCCAGATCCCCATTGCTTCAGGTGTATATTTGGACGGCTTATTTAACCACTGAAGAAGACGATTAAGGTGATATAAATGCCATAAAATATAACTAAATAAACCAATAAATAAGGCCGGTACTGCGACGCCAAGCATGGATCCTAAAGTCAACATAAATAACATCCATGCAGCTAAAAAAATGGTCTCACGTTGTAAGCTTACTGAATAAGTCATGACTAGGAAAGTTTAGAAAATCTGTAACCACTACCATGCACAGTCTGTAATAGTGAATCCATTTCATATGGTTGCAACTGTTTACGTAAACGTCGAATATGTACATCTACAGTACGTTCTTCCACATAAACCTGCTCACCCCAAACCTGATCCAGTAATTGAGATCGACTGAAAACACGATCCGTATGCCCCATAAAATAATGCAATAAACGAAATTCAGTGGGTGACAAATCAAGCTGGGTATCAGCAATTTTCACACGATGACTGATTGGATCAAGAAACAGTTCACCAATTTGTATTGGTTGTTCATCAGGCATAGACCTACGTAAAATTGCCTGTATTCTTGAATTTAACTCACGAACTGAAAAAGGTTTGGTCACATAATCATCCGCACCCACATCCAGTCCTAATATTCTATCTTCTTCTTCAGTTTTAGCCGTCACCATTATCACGGGTAACTTGGAATGATACTTGCGAATTCGATGCAACAGATCTATTCCACTATTATCCGGAAGCATCCAGTCGAGTAAAACAAGATCAATTGCTTTATTCTCAATTAACTCCCAACCTTCTTTCACAGTATAGGCCGAATGAATTGAATACCCTTCCTGTGTTAACGAAAAATTAAGCATTTCCTGAATGCCTATATCGTCTTCAACTATAAGTAATGATGCGTGTTTCATAATATTTTTAATCTATAAAAAGTATAACAGGTTGCGGGTTCTAATAAATTAAACTCCGACCCATTAGTGTGTTTATGACAATATATCTTTTTCAACTTCATCTAAATCTAAATGACGAATATCTTTACCCTTAACAAGGTAAATGACATATTCACCAATATTTTTTGCATGATCTCCGATTCGCTCAAGTGCACGAGCCGCCCATATAACATCTAAGATTTCTGAAATTCGCCTTGGATCCTCAATCATAAACGTTATCAGCAAGCGCATTAGATTCTGATACTCTTCATCTGCCTGATCATCGTCACGTACTACTTTTACAGCTGCATCTACATCCTGTCTCGCATAAGCATCAAGCACATCGTGTACCATTTTCTGAACATGATCACCCAGGTGACGAATACCAGCATAACTGCTACTAAAACCCGCATCATCCTCTGCAAGACTTAAGGCCATTTTGGCAATTTTTTCAGCCTCATCACCAATTCGCTCAAGATCAGTAATAGTTTTAATAACAGCAACTACCATTCTTAAATCAGAAGCAGCTGGCTGACGTCTTGCTAGTATTTGTGTACAGGCTTCATCAATTATAACTTCAAGTGCATTAACCTTATGATCTCGAAGAATAATTTCATCTGCACCAATGGCATTAACGCTTTGCAACGCTTCTATAGCTCCACCAATTTGTTGCTCAACGAGCCCCCCCATTTTTAAAACCTTATTACGGAGGTCTTCCATTTCCTGATCAAATTTATGTGATATATGCTGACTGTTATGATTTTCCATACTTTAGCCTCAAAATACTAACCGTAACGGCCAGTGATATAGTCTTCAGTTTGCTTTTTAGCGGGATTAGTAAAAATAGTATTAGTATTCCCAAACTCCACCATTTCACCCATGTACATAAATGCAGTTTCATCAGACACTCGGGCTGCCTGTTGCATATTATGGGTAACAATAAGAATGGTGTACTGGGATTTTAATTCGTAAATTAATTCTTCGATCTTTAAAGTTGAAATGGGGTCTAGTGCGGATGCGGGTTCATCAAGTAAAAGTATTTCAGGTTCAATTGCAATAGCTCGTGCAATAACCAGTCTTTGCTGCTGACCACCAGACATACCCAATGCACTTTCATCTAACCTGTCTTTAACCTCTTCCCATAAAGCTGCGCCTTTGAGTGCCCATTCAACTTTTTCCTCCAGCAATCTTCGTTTTTTAATGCCCTGGAGACGTAAGCCGTAAGCTACATTTTCAAAAATACTCATTGGAAAAGGATTAGGTTTTTGAAACACCATACCAACTCGCTGGCGTAATGAGGTTACATCAACATTGGGTGCATAAATATTCTGTTTATCGAGAATAATTTCACCCTCTACTCGTACACTTTCCACCAGATCATTCATACGATTAAAACATCGTAAAAGAGTCGATTTACCACAACCACTCGGTCCTATAAAGGCAGTCACTTTATTCTTTTTCATTTTAAAGCTAATGTCTTTTAAAGCCTGTGCCTCATCGTAAAAGAGATTTAATTTTTTTACATCCATACATACTTCGGCATTTTCAACAGAATCATCTGTGGAAAACAATGCAGAATCTATATTTGTTACTAGTGCTTCGCTCATATCTCTATATCCAACTTATTTACTGTTATTTCAGTGCTAGTGTCTGAATATCAAATAAAATTAGTTATCTAATGCGCGATATTTCTCACGCAATCTGTTTCTTAAATTAATTGCGGTCAAATTCAAACCGACAATAACCACAACCAATAAAAATGAAGTGGCATAAACCAAAGGCCTGGCCGCTTCCACATTGGGACTTTGAAAACCTACATCGTATATATGAAATCCTAAATGCATAAATTTACGATCAAGATGTAAAAACGGAAAGTTACCATCTAAAGGTAAACTGGGTGCAAGCTTAACAACACCCACTAACATCAGTGGAGCCACTTCACCCGCTGCACGCGCTACAGCCAAAATTAACCCCGTCATAATTGCGGGACTGGCCATGGGTAGTACGACTCGCCAGAGTGTTTCAGCTTTAGTTGCGCCTAAACCCAGGCTTCCTTCTCGTAAACTAATTGGAATACGTGATAAACCTTCTTCCGTGGCAACAATTACCACTGGCAGGGTTAATAACGCCAAAGTTAGTGAAGACCATAGTAGGCCTGGGGTGCCAAACGTTGGTGCAGGTTGAGCTTCAGGGAAAAACAGATCATCTATACTGCCACCTAGAAAATACACAAAAAAACCTAATCCAAATACACCGTAAACAATTGAAGGTACACCAGCGAGGTTATTAACCGCTATTCTAATAATTCGAATAACCGCACCCTGCTTCGCATACTCTCGTAAATAGACAGCTGCAACGACTCCAAATGGCGTTACTAAAATAGCCATTAAAATAACCATCATTACTGTGCCAAATATAGCGGGAAATATTCCACCTTCCGTGTTTGCTTCACGGGGATCTTCAGTAATAAAACTCCATAAAGAACTTACATAAAAACCTGTTTTTTCAAAAACTGAAAACTTATTCGGTTGCCATGCTTTTACAATTTTTTCTAATGGAATGGTAACTTGTTTACCATCCATTACAGTTGCACGGATCGAGTCTCTATTAATATCCAGATACAGTTGTTGAGTCTGCTTTAATAATACATCATACTTTTTCTTTAAATTATTACGTCGCTCATTAATGTCGCGCAGCGATTTATCCGTTAATTTATTATCAATTTGTAAACGTTTTTCCCTGAGTCGTAAACGTTCAAGTTGATAATTGATGGCACCTATTTCACCCTGCTCCAGCTCTAATATCTGTTCCCGTATGTCTATAGTTCGTTGTAAACGTGTTTCAAACTCCGACCATAGATTTTCATTATTAGATACCTGTTGGTCTTTTTCATACACCGCATTTAAATATCCGTAAAAATTACCCCATTCAATACGCTCTAATACCATGATATTTTCAGGTTGTTCCTGTTTCACAAGATCAATATCATACAACCATCTAAAATCACTACCCAGAAGATCACGGTTACCGGTTTTTACCAGGTAACGGGTAACGTAACCTTCTTTGACATCTATACCTTGCACTGACTGTGCGGGCACAGTTTCTGACTCAACAACCTCAGCAATAACTGTTAACGAGTTCTGTGCATTTTGATAGTGAAATGCTTCCACATTGGCTGGCCAGAAATGACTCATGCCACGTACTAATATCAGGAAAAGCAGACCAAATACAGCGACTAATGCAATAGAAATTGCACCTGCATTTAACCAGATCCACGGAGTACCGCTGTTAAACCAATCTTTCATTTAGGGCACCTATAATCCGCTATACTTTTTACGCAGACGATGACGAATCATTTCTGCGATTGTGTTAAATACAAAGGTAAACATAAAGAGAATAAATGCGGCTAAAAACAGAATTCGATAGTGTGTACTGGCAACCTCAGCCTCCGGCACCTCCACCGCAATATTAGCAGCCAGGGTTCGCATACCCTGGAATATACTCATATCCATTAATGGTGTATTACCCGTTGCCATTAAGACAATCATGGTTTCACCTACGGCACGACCAAAGCCCATCATGACCGCTGAAAAAATGGCCGGACTTGCCGCAGGCATAACAACCCGTAACATGGTTTGCCAACGACTTGCACCTAATGCTAATGAGCCACGAATTAGGTGTTGCGGCACACTGAAAATGGCATCTTCAGCTATTGAGAAAATGGTAGGAATAATGGCAAACCCCATAATTAGTCCCACCACTAATGCGTTTCTCTGGTCGTAATTAATGCCCCATTGATCACTCATATATAAACGCATATCACCATTGAAAAAAAGCGTTTCAATTGGTCCGCTTAAATTCATTGATAACCAGATAAAAAACAATACAACTGGCATCAATAAGGCCGCTTCCCAGCCATCAAAGATAGATTTATTCTTTACAAAGCCCATTAACCAGGCACTTAAAATAAAACCAAATGGTAAAATTAGAAGCAAGGTAAACACACCTGCAAGATGTGTTTCAACATAGGGAGCTAGCCACAATCCCGCAAGAAAACCTAAAATTACCGTAGGCAAAGCCTCCATTATTTCAATCGAAGGCTTAACTACCTGGCGCATACGCGGTGCCATAAACTGTGCGGTAAACATGGCACCTAAAATAGCAATTGGCACTGCAAATAACATTGCATAAAACGCAGCTTTTATGGTGCCAAAGGTCAATGGCATTAAACTGAATTTAGGCTCAAATTCATTGGTTGATGCAGAAGATTGCCAGATATAATCCGATTCATCATAGCCTTCATACCAGATTTTTCCCCATAAAATATCCCAGGAAACTTCGGGGTATTCATTATCAACTTCATACAGGTATATTTTTCCCTGTTTGTCTGTTGCGAGTAAATGCTGGGCACGGGCAGACCAGGCTAGATGTGTAATTTCTTGCTTGGCTGTATTGATATTAGCCAGTGTACGTTGGGAAGTAGAATAATAGAGCGTGATATCACCTTTGATATCAGCTACAGCAAAACCTTTTCGTTGTTGTTCAGTTGAAATTTCAGTAATGGCTTGTTTGTTTTCATGAAAGTTGCGTATAAAAGTCAGCGTTCTGCCATGTTCACTACGAACTGACATCCATTGTTGAACTTCACCATTTTCAAGGCCAATTAAAAGTGAGTTACCACCAAGCAATAATTGAAGTTGGGTTATATCATGTTTAATCTGGTAATCGTCATAATGACTGTCAAAACCATCTTCATCAAGTAAGTAATCGCGTAGTATGCCATCATTAAATGCAACATATAAATGGTCTAATGCGGGTGTTAATACAATAGAATTAACCGTTCCTTCAAATGCCAGTTCCGATCTCGTTTCTAGCTCTGTTGTTATTTCTTCAGTTATAAATGATTCCTGTTGTAAATATCGAGCAAAAACCAGACGTTTATCCACCGTTTTAGCAACCAGTCCAATACCATCTTCATTTAGTTGAATATCTAATTGAATTAATGGTTTTTCTGATTCATCAAGTATTAAAAGATCTTTCCCCAGGGGATATTCTAAAGCAGGGGTAATTGTGCGCACATCATTTGGGTAACTTAAATTAAACACATACTTTACGATCTTCACCTGCCCATTTGACAAACCCAATATCACTCGATCAAGATTCGATGAAATACTGGTTATTTTTGCATTTAAATTCAGGTTTACATTTTTTACCGTTTCACCGGTAATCGCATCAAAAAAGTAAACTTGACCGCTGTCTGTAAACCTGACCCCCATTGTACCCTGCTCTTCAAGCCCGAGAAAAAGCGTATTGCCCTCACCATTAGCAACATATGTATGTTTTTCAGCAATATTTGCTGATTCAAACATCGGGATGACGACCTGTAACAGGTAAAAGAAAATCAATAAGATAGCAATTATGACACTAACACCGCCTATAGCGACGAAATACCGCGTCATACGGTCTTTTAAGGCTCTCTGGTTGTACTTTTGTTGTAGCATATGATCTTTCATGCCGGGTAGAATACTCGTTGGATATTACAAGGATGTTACAGAATGTTACATTATTATTGCATTACACTATTAATTTTCATTATTTTTCTGTAATGGATATTAAAGCAGTAGTGTCAGGCCTAAATACAACATTGTCACAAGTCTCAATTGATATGGACCACTTAAAACCTATCAAAAAGATTTGGCATTCGATTTTTGTGGCTACAAGTATATTAAAGTGAATACAAAGACGCAGAGAACACAGAGAAAAATTATTAAGAGAAATATTATTAATCGTAGAAGGGTGATCAAGCGAAGCGGATCCACCGTTATCACGAAGTCTGGTGGATCTGCGTTGCTTGATCCACCCTACGCTAATTTATTCTTCAACAACATGAAAATTCGAGCAACAATATAAAATACATCCATGTATTTTACCTTTTTGACCATACATAATTAGTCGCCTCATAAATGAAACGACTAATCAATCCTGACTGGATTTAGAACTTGGCAACAACACCTAATGCTATTGCTGAACCATCTCCAGCGAGTTTACTGGCATCATTTAAACCACCATCAGCACCATCAGCCCAAACAGCATATACTGATACTTTCTTACCCATTTTATGGTCAAATGCAAAGGCTGTCATAGTTGCATCATCGGTATTGCCCTGATCTTTCGTGCCATATACAAATTTAATTGCATTTTTCTTATTAATATTATGCTTAATACTAAACAGCATATTGGTATCATCTAAGCTAACATCGTCTTCTACTGTTTCACTAATAAGACCTATTTGAGTGCCACCAAGCTTATAACCAACAACAAGTTTAGTACCTGTTTCATCATTAGTATCTGATTTTTCAATTGTCTGATATGCAACGGCAAAACCAAATCCACCTATTTTCATATCATAGGCAGCGTTAAATGATTGACCCGCATTTTCAGCAGACACTTCATCATCACCAGCCGCATACTGCAGGCCTAATTTACCTGGGCCAATTTTCCCCCAATATCCAACAGAGTTATCATTACGGGTATCCTGCCCTTTATCTATAATATTATTATAATCAGCGTAAGTGTCACTGAAGTGTTCAACATTTTTCTTACCTGCTTTTTTATAAGGTGAATCATCACGACCTATTCTTAGCTGACCCCAATCACCCTTTAAACCTACATATTGTTCACGTGATTTAATGTGATCATCAGAAGACTTTGCATCATCCGCCATATCAATTTGCCATACAAAACGATATATTACAGATGTATCTGAATCTGTTTCGACTGAACCTTTTACACCTACGCGAGAAGCATGACTACTAACAGCTGTAGATGATGTATCCGTTGTACCATCATCTTCAGATACTGTTCCAAATGAAAGGTGTGCTTTACCGAATAACTCTGCTTGAGCTGAAGCAAAACCAGGCACTGAGATAGCTGTTAATATAGCCAATACTGCAGTTCTTTTAGTAAAAGATTTCATAAATCTATGTTCCTCAAGTTAAAAATAAGTTTATATGAATTTATTGTTAAGATAATAAGGATATTTTGTTACAAGCTCATGAGTGAGATGTTACATTTAAATTACATATAGACAATTAGGGGAACTTTTTCAATAGTTTGCATTAATTTATTTTGCTAACCAATGAAACTAACTTTAAATCTTCATTAGCACAATCAAATGATTTATTTTTAAATAGCAGGTTGTTCTAAAATATTAAGAACGATAGATTGTTTCAAATTTTTTAACATTAAACCCATTCAGGCGTTTCTTGCCAACTAGTATTACAGGAATCCCACGGGCTTTAAGTTTCTTGAAATCACGTTTGCCTTTTTTCGAGGTATCAATATCATACTCACTAAAAGGAATTTTATTTTGCCTGAAATATTTCTTTGCCTTCGTGCAAACACCACACCAGGCAGCACTATAAATTACAACTTTTTTCTTTCTCTTAAATTTTTTATCTACATTGCTTTCACTTCCCTGACCTTCGAGATCAGTATTATTACTTACAATATTTGCTGAAGCATAGGTAACGATTTCATTTAGCTCTATGTTTTGTGATGCCTGATCTCGTGGTGGTTGATCACTAAAGTGTGTTCGACCAGCTTCATCAAGCCATTTATATACTTCAGCAGAAACAGTAAATGAACTTAACAATATTGATAATGAAGCAACAATTAGGATTGTAGAATTATGAATCATATTAATACCTGCATACTAAGTTTCACATACAAAAAGTATCACGCGCTTTTTTAGCATTACTAAATATTCTTAATAATTCATCAGAATCCGAGTGACGAATAGCTTTTTTTAAATTATCAATATCCTTTTGGTAATTTTGCATCATCGCCAGTATAGCTTCTGAATTATTGATACAGATATCCCTCCACATTACCGGGTCACTGGATGCAATTCGGGTAAAATCTCGAAATCCACCGGCTGCATATTTAAATATCTCTTCAACATCATCTACATTATTTAAGCAGTCAACCAGGGCAAAGGCCAAAACATGAGGAAGATGACTAGTACCGGCAAGCACCAGATCGTGATGACGCGCCCCCATTTCATCCACTTCCGCACCCGCCTTTTCCCACATCAATCGAACCTTATTAATATCATCAACTGAATTTTCTTCCAGTGGTGTTAATATTACTCGACGATTTATATACAGAGAATCAAAAGCAGCCTCAGCACCGGACTGTTCAGTTCCTGCAATTGGGTGCCCAGGTATAAACTGATTTATTTTTGTTCCAAACACTTCAGTTGCTGCATCAACAATGGTATGTTTTGCACTACCCGCATCGGTTACGATGGCATGTTTAAGTAAATGGGGTTCAATCTTTTTAAAAACTTCAGACATAGCACCGATGGGCACGGCGACAAGAATCATATCAGCCTGTGATATTGCTTTTGGGTAATCAGTTTCGATATGGTCTATCACACCGAGTTTTTTTGCTTTCTGTAAATTTTCAAGGCTACGACCTAAACCGGTTACTTTCTTTACATAACCCGCTTTTTTTAACGCTAATGATAATGAACCACCAATCAGGCCAACACCAATAACACATAAATGCTTAATCATTAAAGTGCGCCCCCTTACAAAACCTTTTTTAAGGCAGTTAGAACACGTTCATTTTGTTGCTGATTACCAACTGTTATTCTTAAAAAATTCGGCATATTATAACTGGCAACTGGGCGCACAATGACGCCTTCTCTCAATAACGCATCATACACCGGCATCGCATCTTTATTTACATTAACCGCAATGAAGTTGGCAATACTGGGTATATAACTCAAGCCCAGCTCATTAAATGCCTTTGTATATTGTTGTAAGCCTGAAGTATTTAATGCAGCGCTGTTTGTAACATGCGCCTGATCATCAATTGCGGCTAAGGCCGCCGCCTGTGCCAACATATTGGTATTAAATGGCTGCCTAACCCTGTTTAAAATATCCGCAATATCAGGGTGAGATATTGAATAGCCAATGCGCAATCCAGCTAAGCCATATATTTTTGAAAACGTTCTGGTTATTACCAGGTTTTTATATCGTTTTAATAGTGTCTGTGTATCGGGTTTTAACTCATCGGGCATATATTCGTAATAGGCCTCATCTAAAACCACCAGAACATCATCAGCAACCCGGCTTAAAAAACCATTCAATTCATCTAGTTCAAACCAGGTACCAGTAGGATTATTTGGGTTAGCAATAAACACCACTCGAGTTGTGTTAGATATTTTATCAAATAATGCATTTAAATCATGACCATAAGGCATTTTAGAATGATCAGCTGGTAATGCTTTTGCAACCCTGGCCTCAGCACCTACTGCCTGCACAACTAGAGGATAAACTGCAAAAGAGTATTCAGAATAAACCGCAGAATTACAGGGTGCAAGGAAAGCGCGACCGATTAATTCCAGAATATCATTAGAACCATTACCTAAGGTGATACAGGGTTGATCTACATCGTGTTTTTCAGCTAATGCTAAACTGAGCTTATGCCCTGCTCCATCTGGATAAAAATTTACCTCGCCTAAAACTGATTGTGCTGCTTTTATTGCATTAGCACTTGGGCCTAACGGATTTTCATTCGATGCAAGTTTTACTGCATTCGAAATACCCAGTTCACGCTCGAGTTCTTCAACGGGTTTACCAGGTTGGTATGGATTTAATTGCTGTACACCGGGTACCGCATTTTTTAGAAAATTATTCATAAAATTATTGCAACACGGCCTTCGGGTATGAACCTAAAATTCTAACCATTGCAGATTCACGCTCTATTTCAGTCAGCGCCTCAGATAAAGCTTTATCATCTTTGTGCCCTTCTATATCAATAAAAAACACATATTCCCAAACACCCTGACGGGATGGACGAGATTCGATTTTGCTCATACCAATACCCCTCTCAGCAAGCGGCTTTAATAAATGATGCAAAGCACCCGCTTTATTATTAGTGGTTACCAATAATGATGTTCTGTCATTTCCGCTGGGGGGAACTTCATTTTTACCAATCACAATAAAACGTGTCGTATTATTAGTTTCATCTTCAATTTCAGAGCAGAGAATGGGTACTTCATATAATTCAGATGCCATTGATCCAGCAATTGCCGCAGCGTTTTTCTCTTTTTTAGCAATGCGTACTGCTTCTGCATTACTGCGTACTGCATAATGTTCTGCATTGGGTAAATTTGCATCTAACCAACGCCGACATTGTGCAAGTGATTGTTGATGTGAATAGACCTTTGTTATTTTCTTAATATCTGTTTCACTACTAATCAGGTTATGCTGAATCCGTAAATCAACTTCACCACTTATCTGTAATGTAGAATTAATTAATAAATCTAAAGTATGTGCTATCACACCTTCAGTTGAATTTTCTATAGGCGCCACACCAAAATGTGATTGCCCAGTTTCTACTGCACGGAAAATATCTTCAATATTATCAACAGGACATTGATCAATGGAAGCACCAAAGTGTTTACAGGATGCAGCATGATTATAGGTGCCAGCAGGCCCTAAAAATGCCACTTTAATGGGTCTTTCCAGGGCCAGGCATGATGACATAATTTCACGAAACAAATGCGCCATAGCGTTATCATCTAATGGGCCTTCATTGCGCTTTTTAATTTCAGTTAATACCTGTGCCTCACGCTCCGGGCGATAAAAATGCTCTGTTTCACCTGAGTTGACTTTTATTTCTGCGACTTCCTGAGCACATTGCGCACGCTGATTAATGAGTGATTGAATTTGTTTATCAATCACATCAATTCTGTCTCTTATTTCTGATAATTTATCTTGTTCTTTCATTCACTATGCCAAATATTGCAACAAAGACACAGAGATCGCAGAAAAGCTTTATCTATATTTATACGCGTAGTGTATAAATATAAAAATATCTGCGTCCTCTGTGCCTCTGTGGCAATTTTTTAAATTAGTCTAACTGACAATACACCTTCGATATTAGCGATCTTATCCAGTGTTACATCTTCAGGTTTGCTTTCAATATCTATTATTGTATAAGCCAGTTCATTACGTGATTCATTCGCCATGTGTAAAATATTCACACCTGAGTTACCCAGTTCATGGGAAATCTTAGCTAACATATCAGGGCTATTTGCGTTTGATATGGCCAGTCTGTTATCACCCTGTCTTGCCAGTTTAATATTTGGAAAATTAACCGAATTTTTGATATTACCGTTATTCAAAAAGTCTTTTAACTGATCAGCAATCATCACCGCACAATTATCTTCAGCTTCACCGGTTGAAGCACCTAAATGAGGTAAAGTAAATACGCCTTCATGGCCCTTGACTTCGTTTGAAGGAAAATCATTAACATATGCATGAATTTTACCCGCTTTAATTGCAGCTAGAACCGCACTGTCATCAACTATACCTTCACGGGCAAAGTTAAGTATTACAGAACCATCTTTCATAGTTGCTAAACTTTCTGCATTTAATAGATTACGTGTGGCATCAATCAGTGGCACATGGAAAGATACAAAATCAGCTTCGCGAAATAATTCATCAGCACTGTCCATCTGTTTAACATTAGATGATAGCTGCCAGGCAGACTGAACAGTAATGCCTGGGTCAAAGCCAATAACATTCATACCTAATGCATCTGCTGCATTTGCAACCTGTGCGCCAATAGCACCTAACCCAATAACACCTAAGGTTTTACCAGGAAGCTCAAAGCCCGCAAATTTTTTCTTACCTGCTTCTACTGCTTTAGTAACCTCTTCATCTGTGCCCGTCAGCTCAGTTGTATAATTCCAGGCTGGAATTAAATTTCGACAGGCCATTAACATGCCCGCAATCACTAATTCTTTAACTGCATTTGCATTAGCGCCCGGCGCATTAAAAACGACAATGCCCCGTTCAGACATTTTATCAACAGGAATATTGTTTACACCCGCACCGGCTCGACCAATTGCTTTTACTGAACTTGCCACCGGCACATCATGCATTTTAAAAGAACGCAGCATAATAGCATCGGGCTCATTGACATCTTCACCTACCTGGTAACCTTCATCGATTAGTTTATTCAGGCCCAGTGAAGAAATTGCATTGTAGGTTTTTACCTTAAACATGTTTATTCCTATTTTAATTGCCTTACTGCATGCATGGCATTTTACAAATTAATATAATATTAAAATACAATATTAAAAAACAAAGAACATCATTGTTCCCGGATGCTTGTGTCGGGGATGACAGACGTCGATTTGTCAGGCTTAATTATGCGTTATTTTTTTCGAACTCTTTCATGTATTCAATTAAAGCGTCTATACCGGCTTCCGGCATTGCGTTGTAAATACTCGCACGCATACCACCGACAGACCTATGGCCTTTTAAAGTCGTTAAACCAACTTTAGTTGCGCCCTCAAGAAAAGCACCATCTAGTGCCGCGTCGCCGAGTATAAAGGGAACGTTCATTAAAGAACGACAACCCACATCTACCGGATTTGAGTAGAAGCTTGAATCATCTATTGCTGCATATAACTTCCCAGCTTTGCGACGATTAATTTCTTCTAGTGCTTTTATGCCGCCATTTTGTTTAATTCGATCAAACACTAAACCCGCTATATACCAGCTGTAAGTTGCCGGCGTGTTATACATTGAATCATTATCTGCCATGATTTTGTAATCTAGCATCGCTGGCATTCCATCGATGCAATTACCCATTAAGTCATCACGTACGATAACGACTGTTAAACCGGCGCAACCAATATTTTTTTGTGCACCCGCATAGATAATACCGAATTTACTCACATCAATTTCTTTGGATAAAATATTTGATGACATGTCGGCAACGAGTGGTACATCTGTTTCAGGTAGAAAAGGAAACTCAACACCAACAATGGTTTCATTAGGTGTGTAATGCAGGTAAGCCGCATCCTTACTTAAATTCCATTCAGACTGCTCAGGCACTGTTGTAAATTTTGTATCTTCCGATGATGCGGCCACATTGATCTCACCATAACGCTTAGCTTCAGCAATGGCTTTTTTAGACCATTGACCGGTTAAAATATAATCAGCTTTACGATTTGAACCCATTAGATTAATCGGCACTGCAGCAAACTGTGTGCTTGCACCACCCTGCATAAACAACACTTTATAGTTGTCTGGAATACTCATGATTTCACGCAAATCAGCTTCCGCTTTTGCAGCGATTGACATGTAAGCTTTACCGCGATGCGACATTTCCATAACGGACATGCCTGTTCCCTGCCAGTCTAGCATTTCTTCCTGCGCCTGCTTGAGAACTTCTTCTGCAATACATGCAGGCCCTGCACTAAAATTATATACTCGGCTCATTGCCTGTTTCACCTTAACTATTTTTAAGTTTTTCGGCCATATTGTTATAACATGGGCTTTGCTAATCCGACCTGCTGGAAAGATTATTTATATTAATTAAATTTTCTACACCCATCACGATCTTTAAATCGCGGTGGGTCTACTCACCTGGTTCTTCTTCAGACTCTGTATCTGCATCAGCTAATACTTCAATGCGCTCTATTTCAACTAATTTCTCATCTTCTGACAGACGAATTAATCGCACACCCTGGGTATTTCTACCCATCACTCTAACCTCTTCTACACTGGTTCGAATCAATGTGCCGCCATCGGATATCATCATAAATTCATCCGTATCAGAGACCTGAACCGCACCAACGACTTCACCATTACGATCGGATGTCTGGATTGAAATCACACCCTGACCACCACGACCCTTACAGGCATATTCTGTAGTAGCCGTACGTTTACCATAACCTTTTTCTGTTGCGGTTAAAATTGCTGCGGTTTCATCTACCACAATCAAGCTAATCAGCTTTTCACCCTCTTTCATGCGAATTCCACGAACACCCGCTGCGGTTCTGCCCATGGCACGAACATTTGATTCATTAAAACGAATCGCCTTACCGGAACTTGCCATCAACATAATGTCTTTCGTGCCATCAGTTAATGCCACATCAACCAGTAAATTATCTTCACGTAAGTCCAGTGCAATAATTCCACCGGCACGTTGATTAGAAAATGCGGTTAATGGGGTTTTTTTAACGGTGCCTGAACTGGTCGCCATAAAGATAAAGTGATCTTCATCGTATTCACGAATAGGCAATACCGCATTAATACGTTCGCCCTCTTCTAGCGGCAATAAATTCACCAATGGTTTACCCCTTGAACCACGGCTCGCCTGTGGTAACTGATAAACCTTAATCCAGTAAACTTTACCGCGGCTGGAGAAACACAATAAGGTGTCATGGGTATTGGCAATAAACAACTTGTCGATAAAATCTTCCGTCTTCATTCGAGTTGCAGATTTGCCTTTGCCACCACGCTTTTGTGCGCTGTATTCAGATAGTATCTGGGACTTGGCATAACCTTCATGGGAGAAAGTGACCAACACGTCTTCTTCAGTAATCAGGTCTTCCAGACTTAAATCTAACTGACTTTCCATAATTTCAGAACGACGCTCATCACCAAAGTCGTCCTTGATTTGTTGCAGCTCTTCGCGAATCACTTCTAATAATCGATCAGGGCTTGCCAGTATCTCAATCAAAGCTTTAATAACATCCAGTATCTCACTGAATTCATTAATTATTTTATCTTGTTCTAAGCCGGTTAAACGGTGTAGCCTTAATTCAAGAATCGCCTGAGCCTGTGCTTCAGATAAATAATATCCACCGTCACGCATGCCAAACTCATCCTGCAAAAACTCGGGGCGTGATGCTTCAGCACCGGAACGACTCAGCATGTCTGAGACCATGCCTAATTCCCATGATCGGGCAACTAATCCGGCTTTAGCTTCAGCTGAATTTTTCGACTTTTTAATGAGTTCAATTACTTCATCAATATTAGCCAGTGCAATCGCCAAACCTTCTAATACATGGGCGCGATCACGGGCTTTACGTAATTCGTAAATAGTTCTACGGGTTACCACTTCACGGCGGTGACGAACAAAAGCTTCAATAATATCTTTGAGGTTTAAAAGCTTAGGCTGGCCATCAACCAGGGCAACCATATTGATGCCAAATACGGTTTGCATTGACGTTTGTTTAAACAGATTATTTAGTAGCACTTCAGCCACATCACCCCGGCGAACTTCAATTACAATACGAATTTCAGCCGTCGACTCATCACGTATTTCAGTGATGCCTTCAATTTTTTTCTCTTTAACCAGCTCAGCAATACGCTCAATTAAACGTGCTTTATTCACCTGGTAGGGTAATTCATGCACGATTATTTTCTGTTTGCCATTATCAGCGGTTTCAATCGATGTACGTGAGCGCATATACATACGACCACGACCAGTACGATAGGCCTCTCTAATACCCTTGGTACCATTAATGAATGCAGCCGTAGGTAAATCCGGCGCTGGGATATAATCCATCAGGCCATTAACGTCTATTTCAGGATTATTAATCAGTGCAATACAGGCATCGATAACTTCACCCAGGTTATGGGGAGGTATATTCGTTGCCATACCGACCGCAATACCCGCAGAACCATTTACCAGTAATGCGGGCACGCGGGTTGGCATAACCGTGGGCTCACTTTCAGACCCATCATAGTTTTCTGCAAAATCTACGGTTTCCTTATCCAGATCAGCAAGAATCTGGTGGGCAATTTTGTCCATGCGTACTTCGGTATAACGCATAGCAGCGGGTGAATCACCATCAACTGAGCCAAAGTTACCCTGTCCATCCACCAGCATATAGCGCATTGAAAATGGCTGTGCCATACGTACGATGGTGTCATATACAGCGGTATCACCATGGGGATGATATTTACCGATTACATCACCGACCACACGGGCTGATTTTTTGTAAGGTTTATTCCAGTCATTACCAAGCACACTCATCGCATAAAGCACACGGCGATGAACCGGTTTCAGACCATCTCGAACATCTGGGAGTGCCCTGCCAACGATTACGCTCATGGCGTAATCAAGGTAGG
>Ga0316207_10002655_pt1 | contig 17879 bp, 14 predicted proteins | sample 6weekpyrite_MG_FD_204943 | JGI IMG/M metagenome (GOLD analysis project Ga0316207, IMG submission 204943) | Microbial mat bacterial communities from mineral coupon in-situ incubated in ocean water Damariscotta River, Maine, United States -... | ecosystem: Environmental > Aquatic > Marine >...
TAGCCGCACAGGATGTAATTGATTTACTGGTAGATGAAGAGTCTAACAGCCTGGCTGAGCTAGAAGATTTTATTGGTGTGCCTATCAAGTTGCAGGTTGAGTCGCTTTATACTCAGGAGCAATTTGATGTGGTTATTATGTGATAAGTGATTCTCTGAGATTGTAAATGCCTGATCATTCACCAGAAAAAGTAAGAAAGAAGAAAACAGTTACCTTAAAAAAATTAAAAAACTGGTTCTTAAGTATTATCGGTTTATTCGTTATATTTCTGGCGATCAGCTTTACACTTGTTCGAGTGGCCATTAAATCGATTCCTGATTATTCATCAGCAATACAGGAAGCGGTTTCAGAACAACTGGATATAACCCTTGAAGTAGGCTTTCTGGATGCGGAAATTTACTGGTTGGTGCCGCGCTTAAACCTGTTTGATGTAAATGTCTCGGATAAAACAGGCGGTCACCATTTATTGCATCTTGACGAAATAAATTTGAGCCTGGATTGGGCAGAGTCTATAAAAAGCATGTCACCTGTAGTAGGTGAAATCACGCTGGTAGGGTTGAATGTTCAAATTGGCGTTAACAATAAATCACAATTGTTAATACAGAATTATGTTGTTGATGAGAATATTGATGACACGTTAAGTGCGTCAAGCCGAAATAATCTAACAGCTGGGTTTAAAGTAAGTGAGGCTCTGAAATATAGTATTAACAACCTGGATTTTAAAGTTTTAAATAGCCAGGTTAGATTTTATGATGAGAGGCACAAGCAAAGAAGTAAAACCTTAACTAAATTCAATCTACATTTAATTAATAGTGAGGATTCACATGTAATTGAAGTGAGGGCAAATTTACCTGCTAAATACGGAAATCATGTTCATTTTATTGTAGATGTAGAAGGCGATCTATTTGATTATAAAAAATTAGATGGAGGCTTGTATGTTGCACTGAAAAATATTAATGCCGCATCATGGTTTGATGATTACTGGTATGAATTAATGGTTTCAGCTAATGCAAATGTCAGCGGACAATTTTGGCTTGAATGGAGTCAACTGGAAATTACAGATATTACCAGTATTGTACATGTATCAAACCTGGCGGTGAATTACCTTGATAAGGATGTTAATACCTGGAATATAGATCAGCTAGACGCCCAGCTTCGTTGGAGTAAAGATAATAATGACTGGACGCTGGATGTAAGAGACCTGGTTGTTGAGAGAGAAGGTATTGACTGGTTAATGCCTGCAGCTGCAACACTCAAAATGAATGGTGCCAGGGAGGAAGTCAAACTACAGGCTGATTTTTTGCGAATAGAGGGATTTGCTTATTTAGCAGGTATGCTTAAAAGTGTAGCTGAAACAGATATAACATGGCTGGATTTACTTGTTAAATATAAGCCATCGGGTGAGCTGATAAACCTTGATGTTCAGTTACCTGTAAATGAACCGCAAGATATAAAAATAAACACCGAATTTAGTCAGCTAGGGTTTTCTATGCCCGATACTGAGCCGACTGAAATAGTAAACCTGAAAGGCTCTGTCGCTTATTTAGATAATAAAACCTGGCTAAGCTTAGATTCAAAAAATATCGAAATAAAATTTAATGAATTGTTCAGAAGTTCAATTAATTTAAAACAGCTGAAGGGGACGCTTGAGTTGTCTCATCAAAGTCGCTTGTGGGAACTTTCTACGCACTCTTTAATAGTTAATAATGCGCATTTGGAAACTGAAATGCGGCTAAATTATAATATGCCGGATGATGGTCAGGCTTTTCTAGATTTAACTGCCTTTTTTAAAGGCGGCGATGCTAAATATGTTAGCTCATATTTGCCTGTTGGTGTAATGGGGGAAGAAACGGTTGCCTGGATTGATAAAGCGTTAAGTAATGGAAAAATAACCCAGGGTGCTTATCAATTCTATGGGCGTATAAATGATGCGCCTTTTAGAAATGGACAAGGAGTGTCTTTAGCTGAATTAAATGCTACTGGTGTGGATCTTTCATATTTAGATAACTGGCCAATTATTGAAGATGCGGCTGCAAATTTGCGCTTTGAAAATGACAGTATGCATGTAGATGTTTATAAGGGTCGTGTGTTTGGTTCTGAAATTAAAGAGGCCACAGTATATATTGATAATTTTATCTCACCTACATTGGACATTAAGGGTAAGGTTGATACTCGGTTATCGGATATAAAGAAATTTGTAAATGAAAGTACATTGCATGAAGATGTAACAGACTATATTAATAATTTGCAGTTAGCTGGTGAGGGTGAGCTTGAACTTGAAATATTTTTACCTTTATATGGTGATTATTATACAGAAGTAGGTGGTCGGTTATTAATTGAAAATGGTCGAATTAAGTTTAAAAAAGAAAATTATGAATTAAAAAATTTAAATGGACTAGTGCGTTTTGCAGGCGATACTGTGGAATCCTCTGGTTTAAAAGGTGAATTATCTGGTAATCTACCAGGGCGATTACTTGATTTTGATATTAAAACACAAAGAAGTCATGATGTTCGCTCATATAAAATAGGCGTTAAGGGGAATGTTTTAGCTTCATCAATGTTGACGCGAGCCCCTGATTATACAGCGTATTTTAATGGCAGTGCTAATTGGGATGTCGAGATTGATATTATTAACGATAAGGCCAGAGGTGAGACTGCTGTTAATACTCATCTGGTCTCTGACTTGCAAGGGGTTACAACTAGTTTGCCAGGTCCACTAGCTAAACCATCTGAAAATGCATCACCTGTTGAAATTGATATCAGTGTAAAACCGGGGTCATCTATCATTTATTCATTGGCTCTTGAAAATGGTGACAAACTTAAGGTTAATCGTTTGCAGAATAAATTGTTGATGCAGCTTGATATGCAAAGCATTAAAGGCAATGTGGATGTTAATCTACTAGAAGATATAGATGTGCCAGCTAGAATTGACCTGGAATATCTGGATTTAAACAAGTTTTTCAACCAGGGTGAAAAGAATGTATCTAGTTCACAGAATGCTGGTTTACCTGAGAGTAAGGTTTCGAAAATTAAATTTTCTCTCGACGCAACAACAAAGGATGTATCACCTCGTGAATTACCCTCAGTTGATTTTAGTGTTAAGAAATTAAAATGGAAGCAGGCTGTTTATAATGATAGCACCTTAAAAACACAGAGGAGTAAGCTGGGTGCTGTTATAAAGAGTTTTAAGTTTTCTGGAGATGATCATGTGGTTACAGGTAAAGGCAGCTGGTTTACTGGCAGAAATGATGTAAGCACTACCAAATTAGATTTACATGTAAAGGTTAATGATCTTGGGGAGGTGTTTAAAGATCTGGAGATTTCAGATAGTTTGTATGCAACCTCTGGAAATATTAATTTGCGTTGGCAATGGAAAGATGTGCCTTATAATTTTGACTGGAAAAAATTATCTGGAGATGGGAATTTTAAGTTACGCGATGGAACTTTAAAAGAGCTTGAGGCAGGTGCTGGCAGGCTGTTGGGCTTACTTAATTTTAAAACATTATTATCGCTAGATTTTGGTTCCCAGATGAAAGAAGGGTTTAATTTTGATAACGTTAGCGGGAGCATTTCATTTGCAGATGGGAATATGTATTCGGACGATTTTGAAATAGAAAGTAAGGTGGCTGATATACATATGCAGGGGCGTTTAAATATTGCTGAAAATACCATAAATCAAACTGTTACAGTTAAACCCCAGGTGGGAGCTACTTTAACGCTTGGTGCGGCAGTAGTGGCAGGGCCAACTATTGGAGGGCTTGTTTATTTGTTTCAAAAAATATTTAATACCGATCGGTTGTCAGAATATCAATATACTATGAAAGGCAGTATAGATAATCCAGAGGTTAAATTAATTTCGGTGCCCGTAGAAGAACAGGAAGATGAAAGTGATTTTTAAAGCAGGTACTAATTATAATAACTGTCAAATAGTGTCAGTGATAAGGCGCTTGTCTGGTTTTATTAAAAATACGTCTTTTATATTTTTCCTGGAAAAGTTTATGTCGTTTAGAATAGACAGAATGATCTTAACATTGTGCATGCAATTATACAGGCGAATAACTGTTGGTTTGTGCCTTCTATCTGCAACTTTTTCAAAATTGATGTTTGCTCTGCTATTATCAGTTAATGTATCAGCAGATGATTTTAATATAACGTTAAGAGCTGAAACATGGGATATGCCACGACACGGAGAAGCTTTGTTGAAGGTGCCTGAGCTTTCTTCTGTTATACAAAAATGGATGCTTGATCCGCAACAAAAAATTGAATTACGTTATCCAGGTGGTGAAGAAGGTGAGCTTTGGGTGGAAGAGTTAAAGGACTGGTTTGTTTCTCTGGGTGTGCCCTCAAATGCAATTCAGCTTTCACCTGGTAGTAATGCAGAAGATATTATCAATATAGTTTTAATTAACACGGTAAAGAAATAATGAATAAAATTGCAGCAATTCAAATGTCCTCTGGGCCTAATGTTCAGGCAAATTTAGATGAAGCCAGCAAGTTAATAAGTCAGGCTGCTTCTCAGGGGGCAGAATTAATTGTATTGCCTGAAAATTTCTCGCAAATGCCTATGAATGATGATGAACGAGTAGCAAATGCTGAAAGCCCGGGCGATGGCAGGGTGCAAAGTTTTCTCAGCTCGCAGGCCATAAAAAATAATAGCTGGATCGTTGGTGGAACGGTGCCCTTAAAGTGTGACCAAGTTGGCAAGGCCTATTCTAGCTGTTTGCTATATAATAATTTGGGTGAGCAGGTTGCACGTTATGACAAAATCCACATGTTTGATGTCTTAATTGCAGCGAACAATGAAACTTACAATGAATCGTTAACGACCGAGGCGGGAGATGAGGTTGTTGTAGTTGATACACCTTTTGGCCGGCTTGGTTTAAGTGTATGTTATGATCTTCGATTCCCTGAGTTGTATCGTAATATGGTCGATCAGGGCATGGAGGTATGTGTCATATCAGCTGCCTTTACTGCATTTACGGGGCAATCTCACTGGGAACCGTTAATTCGTGCCAGAGCGATAGAAAATCAGTGTTATGTAATAGCCTCTGCGCAGGGCGGTTACCATATTAATAATCGACAGACATATGGTCATAGTATGATTGTAAGCCCCTGGGGTAATATTCTTGGTAGTGTGGGTACGGGGCCCGGTGTGGTGATAACTGAACTTGATCGTAATGTTCTGGAAACCACACGAAGTAATTTTCAGGTTTTAAATCATAGAAAATTGAATTGTTGAATTAGTTAATTTTATTCGGTACAAACAGGGTTGATTAAATTTTTGTAACGAGTTTGTCATATAAGATGATGTGATGACTGGTATAGTACGAGTGCATTATTGAGCTTTCAACAGGGAGGTTAATTCGTTTCAGTACTGACTTATAATTATTTTTCTAAGGATGGTTGGTGCTGCAAAATATGAAATTCTGCGGTAAAAATCACATGGGAACCATCTGTTTTCAAAAATAAAATATTTACGACAAATAAACATGATAAAAATAAATCTACGCCTTTGCCTCATTTTTTTAATAATAAGTCTGTTCTACGGCTGTGCCCCAGTGCATAAAAAGAAGGTCAAAGTTGGGCCGGTAAAGGTAGTTCCTGTTAAGCCTGTTGAAGAGGAAGTACCTGTTATAAAAAAAGAACCTGATCCAGTGGTGTCAGAGCAGCAGGATGTGCTGATTTTATTAAGTAGTTCATCCAGGGTTTATCAAAAACTGGCTGGTTATTTAACCCAGGTACTGGGAGAGCATGCGGTACAAATAACACTGTCCGGGTTACCTGCGCAGGACATGGCCGTTATTAAAGATATAAAGTTATCCTCTACAAAACAGATTGTTGCAGTAGGTTTAAAAGCGATTAACGCCGTTAAAAATTTCAAAGATAAGCAGGTAGTTTATACACAGATAATTAACCATAAAAAAATAACGGCTGATAATGTGAAAGGCGTTAGTTCATTGCCGTCTCCTGAGAAACTGTTTAAAGACTGGAAAATGTTGTCACCTGGCCTGAAAAAAGTGGCAATCGTGACGGGGAAAGATCTTGATTTGTATTTAAAGCGAGCTAAAAAAGCGGCCAGAACACAAGGTATTGAGTTAATTATTGAGCAGGTTGATTCAGATAAAGGTTTTATTTATAGAAGTAAAAAGCTGAAAACAGATGTAGGTGGGCAGTGGATATTACCTGATAATCGAGTATTAAGTGCAAAGGCGCTAAAAGAGGTAATGGCATTTTCTTCGAGGCGAGGCAGGCAAATTGTAGTATTTAGTCCTAAGCTTTTATCGTTTGGTGGTTTTTTTTATGTTACCCCCGACTTACAGGCAATTGCCAATGGGGTATTGCAACGTTTATCTGAGTCGGCAGGAAAAGCCACTATAACAGGTGAAAGTGTGCTACCTGTTTTAAATCATTCGATGGGAATTAATCAGAATATTGCGCGTCAGTTTAATTTAGCTATACCTCAAAAGTATAGGAAATATATCAATGGAAAATAAAACCGAACAAGATGAGATGGCTTTGGAAGAGGGTTGGAAAAGCGCTCAATTTTTAAGAAGTAGTCTAAAGTCCGGTGTTAGAGAGGACGTTCATCATATACCCATTGTAAAAAATTTATTTCATCGTATTCCCCTTTTTTCTCGTCGTAAAAACACAAGTTTGGTTAATCGAATTATCTGGTTGTTATTGATCTGGAGTGTGGTGGTTTATGTTTTGGGTGTGGCTGGGCTGTGGTGGAGTTCCAGTAAAGTTATTGAAGATAATTTTTCGCAACAGGCAACAGACTGGGTGGCTAAGCTTGATGAGTTAGGTACACCACTATATGCAGCAAATGATGAGTTTTTATTTCAATCAATTGAAGAGCAACTTAGGCGTTTTCCTGAGGTATCCTATTTAAGATATTATGAAGCGGATAAAAATTCAGTTATTGCTCAATATACATCTGATGATATGAAGCAAACTAATGTTCCTGAGTTAAGTGCTGCAATTATTGAAAAATTACGTATTAATATTGATTCTAGTCAGCCAGTATTTATTCAGACAGAAGGCAATGATTCGTCATTGTTTCAGGTTGCCGCCCCGATTGTTACACGATCTATTCGATCAGATAGTCTAATGAATTTTGATCTTGAAGAAGGTTCTAGAGAGATATATAAAATAATTGGTTATCTGGAGTTGGGGCTAGATTTTAGTCACTATCAGGATAAGTTAATCAAGAATATTTTTGCTGGCAGCGTCGCTGTTGCCGTACTGCTTTTAATGGCTGCATTTTTAGGGCGTATTTTAATAAAGCGCTCACTTCAACCTTTAACCAATATGCGTCGACCTTTAGAACAATTGGCTAAAGGAGAAATCGATGTGCAAGTAGATGGTGAGGGTGATGAAGAAATAGTTGCTATTGCTAATGCTTTAAATACGACCATTAAAGCCCTTAAAAGCCGTGATGAAGAGTTAAGGAAGCTGGCCAACTATGATGCTTTAACAGGGTTACTTAATAAACATAATTTTACGATTCAATTAAAACAGGAAGTGCAACGAACCGTCGAAGAAAAAGACAGCAGCGCTTTAATGTTTATTGACCTTGACCAGTTTAAACATGTGAATGATAATCTCGGGCATGCTGCCGGTGACAGGTTGCTTAAGCAGGTTGCTGACCTGTTAAAAAATCGCATACGTACTGATGATGTTATTTCCCGATTTGGTGGAGACGAATTCACTATAATTGCCAGGTCAATAAAAGAGCGGGATGCGCGTATTATTGCGGAATCAATTCTAAAAGCGATGCAGCAATTTGTATTTGTAGAAGGTGGGCAGGCATTTAATATTTATTGTTCGATTGGTGTGGCATTAATTGAAGGTGATGATTTTACTGCGGAAGAAGTTTTTTCTCAGGCAGATATGTCATGTTTCCACGCAAAATCTGAGGGTCGTAATCGTTACCATATGTTTGATTTGCCTGAACAGGAAGAATTGCGTAAAAGCGCTGATATTAGTTGGTCAAAACGAATCAGTGATGCTATCCAAAATGATTACTTCACGCTATTTTATCAGCCAGTAGTTAGCCTGAATGGTGACCAACATGAACATTATGAAGTGCTATTAAGAATGGTAATGGAAGATGATGAAATTATTCATCCCAATGCTTTTCTGCCTGCCGCCGAACGATTGGGTGTGGCGATTGATATTGACTATTGGGTGGTGCGTAATGCACTTAGGAAAATATCTGAGTTTAAGGCGGATGGCCGTGATGTGTCTTTATCTATTAATTTATCAGGACGTATTTTTGAAGCAACAGATCTGATAGAAAAAATTAGACGCTATATTTCGCAATACAATGTGGATACCGATCGTATTGTGTTTGAAATTACAGAGCAAACCGCTGTGCGGCATATTGAAAAGGCCAGTATAACAATTAATGAGTTATCCTCTCTGGGTTGTCAATTTGCACTGGATGATTTTGGTGTTGGTTTTAGCTCATTTAATTATTTAAAACGCCTGCCGGTTGATATTCTAAAAATTGATGGTGATTTCATTATCGATATGGTTAAGGATCCTGTCGACCAGGCGATGGTCCAATCAATGATTCAAATAGCAAAAACGTTAAACAAAAAAACCACTGCTGAATATGTGCAGGATGCGGCTACCTTGGAAATGCTTAAAAGTTTTGGTGCTGATTATGCACAGGGGTACTACCTGGGTAAGCCGGCACGGGATATTTCGCGACAGAATTTTAAAGATGCTTTGCAACGCGTAGAAACAAATGTAATTACCTTTTAATGATTTAAAAAATGTTTGCCACAGAGAGCACAAAGAAAACCAAAGTATTTGTAGGATGGATCCGCTTCGCTTGCCCCCTCTTCTACGCTTAATTAGAAATTCTCTGTGTTCTCTATGTCTCTGTGGCAAATTTTTTCTTTTATGTCTGTGTAGGCCAATTTGGGTTATAGGTATTTTAGCGTTTACCAGCACCACCCGCTTTAATTAGAATCCTGTCCATTAAACGTGAGCTTAACGCTCTTTTTAAATAACCCATAATGTATGTCGGCTTAGTGACATAGTATCTTGCCTGTGGTTGCTTCGCTTCAAGGGCATGAATGACTTTTTCACAAACTGCTTCAGGCCCGAGAGTAAACGGAGCAGCGGGTCCTTCTGTTTGTAGGCGGTCAATCATCAATTCATATTGAGCTTTATGTAAACTGCCTTTACTGACGATATATTTTTTAAATGCTTTAAATGCATTTTTTCTAAAATTACTAATAATCGGCCCGGGTTCAATTATGCTTACATGAATATTTGTGTCGTCTAATTCCTGACGTAAGGTGTCACTAATTCCTTCAAGTGCAAATTTGCTGCAATTGTAAGCGCCTCGATATGGCATCGCTGCGAAACCTAGAACAGAGCTATTTTGGATGATTCGTCCATAACCCTGTTTTCGCATAATAGGCAGTACCCAGTTTGTTAGTTCCATGGTGCCGAATAAATTGGTCTCAAATTGTGCCCTGAGTGCGTCACGGGTTAAGTCCTCAACCGCACCAACTAATCCATAGGCGCCATTATTAAAAAGTGCATATAGCTCGCCTCCGGACTGGTTGAGGACTTTTATCAATGCATTTTTAATGGATAGGGAGTCATCCAGATCCAGTTGCAGGCTGTTTAGTCCTAATTGTTTTAAATGCTCCACATCGGAGGATTTTCTGGCACTGGCAAACACCTGATAACCCTGCCTTTGTAGTTGTTGAGCAGTGTAAAGCCCGATGCCTGAGGAGCAGCCGGTGATTAAGATTGATTTTTGCGTATTCAAAATAAGCCTTTATTTTAATTATTATCGCTAAATTTCCCTGGTTGATTTGGCAGCAGGGCGCTGGCGCATTATAATACCGGGCCTTTTGCCCTGTCGCAGCATTAATTTAAAATTTGCAGTGTGGGCATTGATTATACTTTACATATCTGGAAAACATTATGCGCAGTCATTACTGTGGTCAGGCAGACGAAAGCCTGGTCGATCAGGAAATAGAATTATGTGGATGGGTAAACCGTCGTCGTGACCACGGGGGCGTGATCTTTGTCGATTTACGTGACCGTGAGGGCTTGGTACAGGTGGTTTTTGACCCTGATAAGCCTGAAATGTTTGCGCTGGCTGAACGTGTTCGAAATGAGTTTGTGCTTAAGGTTAAAGGTCGAGTGCGGCTGCGTGATGAGGCGGCGATTAACCCTAATTTGAAATCCGGCAAAATTGAAGTGCTGGGGCTCGAGTTAGACGTATTAAATGCATCGGAAACCCCGCCATTTCAGTTGGATGACCAGGGCGTGCATGAAGATAACCGTCTGAAATATCGTTATATCGACCTGCGTCGCGATGAAATGCAGCAGCGTATGCGTATGCGTTCACAGGTATCTGGCTTTATTCGTCGGTATATGGAAGATAATGGTTTCTGGGATATTGAAACCCCGATGCTGACCAAAGCAACACCTGAAGGTGCCCGTGATTATCTGGTGCCCAGTCGTACTCATCAGGGTGAATTTTTTGCACTGCCACAATCACCCCAAATTTTTAAGCAGTTATTAATGATGTCCGGTATGGATCGTTACTACCAGATTGTACGCTGTTTCCGTGATGAAGATTTACGTGCAGATCGCCAGCCTGAATTCACCCAGGTCGATATAGAAACAGCCTTTCTCAATGAAGACAGTGTTATGGAAATCACTGAAAACCTGATTCGTGAGCTGTTTGCACATGTGCTGGAAGTGGCGCTGCCAAACCCATTCCCCCGTATGACTCACGCTGAAGCCATGGATCGTTTTGGTTCTGATAAGCCGGATTTGCGTATCGATATGGAGCTGGTTGATATCGGTGACCTGATGGAGAACGTTGAGTTTAAAGTTTTCTCTGCGCCTGCTAAAGATCCTAATGGTCGATTAACGGTATTGCGTGTACCCCAGGGTGCTAAACTCAGCCGTAAAGAAATTGATGGTTATACAGAATTTGTAGGTCGTTACGGCGCTAAAGGTCTGGCATGGATTAAAGTGAATGATGTGGATGCAGGTCGAGAAGGGTTGCAGTCACCTATCGTTAAATTCCTGCCGGATGAAGTCCTGAATGAAATCATTAAACGTAGTGGTACACAAACCGGTGATTTGCTCTTCTTTGGCGCCGGTGCTGCGAACATGGTGAGTGAGTCTATGGGAGCACTGCGTGTGCAGCTGGGTCATGATTTAGATATCGTATCCCGTGAATGGAAACCGCTATGGGTTGTTGATTTTCCTATGTTTGAATGGAATGATCGTGATGAACGCTGGAATGCATTACACCACCCGTTCACCGCTCCTTCAGGCAGTGTAGAAGAATTAGAGGCCAATCCGGGTGAGAGTTTGTCCCGTGCTTACGACATGGTATTGAATGGTTGTGAGCTGGGTGGTGGTTCGGTGCGTATTCATGATGCGACGATGCAGCACAAGGTATTTGAAATTCTCGGTATCAGTGATGAAGAAGCCAATGAGAAATTTGGTTTCCTGTTAGACGCGTTGAAATACGGTTGCCCTCCCCACGCTGGTCTGGCCTTTGGCTTAGATCGTATGGTGATGTTAATGACCGGTGCCAGCTCAATTCGTGATGTAATGGCTTTCCCGAAAACCCAAACCGCAGCCTGTCTGTTGACTGATGCGCCTTCGGGCGTGTCGGCTGCACAGTTAAAAGAATTGAATGTGCGTATTCGAAAGCCTGTCGGAGATGCTTAAAAAATAGTCGTAAGTCGTAAGCCAATAGTGGTGCTCCCCGTAGGGGAGCTGGCTTTTGACTGGACTGACGACTATTTGCCTTCTGTCTCTTTAGAGATAGTTGAAATATAGACATCAGCCCTTATAGTAATCTATTCAGCGGATAAATCGAAAGAAGACAACCTATGAGCGCAGTCGCTATACAACCCTATGCTTTACTGGATGATGAAGAATGCGAGCAACGTATTCTGGCGGCAAAAGAAAAGCTTGGGGAGCGTCTGGTGATTCTGGGGCATCACTATCAACGTGATGAGGTTTTCCAGCACGCTGATTTTACCGGTGATTCACTAAAGTTATCCCGTGCAGCAGCTGAATCCAAAGCAGAATATATTGTCTTTTGTGGTGTGCACTTCATGGCAGAAGTTGCGGATATACTGTCCCGCCCCGACCAGGTATCCATCATTCCAGATTTAGCAGCGGGTTGCTCCATGGCGGATATGGCTAATCTTGCCAAAGTCGAAAAAGCCTGGAGGGAATTATCCAGCGTAATTGAGCCGGATGAGTGCGTCACACCGGTGACCTATATCAACTCAGCGGCTGACCTGAAAGCATTTTGTGGGCAGTACGGTGGCATAGTCTGCACCTCGACCAATGCACGAAATGTGCTTGAATGGTCTTTTAAACAGCGTGAAAAAATTCTGTTTTTCCCCGACCAACACCTCGGCAGAAACACCGCCGCCACCATGGGCTTAAGCATGGATGAAATGGTGGTGTGGGATTACGATAAAGACATGGGCGGCCTGACGGCTGAGCAAATTAAAAAAGCCAAAATGATTCTCTGGAAAGGCTTTTGTTCGGTGCATCAAATGTTTACCCCGCAGCAAATTGATAATTTCAAACAGCAATACCCGGAAACTAAAATTATCTCGCATCCTGAAAGCTCTTATGAAGTTTGTCAGAAATCAGATTATGTGGGCTCAACCGAATTCATCATTAACACCATTCGAGATGCCGAGCCCGGCACTCGCTGGCTGGTGGGTACTGAATTAAACCTGGTCAATCGTCTCAAAGAGCAGTTTGCAGCTGAGGGTAAAAACGTGCATTTCATGTCTCCCACGGTGTGCATGTGCTCAACCATGTTTCGTATCGACCCCCAGCACCTGGCCTGGACACTGGAAAATTTGCTGGATGGTCATGTGGTCAATCAAATAAGCGTGCCAGTCGATGTGGCAAAAAATGCTAAATTAGCCCTTGATAGAATGCTAGGCGTCTCACCTTAGCCTTGTTTGGCCAGTATCAATACCTGGGTAGTTATTCAGTTAAGTGCATAAAAAGCGCCGGGTTATGTCTTTTAACACTCCCAGTTTCAAAGAAGTCATTAAAAAGCTTTAAACTTATGTTTCTTTTAGGTATTTTGTACCCATGAAAGAAGCGGTCATACTTATACACGGCATTTGGATGAATGGGGCAGAAATGTTCCGGCTACGACAGCGCCTGACCGATGCGGGTTATGAATGCCATCAATTTCGCTATCAATCCTTAAGATGCTCTCCACAGGAAAATGCAGAACAACTGAATAAACTAACCCACTCAATTGATGCACCGGTGGTGCACTTTGTCTGTCACTCCCTGGGGGGGCTGGTATTGTTGCACCTGTTTGATAAGTATATTGTTGAAAAAAAAGGCCGGGTGGTCTTTTTAGGTGTGGCGGTTAATGGTAGTCAGGTAGCTCGTCGTCTTTCAGGTACTATAATGACCCGTTGGGCCGTTGGGAAAAGCATTGAGCACGGTTTATTGGGTGACCGGCCCGTGTGGAAAAAATGGCGAGATCTGGGTGTGATCTCAGGGAACTTTCCATTAGGTGTCGGGCTGGTAGTCGGCGGCCCCTCATTTCCCCATGATGGCACCATTTCGGTAGAAGAAACCTATCTGGGTGGTGCTACTGATTATATTACTATGCCAGTTAATCATTTTGGTTTGCTCTATTCTGAATCCGTCGCCATACAGGTAATAACCTTTTTACGGGCTGGAAAATTTGGTGATGAGGCCACTAATTTATTGTTTGATGCTACGGGCTAAGCTAAGCAGTTGGTTTTTTTTACACTCTGAGAATCTAATTAAAGTATATCGAATGGGCTACTTTTTTAACTCATTGATTGTAAAAATAAATAGACCATTTAGCATGATTTTTGCCTAAATAAATTTTACTGCTTTGTTTTAAAATGTATTAGGAAAAATATAGTATGAAAATGCTAAAAAAAATAAGTCTAATCCCAGCTACTTTTTTCTCACTTAGTGTGCAAGCCGCCTCCACGGTTCATTTCTCCAGTGATTTTAATAACGCTATCGATACTGGAAGTGTAATAGTTGATAATGGCTATCAACTGAATACAGTTTTTGGTGATCCTGGATTAGTGGATGGTGCATTACAGTTTAATCTGGGTGGCACTGGGCTAAGTGAGCAAGTTGGTTTAGGCATATTTCCACCGGTATCGCATAAAATATTCAGTATTGAGTTTGACCTGTTTACTCAGAATCTTGTTAATTCAAATTATAGTTTTTCAGTTCTCTTTGATACACCGGTTGTTCAAAATCTTAACTTTAGAAATTGCTGCAGTAATTCTATAAGTGCGTTTAACCCTTTTGCAGGTTCGCCTTTGATTGGGGGGCTGGGTTTACTTGAGGATGACAAGTCTATGAACGTTAAGATAGGTATCGACTTAATTGATAGTATATGGACTATAGATATAGCAGGCGTTGGCAGTGGTACAGGTGGATTTTATTCTGAAAATGGAAGCATCGAAAGAATGCGCATGTCCTTATCACCCGCACTTGGTGGTATAGATACCCCCGATCCGTCGATTAATGTGTATGTTGATAATCTCAGAGTTGTTAGTGCGGTTCCTCTGCCAGCATCGGTCTGGTTGTTTGGTAGCGGGCTTATTAGCATGTTTGGATTTGCAAAACGAAGACGCATTTTGAAGCGTCAAATTCAATGAAAAAGCCTTATTTAGAGTTATTTCCTTGCTATAACATCCTGCGGTAAATGTTTAATTATTTAGTAACTTAGCCAGGTTTAACTTAAGGGCAAATAAATAAATTTTTCTCTCTTCATTCTTACGCTGTCCTGTTCATAGTGTTAAACTCGTTACGTTTAGGCTCAAGCTGCATTTATCGAGGATAGTATGGTTAAACACAGCAAATGGGCGAAGTTATGACGACCCGCATACTGGGTATTGATCCGGGTTCAAGACAAACCGGTTATGGCATTATCGATTCAGATAAAAATAATTCAATACATGTCGACAGTGGTTGTATCTATGTTAAAGGTGAAAGTTTTGCGGATCGGCTGGGGTATATTTTTCAGCAGGTAGGTGAGATTATTGCCGAATATCAGCCGTCCGAATTATCTATTGAACAGGTATTTGTAAACAAGAATGTCGATTCAGCTATGAAGCTTGGGCAGGCAAGGGCTGCAGCTATTTGTGCTGCAGTGAATGCGGGCCTGGACGTGTCTGAATATACACCCAAAGCGGTTAAAAGTGCGGTGGTTGGAACGGGTAATGCGAGCAAGGAGCAGGTACAGCATATGATGTCGATGCTATTAAGGCTGGAAAAAGGCTTGCAGGCTGACCAGGCTGATGCGCTGGGTATTGCATTATGCCATGCGCATAATCGTAGTCTCGCAGGTAAAATAGCCTTACCAACTCGAAGGCGCTCATCTGGTCGATGGACGAGTCTACCCAAGCGATAATTAATTTAAAGAAATAACATGATTGGCAGAATTAACGGAAAAATAATTGAAAAACAACCCCCGCAATTGTTAGTGGATGTGCAGGGGGTGGGATATGAAATAGCTTCCCCCATGTCAACTTTTTATCAATTACCCAATCTCGGTGAAGTAGTTACTCTGCATATCCATATGGTTGTACGAGAAGACGCACAGCTGCTTTATGGTTTTGCATCTCTTGCGGAACGTAGTCTGTTTCGTATCCTGATAAAAATAAGTGGTGTAGGGCCGAAACTGGCCTTAACGATTTTATCCGGTATGAATGCAAATGAGTTTATTGTTTGTGTTCAGGATAATGATGCGGCAGCGCTGGTGCGTTTACCCGGTGTGGGTAAAAAGACAGCGGAGCGATTAATAGTAGAACTCAGGGACAAGTTAAAAGACCAGGATGTGGACATGAGCAGTACTGTTAATGTGGGTGTTGAAACCACACCCGCTTCCAGCTCACCCGTGGCAGATGCGGTGAGTGCCTTGATTGCACTGGGATATAAAGCGACGGAAGCAAGCCGTATGGTTCGAGCTGTGGACACAACAGATCTACAAACTGAAGAAATTATTCGTTTGAGTTTGCAGGGAACAACGAAGAAATAAACCAATGAGTGAGCGAATAATTACAGCAGAGCAGGCGAATGATGAGGAAGGGGTTGATCATGCGATTCGTCCCAAGTTATTAAAAGATTATTCTGGCCAGCCCACCGCCTCTGAGCAGCTGGATATATTTATACCTGCGGCACGCAATCGGGGTGAAGCCCTCGATCATTTATTGATCTTTGGTCCACCGGGGCTGGGTAAAACCACATTGGCGCATATTGTGGCGAATGAAATGGGGGTTAATCTCCGGCAAACCTCTGGCCCGGTTCTGGAAAAGCCAGGGGACCTGGCCGCCCTGCTAACGAATCTTGAGCCCCATGATGTTTTGTTTATAGATGAAATTCATCGCCTAAGCCCGGTGGTAGAAGAAGTGTTATATCCGGCGATGGAAGACTACCAGCTAGATATTATGATCGGTGAAGGCCCTGCTGCCAGGTCTATAAAATTAGACTTGCCGCCCTTTACCTTAATCGGCGCAACTACCCGTGCCGGTTCACTGACTTCTCCTCTGCGTGATCGTTTCGGTATAGTCCTGCGTCTTGAATTCTACAATATGAGTGATTTAAGTCGCATTGTAGAGCGCTCTGCACACATACTCGGTGTGCAGCTGGATGCAGATGGTGCGCTTGAAATCGCACGTCGTGCAAGGGGAACCCCTCGAATTGCAAATCGCCTGCTACGTCGAGTTCGAGATTATGCGGAAGTAAAAGCCGATGGTAAAGTAGATAAAAATATTGCAGCCAAAGCACTGGATATGCTGAAAGTTGATTCCTATGGTTTTGATAATATGGATCGAAACCTGCTGGTAACCATTATCGAAAAATTCAGTGGTGGCCCCGTGGGTGTAGAAAACCTGGCTGCGGCAATTGGTGAAGAGCGAGACACTATCGAAGATGTTATTGAGCCTTACTTAATTCAGCAGGGTTTTTTAATGAGAACCCCAAGGGGGCGAGTCGCTACGGTGAATGCTTATCGTCATTTGGGCTTAAAGCCGCCGGTGAGTTCAGATGATTTATTTACAGATGAAGAAAATAATTAACCCTCTTTTCATACCGCTTACGTTTATATTGAAGATGCACTTAAAAAAGTCCTGTGAAATAATACCTGTGTCACAACAGAAACGACCCGGTTCATTACAATGACCGTGCTTAATATCGGATATAAAAATGAACTTTAACTGGCCGGTGCGCGTCTATTACGAGGATACGGATTCCGGGGGCGTAGTGTATTACGCTAATTATTTAAAATTTATGGAAAGGGCGCGAACAGAATTTTTACGTCATTTGGGGTTTGAGCAAGATCAATTGATTGAGCAACAAAATATTATTTTTGTCGTGCACTTTGTGCAACTGGATTATAAAGGCCCGGCCCGATTTAATGATGAGTTGACCGTAACGGCAAATTTAATTGAGCTAAAAAAAGCCAGTATGTTATTTGAACAAAAAATATTTCGCCAGAATGATAATGTTAATCAGCAAGGTGACATTCTTTGTCATGGGCAAGTTCGCATTGCCTGCTTACAGGCGGATACTTTTAAGCCCTGTGCAATTCCTGAATCTATAATGGAGGTCGCCGGTGTCGACTGATCTATCGCTTATTTCACTTATATCAGATGCAAGCTTACTGGTGCAGTTTGTTATGTTGCTATTGTTGGCGGCATCAGTGATTTCCTGGTTTGTGATTTTCCAGAAAAATAAATTACTCAAGTTTGTTTCTAAAGATGCTAAACGTTTTGAAGATGAGTTCTGGTCCGGTGGCGACTTAAGTGAACTTTATACCCAGTTAAGTC
>Ga0316207_10002656_pt1 | contig 17874 bp, 13 predicted proteins | sample 6weekpyrite_MG_FD_204943 | JGI IMG/M metagenome (GOLD analysis project Ga0316207, IMG submission 204943) | Microbial mat bacterial communities from mineral coupon in-situ incubated in ocean water Damariscotta River, Maine, United States -... | ecosystem: Environmental > Aquatic > Marine >...
CCCTGCGCTAATTCAACTTCGAGTTGAAGGTCTGTATCACTATGTGAATCATCACCCTGGCCTCCTGGTTCACGCTTAGGCGCGTCACCAGACATTCCGCCACCCCAGAAACGGCCAAAAAAGCCGCCAGTTTTGCTCGCGGAGTCAGCGATTTTCTTTAACGATTCGGCTTGTAGCAGCGCATATTCTGACAAAATTCCCGGGTACTCTTGAAAATTGGATGCCCGGTTCGAGACTGATTTACTTAGTTTTCGCAGGGCGCCTTTTTGTGCGCGGGGAATCTTCAACGGCAACAACTGGTCGATCAGTTGTTGCATCGACTCAACGACCTTCTCGGTATTTTGTTGCTTGACCTCGTCGGTGGAGAGGATGATATTGTCGATCCGTTTCAGACGCTTGGCCAGGTCATTCTTTTGAGGGGTCGCACTACGTATCGCGATACGCAAGCTGTCGAGTTCACTGTCCAGTTCAGTATTGACATTTTCTGCCGCCAAACTCACCCGTACTAATAAACGTTGCAGTAAAGACGCATACTCTTCAGCGAGTCGTAACTCCTCGTCAAAAGACTCCCTTTGCTCAAAGTATTTGTCTTTCCAGCGTTCCAGGTTTTTTTCCAAATCGCTTGAGGTGCTCATTACGTCTCCTTACTAGCGGCTGACTTATTCTAATGCGGCTGACTTATTCTAATAAAGAAGGGATCTGGTCGTTGGTTTTCTGGCTCCGGGATTTTATCAGCAAGCCGGGTAAGATGCGGCTAATAAAATCGCTGATATAAGACAAAAACAATGAGCCCATAGAGCTGTCGAAATGTTCGGCGTCTTTGCTTCCCAGGCAGAACATGCCGACGATTTCATCGCTGATAACAGGAATGACCGCTGCGGACCCCAGCTCTTTATAATCAGCAGGGAACAGGCATTCCATTTGTTGTTGGCTGAACGTGCCGCAAATCGCTTTGGTGCTTTCTAACAGACTGCCAAGTTGTTGCTTTGCATTTTCCAGATCGATGATTTTGATCTCAGAAACTGGATAGTCGGTACGATCGCCGAACACGACAACATTGCTAAAATCAATTTTAGCGTCGTTTTTGAAAGCTTCGTGTACCACCAGATTGATTTCGTCGAGGCTTTTGATTTCGAGTAAACTCAGCAACAGTCGCTTGCTTTTTTCAAAGTGCTGATCATTTTCCTGCGCCACCGCAATCAACTCAGCCAACTTGCTTTTTAGCTCGTCACGGTGTTCTCGAAAAACTTGAACCTGGCGCTCGCCAAGTGAAATTGCGGTGCCACTTTTGTGCGATATTTTAAGTTCGTTCAGCAAATAATCATGTTTTTCGAAAAAATCCGGGCAGGCGCGCAAAAACTGGATCACTTGCTCTTCAGTGATTTCGGTTTGCTCAGGAGCGATTGCTTGTTTTGTCATTATAATGCCATCTAATATTTACGCGGCTTAACGCCATGATAATAGGTACACAAAAAGTTAAATTCTCACTTTACCATCAAAAACCTTGGTCGCCGGGCCTTCCATGTGCACGGGGTGTCCAGAGCCTTGCCACTCTATTTTCAAGTTACCACCCGGCAGCCTTACTTCAACCGGACTACTCAGCAGGCCTTGCTTAATACCGATGACCGCCGCTGCACAGGCGCCAGTACCACAGGCCATTGTTTCACCCACACCACGCTCAAAGACGCGTAACTTGATAAAGCGCTTGTGAACAACCTCCATAAAACCCACGTTCACTTTCTCTGGAAATTGCGCGTGAGACTCAATCAGGGGGCCCAGTGAATCAACAGGCGCGGTATTGACATTATCGACCTGTATTACCGCATGTGGGTTGCCCATCGACACCACTGACAACTGAACATCCTGATCGCCTGCCTTTACAGAGTAAACGCTGTTCGACTCTTTTTCCAACACTGGGGGGATAGAGGGCGCCAGAAATGGAATCGCCGCGGCTTCAAAAGCAGGCGGCCCCATATTGACCAATACGCGTCCGCCCTCATTTATATTCAGTTCGATGCAGCCTTTTTTGGTTTCAACTTTAATACGGTTCTTGTTGATCAGCTTTCTTTCTTTCACAAAAACGGCAAAACAACGTGCGCCATTTCCGCACTGCTCAACTTCGCTGCCATCCGCATTGAAAATTCGATACCTGAAATCCATATCCGGCCTGCCGGGAGGCTCAACCAATAACAGTTGATCAAAGCCCACGCCAAGATGACGGTCTGCCAGTCGACTAATCTGCTCCGGGCGAAAACAAGCATGCTGGCTAATCATATCCACCACCATAAAGTCATTTCCGAGCCCATGCATTTTGGTGAAACTAACGAGCATTTAAAACGAACTCCACAGTTGTTTGATGACGTTCATGGCAGTAGTTGCTCGAGTGCCATCTGATCTTCAACGGTTTCCCTGCGCCTCGCGACGATCGATTGATCGCCATCGACCAATATTTCTGCAGGTCGATTACGTGAGTTGTAGTTGGAGCTCATGGCAAAGCCATATGCGCCTGCAGATCGGACGGCAAGCAAGTCTCCTGCTGTCAGGCTCAGTCTGCGTTCTTTGCCAAGAAAATCACCTGTTTCACAAACCGGGCCGACGACATCGAAACAAGCTTCGTGACCTTTTCGGCTCAAATCTACCGGAATAATATTTTGCCAGGCACTATAAAGTGAAGGCCGTAACAAATCATTCATTGCGGCATCGACAATAGCAAAGTTCTTGTTTTCATGGCACTTCAGAAATTCAACACGTGTCAGCAGTACACCCGCATTAGCGGCGATGGAACGACCCGGCTCCAGGATTATCTTTAATGAACGCCCGGCAAGTTTTTCCATCAGCTCGCTGACATACTGGTCAGGTTCGGGAGGTGCTTCATCTTGATAGGTCACGCCAAGCCCGCCACCCATATCCAGATGCTCAATCGCAATCCCTCGTTCAGCGAGTTTGTCGACTAAGGCCAGCACGCGATCCAGGGCATCCAGGAAGGGTGCATTTTCGGTTAGCTGGGAGCCGATATGACAGTCCACGCCAATGATGTTGAGGCCGGGTAAGTCGCGGGCAGCGAGATAAATTCGTTCAGCCTGATCAATGGCAACCCCGAATTTGTTGTCTTTCAATCCGGTCGAAATATAAGGATGCGTCCCCGCATCGACGTCGGGGTTCACCCGCAAGGAAATCGGTGCACGCACCCCCTGTTCCATCGCGACCTCATTCAGACGATATAGCTCGGCTTCAGATTCGATGTTGAAGCAATGCACACCCACCTCAAGCGCCCTGCGCATCTCGGATACTTGCTTACCAACGCCCGAAAAGACAATTTGTCCGGGCTGACCGCCCGCTTTGAGAACGCGCTCCAGTTCGCCTTGTGAAACAATATCAAAGCCTGAACCGAGTTTCGCCAAGACATTCAGTACGGCCAGATTTGAATTCGCTTTTACCGCGTAACAAATCAGGTTAGGGTGTGAGCCGAATGCTCGCTTGTAAGCATGATAATGCTTTTCAAGCGTGGCGCGAGAATAGACATAACACGGCGTTGAAAACTGCTCCGCGATCTCTGTCAGAGGAACATCTTCAGCATAGAGCTGATCCTCTTTATACGAAAAGTAATCCATTTAAATACTACGCATTTTAAACGTATCAAGTGCAGGTCAAGAGCAATTCAATACATTTCATTATTGTCAACCTGATTAGAAGACGGAACTGCTTTATCTTCAAGCGGTTCTGCATCCGGCGCGCCCCGGTCTGGTGACGCTGTTTCGGCTGGTAAAGTATCGGCCGGTAGATATAGAGCACCTTTCTGGCCGCAGCCTGTTACCAGGGCAAACACTGAAAAAGACAGACTTATCAATAAAGTTGCCTTCACAATATAGTGCATCACAGCAGGTCTTCTCGTTAATCAGAAAGCCGAAATTATAACCAGTTCGCCCGGCAAACACTATTCCAGAGTTTGAATTAATCTTGACATGATTTGCTGGTACACACGCAGATATTCATGCGTGCTATGCCCGCCTTCCTGACGAGAGCGAATGTTCATCGGGTTTTCGGGCAGGGTAATATTCGTTATTTTAATGGGTAAACGCGCTGCATATGCAGGGCAACTTTTGACATAGTGTGTTAACGCGGCAAACTGTTGATCTCCGTATTCAAGGTAGCTGAAGTTTTGATGGTCGAAGCTGACATCAAACCGTACATCGAGGCCATCAAAATAACAGACCACTTCAACTTCATGCAGCGCAATATGCGGAATATTCTTTATTTTTTTTGATTGGTAGGTACCTGCTTTGAGGTGAGATAATTTGTATATTTCGAGCGATGGTTGCAGGTCGAGCCCGTCCATCGACTCGCTTAACTGACGTTTCTCGAGAACCGAATACAGAAATTGCTGTATCGAGGACTGAAACAGCGTTTCGTCCTCGCGCGGTGTCGAAAAGCGTAACAGGCTTCCTGCCTCATCTAGAACAATCACCTGTAATTCCTGCCCTTCTACCGTATAAAATACCTGGATGCACCGCGTTTGTGCCGAAGCGAGCACATGCCGCAATAGGGTTTGTTGCTTCAATGCGTACCGGTCCAGCACGATAGGGCAATATTCTGACAAGCCTTGAGCGAGATACGTAAGCAGGAGCGCTTCCGTCGCAAACGCTATAAAACGAAACTGTTCATCGACCCGCAGCAACACATAAAATTTCTCTTCAACTTCGATCACATAGCGAACCGATTGCACCATGTGGTGCGCAAAGAACGCATTTTTAGCGTCTGCAAACAATTCCCTGACCCGGCTAGCAATCGCTTCAGCGCGCTGCGAATTGAAACAGTGAACCGACAGCCGGCAGTCGGGCTCCGGCAGTTGATCATGGCAAACCTGTAAATACGACTGTAGGTTTTGTAGCAGCGTTTCGCCTTTTTCATAGCGATGCGCTGTCATTTCATTCCAGGCGTTAAGCGCAATCTGGTCAATGGTTTTGACCAGATTGTCGCGTTGCGAACTGTAACCCAGTGAATCGGTCCAGTTACTGAGTCGATGCATGCCACGCTCTGCCATAGACGCCATCGGATCAATGCCAACATTGATAAACAAGATTAGTTTTTCGATACGGGCGCGTTGCTGAAAGCTTTGCTGCGATACCGCCGCTAGCGGCATCGGTATCGCCTGTTCAAGTGCATGAATTATGCTTTGAACTTCAAATAGCGTTTCCTTGGCGAGGCCCGGCACCAGGCTCAGACGCGTGGCGTGGCTGATGATACCGTTGAAATACAACCAGGCAAGCAGTTCAATCAGGCTGGACGTTTTCTTCAGGCTTACCTGGAAGGAGGCGTCGGAGGCTGCTGCCAAGTCTCGATAGAGTAGCCAGCAATTTTGATCGCTCTGAACCGGCTGGCTACTTGAATGATGGATGGCCAGGTTTTCTTCCCATAGCGACGGGGCAATTCCAGGATTCAGCCGTTCAACTTTTCCGGCTTTGCGTTCAAAATTTGCGTAAAGTTTGCGTCCCAGCAAGTGTAAGTCCTCGGCGGTAATGCTCGATGCAATATTATTGGCTCTGGCGAAGTTGGACAGAAATCGATAGCAAAAACGCAGCTCAGCAACCACTTCCTGACGCTCCGGCAAGACTTGGTCCACTTTCCAGGTATGTCGCTCATCCAGATATTTGAACATGCTGCCTGGCCAGGCCCAGTCTTTGGTAACGGCCTCAAGCGTCAGTCGCTGCCAGGATGCGGATTTGCCGCTGGGTCGTCGCGACAGTTTCTTGGCTACTTTGAGATAAAAACTTTTTCGCACCAAATCCAGGCGCTTGTGCTCGCCGCGCTCTTTCAGGTAACACTCCAGACGCCGGTAAATCAACAGATATGGATCCAGATTTTCTATACAGAGTTCGTCATCGTAAACCGCCTGCTTAAAAGTCTGGCTCAAGCTCGATTTGTCGGGGAGTTCCTGTGCATAAACTTCTGCCAGCAACAACTTGAGTACCGACTTATAAGGCGCGTCCAGACCTTTATACAGCTGCCATAAGCCCGCTCCAATTAACTCGCTTTTCGGGATGTCAGCAGCACTGCCAAAATCCAGTATCTCTGTTTTTTTAACAAAACGCTTGCTCAATAATTGGTCTGCAATGTCGCGGTAGTCGCCTTCCAGGTGCGGCGGAATCAACCACCATAAGGGGTAACGCCCTGCTAGCAGAATAGCGGTTCGATAAAACTCATCCAGTAATAAAAAATGCTGAGCAGAACCACTACTTTCGGCGTCCATTGCCGGCACGGTTTTTTCGGCACGAAACTGGTCGGCATTCATTAAAAAGGTATGCAGCTCCAGGCCAAGGCCATTGGCCCACGCATCAATACGCGCCGCCTTACGCGCCAGCAATTCGCTTTGCTCAGAATTCAGGGTTGGGTCAAAGCACAGCCAGAGGTCGACATCACTCGATTCCGAATGTGCCAGTGTGCCGGTGCTTCCCATCATATAAAGCGCATGTATTTGAGCTGTGTGGCGCCGGTCATGCTTAAATTTGAATGTTTGGCTAAACGATTTGGCTATGCTCAGTGCCGCTTTGTCAGGGGCATAGCCAGACACGCCGACCGGGGCTTCGCGCGCGACGTAGCCTGGCATCAGAGGATGATTTACCTGATACAGCAGCGGCAGCACCTCGACAATATCTTGATGCCGGAACGACAGACCCTGATGAGTACGGGCCAGACGCTCAGAATTGACTTTCAGAAAACGGTCTCGAATCCTCTTGAGAAGCTTTCGGTCAACACCTTCTGAAAAATCAGGAGTCAATTTATGTTTGTATACGGCCATATTTTCAAGATGCTGTGAAAGTCTGGGTTCAAGTATTTAAACTCCGGTGCAATACGAGTAGAATTCATTTTTTGATTCAAGATCTAGCTTTTGATTCAAGGTCTAACTATAGCTCAAAGGGCATTCGGTTGATGACGAATCCTGAACTGATCGAATATCGCGTTACCCCGCACCCGTCTTCCAAAGTCAATAAGCAGCGTTTCCCGCATGGCGCCGTTGCCGTTATCGTTAATGAGCAAGGTGCCATTCAGCATATTGAAAATCGAAATGAAAAACTCTTTGGTTACGCACATAAAAGCCTGATAAATAAACCTTTTGCAAACCTGATCGCATCGTCTGATCAAATGCTTTATTTTGGCACTTTTTTGGGTAAACATGCACATGAAGGTGAGGTGAAACTCACCTTGTGCCATGCCAACGGCTACTTTTTCCCGGCGCAGATTGAAGCCAGACCTATCGATGCTTTACACGCCTCAAAACAACAAGCAGCCCTTAATTTATGGAAAAAAGTCAGCGATGACCAAGCCTTCAATAAACAGGCTGAAATGCGCGCTCACTTTGGTACCTGGCACCTTGACATGGCAACTCAGGAATTACGACTCAGTCGCGGTGTCTACAGGCTCCTTGGACTGGAAGATAATCCTGAACTCACCGTAGAGCAACTGTTATATTTCTTTGGTGAACAACAAAACCGAGTCAAAGCCAGACTTCGCCGATGTTTTAGGCACCAGTGCAGCGTTAACCTGGATACACAGCTGCTAAACAAACATCAACAACGTCAATGGGTAAGGCTTTATGCCGAGGCTGAAATCAGCGATGGCAAAACGACGGAGCTACGTGGTTCAGTCGAAGATATTTCCTACCGCAAAACGCTTCAGTTTAAGGCCAGCTATTTTGATGCCTGCCTGAGCAGCCTGATGGAACAAAGTGATGACCTGATCGTTATTCTCGACAATCGCGGTCGGGTTATTGCGTTTAACGATCTTTATCAGAAAGCCTTTCAATCATTATTTGATCAAAGCCTAAAGAAAGGCGATCAATTTGAACAATTGCTCACGGGGTTTTCTGTGGAGCAGCGTATTTATCAGAAATTGTGGGGCCTGATGCTGTACCGTGATCAGATCACGATGGAAATGCCCCTGGCACAAAGGCATGAGCGCCTTCCCGTTTATCAGATCAATCTGAGACAGCTTAAGAACAAACAAGGGCAGCGACTGGGCATCTCTTTTGTTGCCAAGCTGAGTCAAGCTTCAAGTTCTGGCAAATTCGCGAACAACCACTTGGCTCGTCATGACCCACTGACCGGACTATATAATCTTAAGGAATTTCAGTATCAGCTGTCCCGGCGCTGCCAAAATACGGAAAAAAACGCGAGTAAGCACATACTTGTTTATATCGATCTTTGTCATTTCTCAATATTGAACAAACGACTTGGTGCGGAAGCTGGTGATGCCATTTTGAAACAATGCAGTCGGGTGATGAAGGGGCAGCTTCGTGAACGCGATGCTCTGGCGCGTTTGGGTGCCGACGAATTTGGGGCGATTTTAGAAAATTGTAATGCCAGTCAAGCGGTCATCATTGCGCATCAGCTACGTGACTCGATTCGCACACCAGGTTTTAAGTGGCAGGGTAAATGTCATGCGCTTGACCTGCAAGCGGGTATCGTGCCCATTACCAAACACAGCGATAATGCGGTGTCTTTGCTAAAACTGGCCAAAAACACGTGTCTGGCCGCCGCTGGAAATACCCCGCCCATTCGTCGCTATCGTTTTACTAAACAAAGCCAGTCGCACGCGGAATCACGCCACTATATTCATCTCATCAAACAGGCGCTGTCTAACGAAGAAAGCCTGATCTTGGACTATCAATCTATTCGGCCAATTAATGAATGGATCGATGGGCAGTTTGTCGAACTACTGAGCCGAATTCGAACGTCAGACGGCGAAACCATTATGCCGGGGCAATTTCTCAGTACCGCGCAAAGCTTCGATTTTATGTGCAATCTGGATAAAAACGTACTGATCGGCGCATGTAACTGGCTAGCTCAGCAACAGCAAAAAGTCACGCATCGAGCCCTGGTGTGCTCAATCAACGTGTCGCTAGAGTCGATTCAGAGCGATGATTTTATTCCGTTTATTCAGACCCTACTGAACAAACATGGGCTATCACCAGCGAGCCTGTGTCTGGAGCTAAGCGAAACCTGTTGCCTTAATGACCCTGACGTAGTGAAAGACGGCTGCACGGCATTGCGCGCCGCCGGTTTCAAAGTACTCATAGACCATGTCGGCAGCACATCACTGGATGCACGCTACCTGCTTGACCTGGATATCGATATGCTCAAACTGGACGGCGCGTTGACCCGGAACACGGCAGCGCATCCCGCCAAGAAGCTCACCGTCGAGTATATTGTTCGAATGGCCGGGTTAAAGGGGGTAAAAACCATCGCCAGTCAACTGGAGTCGAAGGAAAGTGTGCATGAAGCCACGCGATTGGGCATTCATTTCGGTCAAGGTTTTGAGCTTGCCCGCCCCAAACAGCTTTCCAGCTTACAGGTTGCCTGAGCAGGGGGCAATCTGCATGGTATGCATTAGAGCTTTCACAAAACTGGCCATTGATCTGCTCGGTATAAAACATTGCGATCACCGGTACCGCGCCTAAGTCGTTGGCTTGCTTGAACCGATTGCTGAGGCGCACATATGGGACAGAAAGCTCACAGGCGATAAAAACGCCAATATCGACTGGCACACAGTGAGCCGGTCGTAAAGCGGTTCAGGGAATCGTTAAGCAGGAGGCTGGAGTGATACTGGCCATTCGGGCCGTTGATAAGTTTATGGGGGTTTACCCCTCAAAAGCCGTTAAAGAAAGCTTACGAGCAGAGTCCATCCAAAGTTAGCAGGTGGTTAAGTGAGGAATGCCCCGCGATGAACGAATTTTAAAACTTCTTAGCTTCGCCAGGAGATTACCTGGGCTTTCTTGATCCAATTGCGGTTTCTGATAATAGCGATCAGTGGACAAGCACACATCCACAAAAAATCCCCGGGTGATTAATCCGGGGCTTTTTTGTTGTTTATAAGAGCATCGCCGTTACGATGCCTTCGGTCCCGCATTCACGATCGCATCAGAGACATCGAATTTCTTAAAGTTTTCAATAAACTGTGAAACCAGGTCTTTAGCCTTCGCATCATATGCCTCAGCATTATCCCAGGTATTACGCGGGTTAAGCAGGTTGTCGTCAACGCCGGATACTGATTTTGGAATATGAAGATTCAGTGCATCCAAATATTCGGTTTCGACATCGTTCAACTCACCGCTTTGAATCGCCGTGAGTATTGCGCGCGTCACAGGAATACTGAAGCGTTGACCTGTACCGTAAGATCCACCCGTCCAGCCGGTATTGACCAGATAGACCTTGCTTCCGAATTCTTCCATACGTTTCATTAATAATTCAGCGTAGTCACCCGCTGGACGAGGAAAGAATGGCGCTCCAAAGCAGGTTGAAAATGTTGATTTTAACGAGGAGTCCGAGCCCATTTCAGTCGAACCAACCAACGCGGTATAGCCGCTCAGGAAGTGGTACGCCGCCCCTTCCTTGCTCAACAATGAGACGGGAGGTAATACCCCGGTCATGTCGCAAGTCAAAAACACAATTGCCTTTGGCTCACCCGCTTGATTCTCCAGCACTCGCTTCTCTACGTGCTCTAGAGGGTACGCGCAACGGCCATTCTCGGTAATTTGTGTGTTTGAGTAATCCGCAACCCGGCTATTGTCATCAATCGCAATATTCTCTACGATGCTGCCAAATCGAATCGCATTCCAGATAACGGGTTCGTTTTTTTGCGAAAGATCGATCGTTTTCGCATAGCAGCCGCCTTCCAAATTAAACACCGTGCCTTTACCCCAGCCATGCTCGTCATCGCCAATCAGAAAACGACTTTCATCCGCTGACAGTGTTGTTTTGCCCGTTCCGGACAAGCCAAAAAACAGGCAGGTTTCGCCATCTTCACCGACATTGGCCGAGCAGTGCATTGGCAACACATCTTTTTCTGGCAGCAAGAAGTTTTGTACCGAGAACATAGCTTTTTTCATCTCGCCGGCATAGCGCATTCCTGCTAGCAGCACACGACGCTTGGCAAAATTAATGATGACGGTGCCGTCACTGTTGGTCCCATCACGCTCGGGATCACACACGAAACTGGCAACATTGAGAATTTCCCATTCCTGCTTATCGGCCGGGTTATATTGCTCGGGACGGATAAACAGGTTGCGACCAAATAAATTTTGCCAGGCGGTCTCCGTTGATACTTTTACTGCCAAATAGTGATCCGCATTTGCGCCGACATGAAGATGCGACACGTAACTGTCTTTCTCGGCCAGATAGGCTTCAACGCGCTCCCACAAGGCGTCAAATTTTGTTGCGTCAAACGGACGGTTAACCGGGCCCCAGCCAATCGCATCTGAAGTGCTGGGCTCTTCGACGATAAACCGGTCCATTGGAGAACGTCCGGTTCGTTTGCCAGTGGTAACCACCAAAGCGCCATTGTCTGCCATTCGGCCTTCTTTGCGCTCAAGTGCATGCTCAACCAACGAGGCTGAACTTAGATCAACATAAGTGTGACTCACTTCGATCTCTCCTGAATAATGAGTTTGACCACAGTACAAATGGCCTGAAAAAATTTGGGGCGCTATTATGCCAAATTGCTCTACAAAAAACGACTGTTAATAACTCAAGAATTCTCTCAACACTCAAACTGAATTTTTTAGTGGCGGGATCCAAGCTCAAACAGGGTGGTGATATCGTCTCTGTCAAATTCATAGTGCTTGCAACAGAACTGACAATCGACAGAAATCGTCGCCTCTTGCTCAAGAAGCCTCAGCGCATCATCACTCCCCAAATTTTTAATCGAGGCCAATGAGCGTGCTCGAGAGCATGAGCATTCGAACTTAACGACTTCTTTGGCAAATGAAATCACGTGTTCTTCGTGAAACAGTCGTGTTAACAGTGTTTCATTATCATTTGACTTAAATTCTTCAATGCTCAGGGTTTTCGCTAGCTGTACGATACGATTCCAAGCATCTTGATCGTCTTCGACGTCATGCCCCGGCAGCTTTTGCAGCATCAAGCCATAACAATTAACGCTATCTGCGACTAGCAACAAGTAGGTATCCAGCTGCTCAGACAGTTCAAAATAATGTGCCAGACACGCGTCCAGTGAATCACGCTCCAGAGGTACGACCCCTTGATAACGCGTTCCCGCCACCGGGTTAATGGTAATGGCTAGCTGTGCATCGCCAAGCAACTGCGCCAAGGCGTCACTCGAATCGATCGCCGCCCCGGCATCGGCGAGCCATTTTGCGATACCTCTAAATGTTCGACGGTCGGTCGCTTCAGCCATTAACAGACTGACGGGCCCTTCACCGCGCGCATGAATCGACAGGCTTCCGGCAAACTTGAGTGTGCCGGTCAGCAACACTGAAGCCGCAATCGTTTGCCCCAGGAGGGCTTTAATGGCTGGCGGATAGTCAGTTTCTTGCGTAGCTTGCTGGAAACTTTCCGACAGTCGTACCCATTCCCCTCGAATATTCAGTTCATCAAAGACAAAACGTTGAAAGGTATCATCGGCAATCATGTTTATGCTTCCTGGCTTCGGTCTGGGAAAAGTGTGATGCATATAGAAGAAAAATCGGATTCACTGCAAAAAATCACTCTTCAGCATGTTTATTTTTAAATTGATGAATTCGCCTCCGATCTCTTTTATTAGGGCGCTGCAAAGGCATTGGTTGATCACCCATACGTTGCTTTCGTTCAAGTAGAGCCTGCTCTCTTTTTTGGATGCTTTCGGGGGTTTCTTCATACAGCGCTTGTGCCAATGTTGCATTTTTTCGTTGTGCGCTCAAACCTTTTACTACCACCACCTTGTCGAACCAGCCCTGGCGAATGGTTAGCACCACGCCCACCTCGATATTTCGCCCGGGCTTGCACCGCTGATCATTATAATGAACTTTTCCGCCTTCCACAGCGTCTTTGGCCAGTGATCGGGTCTTGAAAAAACGCGCCGCCCACAGCCATTTATCCAGTCTGACTTTGCTATCTTGTTGCGTTGTTTTGGTCATGAGCCGGGCAGTAACTCCAGAAAATCAACCAGCATTGGAAATTCACCCTCCGTTCTGGGGGCTTTCTGGCTGTCGGGCTGAGCAATGGCGTAAAGATGCGCAATGCCATTGGCTCTGGCGGAATGCAAAACAGCTTCGTTATCGTCAAAAAAAGCGGTCATTGCTGGGTTATAGGGGCGGCTTTTTTTCAATGCGGGCCAAAATTCGACTTGTTCTTTGGGGAGCTGAAAATCGTGCGAGCAAATAATTTCATTAATCAGCGAACCCAGATCCGTCTGTTCCAGCTTGATCTCGATGCTTTTTTGATGGGCGTTAGTAACCAAGGCAATGTCAAAGCCCTGATCATGAATATACTGCAAAAAGCGCTGAGCGTTGGGTCGATAACGAATACGCTCAGAGACTTCGCGCTTTAAATTGGCGATATCCAGATCCAGGCTATCCGCCCAAAAATCCAGGCAGTACCAATTTAACGAGCCATAGAGCTGCTGATACATCCGCTCAAGCCTGTTGACGGCATCTCGGTAAGGAACCCCTTTTAACTCGGCATAGCGCAAGGGTAAGTGTTCCAGCCAAAAATAATTATCGAAGTGAAGATCGAGCAATGTTCCATCCATATCGAGGAAGACTGTTTTGATCTGGTTCCAGTCAATCATGAATCTCTCTATAATGCGGTTCGCTAAGTGAATATCACCATCTTAACCACTCAATATCGTCAGTTGAAGAGAAAATAATGTCTGATTTAGAAAAATTTATCTCACCCCTTAAGCAACTGGTTATTAACGCCGGCGCCGAAATCCTCGAAGTGTATGAGTCATCCTCTCCAATCGAAGTTGAACAAAAGTCAGATGATTCGCCGGTCACGAAGGCCGATTATGCCGCTCATGTCATCATCGACAAAGGGTTGAAGGCGCTTGATCCGGCATATCCGGTCTTATCGGAGGAAGGGGGGATTCCAGACTATCAAGAGAGAAGATCCTGGCAGCGCTACTGGTTGGTCGACCCTCTCGATGGCACTAAGGAGTTTATCAACAAAAACGGCGAATTTACCGTGAACATTGCATTAATCGACGGTAGCGAGGCCATACTCGGTATGGTGTATGTGCCGGTAACTGGCGTTCTTTACTACGGCGCCAAAGGCTTGGGAGGGTGGAAAGAGCAAGCAGGCAAGCGCCAGCGACTTCAAGCCAAGGCGGTTAGTTTAGGTCAAGACCTCAAAGTGGTTGGGAGTCGTCGTCACGGTGCTGAAGCTTTGGATCTCATGCTGACTAATATAACCTCAAAATTTAATTCAATTGACCTGGTTAGTATGGGTAGCTCACTGAAGATCTGTGCGCTGGCGGAAGGCACCGCAGATTGGTATCCAAGGTTAGCCCTGACCAGTGAATGGGACACAGCGGCAGCGCACGCAGTATTAGCTGCGGCTGGCGGAAAAATTATTGATGAACAATTGCTGCCGCTGACCTACAACCAGAAAGATTCATTGTTGAATCCGTTTTTCCATGCGGTGGGTGATACAGGGTTTGATTGGAGCAAGCTGATAAACGAGGCGAAGGCATAAAAAGAGAATAAGGGGTCACTTTTGCTACTCATAGAAAGTGACGCCACACTGAAAAACTGACCTATTCAGCACTTTGCTCAACAACGGTACTGACCTTACGGCCATTCATTGTGCAGCCAAGACAGCGTACAAATGTAGTTGCAAATGGCTGTTCGACGAGCACGTTCCACGACTCTCCGATATTACCACCAAGCCCTGAAAACGGCGAAGAAACAACAAAAATCGCACCCCCGAGAACCGTGGTCACTAACATCATCGGTCGTACAAAAAGTGCATCTGCACTCATCGCTAATGCAGAGGGCGTCTCTTCTACCGCATTGCTCCAGCCGACAGACGGAAAAACCAGAACGGCGGCAAGGGCAAGTGCCCGAATAGAATTAAATTTGCTTGAGTGCATAAAAAGAATCTCCCCCTGAATTTGTATCATAAGTGCACAAACTGAATGCGCTTTCTAGGGAGCCTCTTGCAAAACGCGTGAGCAGCTTATCCTCTCAGCGCTTTGCAAAAGGCTCTAGGTTTAACTATAGCGCCTATATTTAAGCTGTCTAATTCTATGGTCGATTTCTCAAGCCTGGCATTGAGAACAGTAAACGGTCGCACGATTGTTCTGTTTAATTTCTTGCAATGTGTTGTCGCACTTGACACATGGCTCACCCGCACGACCATACACATTGAGCTGCTGCTTGAAATATCCAGGTTTGCCATCGCTGCCCACAAAATCTTTCAATGTCGTTCCGCCCTGCTCAATTGCCGAAGTAAGAACTTGCTTTAGGGTCAGAGCCAAATGCTCCATTCGTGTTAGCGAGATACGGTTCGCTGAACGCCTCGGATCGATACCGGATAAAAACAGCGCTTCATTGGCGTAAATGTTCCCCACGCCAACGAGTACCCTGCCATCCATAATCAATTGTTTAATCGCGATTTTTCGAGTTCGAGCGCGCAGGTATAAGTAGCGACCGTTAAACTCATCGGCCAAAGGCTCTAAGCCGAGCGTGCTTATCAATGGATGCTGGCGCCAGTTTGAGCTCCACAATACACATCCGAAACGTCTCGGATCATTCAAACGAATTATTTTTCCAGAATGCAGAATAAGATCAACATGATCATGCTTTTGAGGTAAGGTATTTTTCTCGACAAGGCGTAAATTGCCGGACATGCCCAAATGAATCAATAATGCGCCAGAGCTGAATTGAACGATGATGTATTTCCCTCGCCTCAGTGCTGTGTCGATCGGCTGATTTGCCAGGGTATACACCTGTTCGGATACCGGCCACCTCAGCGCACCGTTACGGATCACGGTAGATTCAAGCGTTTGGCCGATTAGAAAAGGCTCAATTCCGCGTAACGTTGTTTCGACTTCGGGTAGTTCAGGCAATGTGAGTCCCGGGGTTAGATCGTATTCTGTGAACCAAAAAGGTGAGAGTGAATTGTTAACGAAAGTGAATCAACAAATCAAATACCTGGGCATCGACGCTGGTGGCACATTTACCGATTTCGTGTTGGTTGACGGCGAGCACTGGCGTATTCACAAAGTGCTTTCGACTCCGGAGAATCCAGCCAGAGCCATTTTACAGGGAATTAACGATCTTCAGCTAATGGGGTCCATTGAGGCTGGAGAGGTCTGCATCGTCCATGGTAGCACCGTCGCAACGAATGCGATTCTTGAGCGAAAAGAAGCTCGAACGGTGTACGTCGCCAACCGAGGTTTCAAAGATGTATTGACGATTGGGCGACAAGCGCGCCAAGAGCTTTATAACTTAAACCCCGAGCCAGTTGCACCGCCGGTGCCAAGCGAGCTTTGTCTCGAGGTCGATTGCCGCAGAGATGCGAAGGGGCGGGTCATTCAAGCGCTTTCGACTGAAAGTCTGGATGCGCTTATTCATCAAATCGATACCGCTGCGCCAGAGGCTGTTGCCATCAACCTGTTATTTTCGTTTGCGAACGATGATGAAGAACGGCAAATTGAATCTGCATTAAAGGACCGTTATTTTATCTCACGCTCTTCAGTCGTGCTGCCAAAATACAAAGAGTACGAACGGGGCATCGCTACCTGGCTTAATGCAAGCCTCGGCCCAAAAGTTGGTTACTACATGCGGCATTTGATGCGCACTTTGAGTGACTGCCCCATTTCAATCATGCAATCATCCGGCGGCACTATCGCGATTGATCAAGCCTCTAACCGCGCCGTGAACTTGCTGCTATCCGGGCCGGCGGGAGGGCTGGCGGCCGTCAGAACACTCGGCCAGCTCTGTGACAGTCCCCGCCTGATCAGCTTTGATATGGGTGGCACCTCGACGGATGTGGCCTTGATGGACGGTGACTTTCATCTGACCGACGAAGGCAGAATCGACAATTGGCCAGTTGCCGTACCCATGCTGGAGATGAGCACGATTGGTGCAGGTGGCGGCTCGATCGCCTGGCTAGATCACGGCAATATGCTGCATGTCGGGCCAAAATCTGCCGGATCAAATCCTGGCCCGGCCTGCTATGACCTGGGTGGCGACACACCTACCGTCACCGATGCCAATGTCGTACTTGGGCGCTTACGTCCCGAAGCTTTTTTGGGCGGTGAAATGGCACTCAATGCCCAGCGCTCGATTGAGGTCATCGATCAGCTCGCAGCAAAACTCGCTATGGGCTCTGTTGCGCTTGCTTTAGGGATTATCAATATTGCAGAGCAGCAGATGGTCAGGGCGCTGCATGGCATTTCAATCCAAAAAGGCTACGACCCGGCTGATTTTACGCTGTGCTGTTTTGGCGGTGCTGGCGGTATGCATGTTTGTTCTCTCGCGGAACAACTGCATATGACCAAGGCTATTGTGCCATTAAACAGTGGTGTGTTGTCGGCATATGGAATGTTGACCGCTCCCCGGCAACGCCAGCTAAGCCAAACTCACCTCGCTGATTGGAGCGATATCAAATTTTCAACGCTAGAACAGCAGTTTCAAACCCTGGAGGACAGTGGCTATGCCGAGCTATTGAAAGAGCGTGTCATGCCCGATCAGGTCGACAGCAGTCGTTCGCTTGACCTTCGCTATCAAGGACAAAGTTATACGCTCAACATCCCATTTTCCGAGCATGCCGCAACTGATTTCATCGACCGTCACCGGCGCCAATATGGCCACACTCTGGATACACCCGTGGAATTGGTTAATCTATGCGTTTTACTCAAAGCGACCCCTGGCGTTCAAGAACCTTCAGTCAGACCACGGCGCCCCAAACCCGAACGAAAACATCGAATCGAAAACCGAGTGGATATCCCCTCAGAATCGGAACAGATCCCCGTCTATCAACGTGATGATTTAGCTCAGAACTGCCACCTTATTGGTCCGGCGATTATTGTAGAAACCGTCTCGACCACCTGGCTAAAGTCTGGCTGGTCACTCACGGTTGATCAATTTGGCAACCT
>Ga0316207_10002657_pt1 | contig 17869 bp, 17 predicted proteins | sample 6weekpyrite_MG_FD_204943 | JGI IMG/M metagenome (GOLD analysis project Ga0316207, IMG submission 204943) | Microbial mat bacterial communities from mineral coupon in-situ incubated in ocean water Damariscotta River, Maine, United States -... | ecosystem: Environmental > Aquatic > Marine >...
CCAGCTACCAGCTACCAGCTACCAGCTACCAGCTACCAGCTACCAGCTACCAGCTACCAGCTACCAGCTACCAGCTACCAGCTACCAGCTACCAGCTACCAGCTACCAGCTACCAGCTACCAGCTACTAGCCCGTCAGCGCCTGCTGGATAAAGCCGGCGGCGGGATGGGCGATGTGGAAACCCTGTCCATAGTCGATGCCGAATTCCTGTAACAGTATCCGGATTTCTTCATTTTCGACAAACTCCGCGACTGTGCTGATGTGCATGCCGCGAGCCAGTTCACACATGGCTTTGACGATGACGCGATCATCGTGGTTCTGGTGCAGGTTGCGGACAAAGGTGCCGTCAATCTTGACCATGTCAACGGGCAGGTTCTTGAGGTACTGGAAAGAAGAATAACCCATACCGAAATCATCCAGCGCAAAGCGGCAGCCGAGGTTGCGCAGGGATTCGATGAAGTTCTTGGCCTGGGCGAAGTTTTCCACGGCCGCGGTTTCGGTGACTTCGAAAATAAGCGCACGGGGATCGGCGTTGTATTTCTCCAGCGCATCTTTCACCAGATCTACGAACTCGGTGTTGCCGAAGTGGCGGCCGGAGAGGTTGACCGCCAGGGTTACCGGTTCGCGGTTGCGACGGGTTTCTCCCTGTACCTGGATGCTTTTGTTCAACACCCATTTGTCGATGTCGCTAATAAGGCCGAAGCGTTCAGCGATTTCGAGAAAGTCGGAGGGATATATCAGGTTGCCATCCTCATCCTGCATGCGCAACAGGGCTTCGTAGTGCGCGATGTGGTTGGTGCGCAGATCGATGATGGGCTGGTAGTGAAGAATGAACAGATCATTGTCCAGGGCATGGCGGATGCGGCTTTCCCAGTGGATCTTGGTCTGCATGTTGAGCAGCTCTTTATCATCATCGCTGTAAACATGCGCCTGGTTGCGGCCGTTACGCTTGGCGGTGTACATGGCGGCATCGGCGCGGGCCAGCAGTTCACTGGGCGTGGTGCCATGGACCGGAAACAGGGTGATGCCAATGCTGGCGTTGAGCGTGATACTGAGTTGATCCGGGAACAGGGTTTGTCCGGCCAGGTTTTGTAGCAGGTTTTGCGCAACCTTTATAGCGCCATTTTCGTCGGTGCGGGGTAGTATTATAGCGAATTCGTCCCCCCCCAGGCGGCCAATAAAATCCACTTCCCGGAGTGAGGACTGTAGTGTCTGAGCGGCGGTTATCAGGCATTTATCGCCGGACTGGTGGCCGAGGGTGTCATTGATGTACTTGAACTGATCCAGATCGATAAACAGCAGGGCGCCTTCGAGCTTGAAGCGGATGGCATAGTTGATCTGGTGAGCCAGTTCCTCCTGGAAATGGTTGCGGTTATGCAGGCCGGTAAGGGCGTCATGGTTGGCCAGATAAAGAATCCGTTGTTCGGATTTTTTCTCCTGGGTGATATCAAGGAATAGGCCGCGATAGTGTAGCTGCTGATCGTTATCATACCCCACTGTATGAATACTGCGAATCCAGATATAGTTGCCGTTATGGTGGCGCAGCCGGTAGTCGAGAGAGAAGTCGCCGGTTTCAGTGAGTTGTTCATTGATAGCGCTGACCACCCAGTCCAGATCGTTCGGATGCAGATGTTTTTCCCAGAAGCCGGGCGTCAGCCATTGTTCGCAGGTATAGCCCAGCAGTTTTTCCGCTTCCTGGCTGACGAACAGAAAATCCTTGCTGGCGGGATTAATTTCCAGAACCACGGCATTGACGCTGTTAAGCAGGGTTTCCATGCGTTGTTTTTCGTTTTCAAGAATGCTGTGTTCGGACTTCAGTTTTTTACTGGCCTGCTGCAGGTGTTCAGCGAGTGTATTGAATGAGCGCGCGACATTGCCGATTTCATCACGGGAATCCAGTGGAATGCGGAACTGCAAATCATTTTCTCCCAGCGCCCGCGCGCCGGCTTCGAGCCAGCGCAGGCCGCGGGTAATATAGAAACTCAGCAAAGCAGTGAGCAGCATGGTTACGAGCAGGCCAGTCAGGGCGATGGCAAAATTGATTATTTTGGTGGTGCGGGTTTTTTTGATCAGGCTTTTGATCGAGTAACCCAGATGCACTTCACCCAGGAGCTTACCATTTTGATTGATTGGTAGAGTCAGATCCACGGCATCTTTGTTAAGGATCGTCTGTGAGTCGTAAGAGTGTGAGTAGGGATGATTCTCCAGGCTGAAGGCGGCTTTGACATTTTGTTGATTGTCATAGATGACAGCATAAATGATGTTGGGGTTGTTTTTCAGACGCCTGATGATTTCATTCAGCAGCATCTGATCGTCTTTCGCCAGTCCCGGTTTCAGAGCAATGCTTAGTATATCCGCCTGATCATCAATGTACTGTTTGAGCTGTTCTTTCTGGCTGTTAAAAGTGAGCTTTGCGCTGTTCCATATGAACAGGGATAACATCAGCCCGACGATCAGGCTGACACCGATAATGAGACGTGAGGATAGACGAAGTTGCATCAGGCTAAGGTGAAACCTGGCAGGACAACGTGGGAAACAGTGAGCTTTGGTGCGGACAACATGTTGATTAGTTTCACTTCATGGTTTTATTTATCGTGCGGATAAAAATCCTGCACCGGCAGGTAACCGGTGCAGGACTATAAATTATCAGTGCCTATAAACCGCACAAATTGTCTGGCATGAAGGCTAGTTTGTAAAGAACTTCTGGCGAAAATTCACGCTAAAACTTTTGTCACTGTTTTCGGGTTTAATTTTCAGTTTGAAGTTGAGTGTTTCCAGGTTTGTGATGCGGAAGTCATCGACATAATAGATCGCCGGGCCTTCTTCCACCGGTCGTAGGGATAGCGTTTTGCTCTGCTGGTTCAGATTGCTGGCGCTGGCGCTAATTTTGGCCCTGACCGGTTTGCCGCTGGCAGAGTCAGTTTTTTTCAGCACTGAGACAGTGATGAAACCGCGAAACTTACTGCGGGTAATGCCGTACTGACGGGCGATGTCCGGTTGCAACATCTCGGTCGGTAGAGCATTGTAGTGGACAACATAGTCACCCAGATCCTGTGAACGTCCTGAATCTGCCTGCAGGGGAGTAATAAAAAATAGTAGCGGTAATAAAAAACTGATCAGTTTTGGATTCATAGTTTGCCTCCTGTGCTTTCAATACGGGTGTTCGCTGAAAGCTATATTATGTTATTGATGTCATGGTTCAGGATATTGTACGAGTCTACTGGCGTGGCAGACAAATTTATATCCTGATTATAGAACTGGGTTCTACTTTGACTATAGACCAGAGTCGCTGACTCTGCTGCCTGTCAGGTTCGAGACGGCTGTTTCAGGCTACCTGGCTGGCCTGGGATGAAGGTTCGCCGGGGGCGGGTTCGAGCGGCCGCATCAGGGTTTCCATTAGCTCGTTCAAATCGTTGAGCTGGGTGTTGAGTTTGCCGGCTATTTCTTCCAGTTCACTTATCTTGCTTTGCAGAGTATCTCGGGATTCGTTGATTTTACGCAGGCTTTCCAGTCGTTTTTCCATCTGTGATTTGTGATCCTTGATCCGGGCGACCAGCGGCGACATCGCCGCTTTGCCCCAGGAAGACGCATCCTGATGAGCCTGGAAAAAAGTATTGCGTGCGTGGCTGACCATGGAAATGAAGAATTTTTTCACGACGAAGGTTTGCTCGGTCATGGTGGTGACCGGACTTTTGCGATAGGCTTCTGCTTCGTGGTAGAGGCGTTCCAGATCGCGTTTATATTTGGCCAGGCTAAACAGTCTGGGCTTGGTGTTAGAGAGGCCGTGCTGCTTCTGGAACTGCTGGTAGATAGTCTGGATCAGCGTGTTGACCTGGTCAGTCTGCTTGCTGGCCTGGTTGATGCTGTCGGTAACCATGTCGAAGAATTCTTTCATATTGGCCTTCAGCCCCATGGTGGTCCAGGTGCCGGCCATTTCCTTGCGGGTTTTGGCCATCAATTGATCCAGCCGGGTCAGGCTGAGCTGATCAAGTAGTTTGGCATGCTTGTCAGCAAAGGTCTTTTTGTTGTTCTGAAAACTTTCTACACTCTTGTGATAGACGGTTTGTTCCTCACGGGTTTTTTTCATCAGATGCAGAATGACATCTTCATTTTTACCACTGAGTCCCTGCAGGTCGGTTAACTGTTTATTAACGGCGGCCAGGCGTGAGGCAATCAGGTCGCGTGACTGGCTTACCATATTACCGATTTCAGCGATGATGTTTTCCCGTACCAGGGTCTGTTTTTGCGGCAGTATTTCGGTAGACAGAATCGTTTCCAGCGCCAGGATATTGCTTTTTTCCAGTAGATCATGATCGGTGCGGATCTTGGCCAGCAGGCCCTTCTGGGCAGATACCGGAAATACGTTGGCGGGATCGATTTCCAGCATTTTTGCGGCGGAATTGCTTTGTGTGGCAATGCTGTTGCGGATGGCTTCCTCGCCCTTGAGTTCGTCCCACAGGGTGTCGACCTTGTTCAGCACGACGATACGGCTGTGGCGGGCGTCGCTGCCCAGGGGTTTGACGTAGCGAGTCCACATATCCATGTCGGAGCGAGTGACGCCGGTATCCGCTGCCAGCACAAAGACGACGGCCTGAGCGTTGGGCAGCATGTTGATGGTCAGTTCCGGCTCATTGCCCAGGGCATTGAGTCCCGGCGTGTCGAGAATGGAGAGGCCGTCCTTCAGCAGCGGGTGCGGAAAGCTGATCATGGCGTGCCGCCACATGGGGATTTCGACCGTCTTGCCTTCTTCGGCCTCGCTCGCATCGATCAGTCCCAGGCGGGCGGCGACCGGCGCCGGCACACGCTTGGTGCGAATGACTTCCTTGAAGGATTCGGCCATTTTTTCCGAGGAATCGGTATCCAGGGTGATGGTGGTCCAGTTGATGGGTTCTTTTTTGTGTTCCTGAATACTGATGTCTTCCAGGCGGGTTTCGATCGGCAGCAGGCGGATATAGCTTTGATCCGCCTTGCTGTCATAGAGCAGCTCGGTGGGGCACATGGTAGTGCGTCCGGCTTCCGAGGGCAGCAGGCGGCGATCATATTCAGAGAAGAAAATGGCGTTGATCAGTTCGGTTTTACCGCGCGCGAATTCGGCGACGAAGGCGATGGTCAGGCGGTCGGATTTCATGGTTTCCAGCAGCTCAAAAATGCGCAGTTCCACTTCGGGGTTGCTCATTTTGTTGGCATCAAGCCAGCGTTGATAGTTGCTAATAGCCTGATTCAGATCGGCTTTCCAGCGACCATAGGCCTGCATTTGATCAGTAAAACGGTTTGTTGCCATAGTGAGCTCAATCAGTTTCCATTAGATATAACTAATAATATAGCGAGGTGGTAAATCAGGTATATGCAACAAAATGTGAATCACATCACATTTTGTCCCCAATAGTCTGATTCTGATGCAATTCCTGTGTTTATAACGGCCAGGGGCGTGAGAAGTTTAAGTTTTTGCACGCGTTACAGGCTGAATTTCGGCAGGCAGTTGCCGGGGCGTTTCTATGCTGAACTGTTTGTTGCGGCTGTTGATGCCGCGCAGCAGGGTGACCTGTGAGATGGGCACCCGGAACAGCTTTGCCAGGTATTTGCGCAAATGCTGGTTGGCCTTACCGTCAGTGGGTGGGGCGGTGATGCGTATTTTCAGGCTCTCGCCATGCAGACCGCAGAGCTCATCTCGGCGGGCGCGTGGCTGCACATAGAGTTGCAGCACCAGTGTCTCACCCTGCCAGTGGTAGAAACCGGAGCTGTTCAAAAGCCCGTCATTGGCCGCATACCGTAGGCCAGGCCGCGCGCCAGATCCCGCAGCGGCGCAGCGATCAGAAGCATAGCCAGGTAGAGGGCGATAATGGCGGCCATAGGCGAGAGATCCATGCCGGAGATCGGCGGGATTAACCTGCGGAAAGGCCGCAGCACCGGTGCGGTGAGCTGGTACAGCAGGGAGGCCACGGGATTGTGACCAGCGCCGGCGATCCAGCTGAGGATGGCCTGGATGAAAATACCGAACAAAAACACATTCAGCGCCAGCGACAGCAATTCTACCAGCGCCAGCACCCCAAGCCCTGGCAGGTTTGGCAAACTGTGGCCGGGCAGCAGGGAAAGCAGCAGGAGTTCGGTGTATTTGAGCAGCAGCATAAGCACCAGGGCGGCGCTGTCGAGGCCGCCGAAGCCGGGAATAATGCGCCGCAGGGGTAGCAGCGGCGGGTTGGTGATCTTGACGATGAACTGGGACAGGGGATTGTAGAAATCGGCGCGCACCCACTGCAGCAAAAAGCGCAGCATGATGACCAAAATATAAAGCCCGAACAGGGTCTGGATGAGAAAAGCGCCGGCGTTGCTGAAATAACCCATTGTTGATAGCCCTTTGTTTTGCCTGTTAATGAAATGTTTTATCGAAGCTCGGTGGGCACGGGTTTTGTGCCCACAGAGTTACTCTGAAGTTCCCCGCGTGGGCACAAACCCTGTGCCCACCCTGATACTGTTTACTCGTACGTTAATTGTTAAGGCGCATTGTTGGGCTTCATTTCATTCAGCCCAACCTGCACGCCGGTTGTGTAACTGATAACTCATTGTAGGTTGGGCAGAGCGAGAGCGAAGCCCAACAGCCTGTCTATTTCCCCAGTTCTTCCGCCAGTTCACGGGCGCGATCACGCGCCGCGGTGAGCGCACTGGCGACCAGTTTTTCAAGGCCGCCCTGCTGAAAAGTCTGGATGGCGCGTTCGGTGGTGCCGCCGGGTGAGGTGACATTCTGGCGCAAGGTGGCCGGGTCTTCGTTGATTTCCAGCGCCATTTTTGCCGCGCCGAAGGCTGTCTGCACCGTCAGCAGACGGGCGCTGTCTGCGGATAGCCCCAGTTCCTCTGCGGCGTTGATCATGGCTTCCATAAACAGGAAATAATAGGCTGGTCCGCTGCCGGACAGCGCGGTAACGGCATCCATCTGCACTTCCTCGTTCACCCATAGCGCCAGGCCGACGGCGCGCATGATCGCTTCGGCGCTTTCCCGTTGTCCATCACTGGTATGGGGATTGGCGTAGAGTACGGTGGCGCCGGTCTGTAACAGCGCCGGGGTGTTGGGCATGGCGCGAATGATGGCCAGCGGCGCGTCATCCGCCTTTCCCAGCCAGCGGCCGAGGGAGGTGGTTGGGATACCGGCGGCAACGCTCAGATAGAGGCTCTCGCGGCGGGCGGTGAGCGCCTGACAGACCGGTTTCAGAACCTGGGGTTTGACCGCCAGCACCACGACCTCACTCTGATCAACCGTGTCCTGATTGTTCGGGCTGGTGTGTATGCCGAAATCATCGCTCAATGCCTGCAGCTGATCGGCGTCCGGGGTGGATGCCCTGATATTTCCGGCCGGCAGACCGCTGGCAATCAGACCGCCGATAAGACTGCGAGCCATGTTGCCGGCGCCGATAAAACCAATTTTGAGTTTATTCATGATAATGGCTTGGGTTGTCAGTTAAATGAGTCATGATTATAACGCTTATTGGATGGGTTTACGCGGCCCGAAAAGACCGCTGCCCACGCGCACCAGCGTGCTGCCTTCGGCAATCGCCGCTTCCAGATCACTGGTCATGCCCATTGACAGGGTGTCCAGTTCGAATCCGCTCTGGCGAAGCTGCTGGTAGAGGCTGTGGAGTTCACGAAAGGGCTGGCGTTGACGCTCGAAGTCGTGTTCCCGGCGCGGCAGGGTCATGAGACCGCGCAGGCGCAGGCGGGGCAGCTCAGCCAGATCATTGGCCAGTGTTTCTGCGGCCTCTGGAGTAAGGCCGGCTTTGTCCGGATCGGCGGAAATATTGACCTGGATGCAGACATTCAGCGGCGGCAGGGAGGCGGGCCGTTGATCGTTCAGGCGGCGGGCGATTTTTAGTCGTTCGAGGGTATGCAGCCAGTGGAAATGTTCGGCTACCGGCCGGGTTTTGTTGGACTGTAGCGGGCCGATAAAATGCCAGTCAATGTCGTCGCCCAGCCCGGCGATTTTGGGCAGGGCGTCCTGCAGATAGTTTTCAGCGAAACGCTGCTGACCAAGCGTCTGCAGCGCCTGCAGATCGGCAAGGGGCCGGGTTTTGCTTACGGCCAGTAATTTGACCGAACCGGGCGGCCTCTGGTAATCCTGTTCAGCCTGTGTGATGCGTGTCCGAATTTGCGCAAGACGTTTAGCTATGCTATTCATCGGTCGAGTATAACGGTTTGTAATTTTATATTTAACCGGTTCAAGAATCGGGCCGTAGCGACCGATAATAATTCACGGAACAAAAAACCCGGTTATGATTTTTACCGCTTACGACTGATTCAGGGATTTTGCATGGATATTACTGAACTACTGGCCTTTAGCGTCAAAAACGGCGCATCAGATTTGCACCTGTCCGCGGGGCTGCCGCCCATGATCCGCGTGGACGGGGACGTACGCCGCATCAATGTCCCGGCGATGGAGCACAAGGTGGTGCATTCGCTGGTCTACGACATCATGAATGACAAGCAGCGCAAGGATTTTGAAGAGTTCTATGAAACAGATTTTTCCTTCGAGATTCCGGATCTGGCGCGTTTTCGTGTCAATGCCTTTAATCACAATCGCGGCGCTGGTGCGGTGTTCCGTACCATTCCCTCGAAAATCCTGACCCTTGAGGATCTCAATGCGCCGGCGGTATTCAAGGAAATCGCCGATACCCCGCGCGGTATTGTGCTGGTCACCGGGCCGACCGGTTCCGGCAAGTCCACCACTCTGGCGGGTATGGTCGATTACAAGAATGATGGTGAATATGGCCACATCCTGACTATCGAAGATCCAATTGAATTCGTGCATCAGAGCAAGAAGTGCCTGGTCAACCAGCGCGAGGTGCATCGCGATACCCTGGGCTTCTCCGAGGCGCTGCGTTCAGCACTGCGTGAGGATCCGGATATCATCCTGGTGGGTGAAATGCGCGATCTGGAAACCATTCGCCTGGCGCTGACGGCAGCGGAAACCGGCCATCTGGTGTTTGGTACGCTACATACTACCTCGGCGGCCAAGACTATCGATCGTATTATCGACGTGTTCCCGGCGGCGGAAAAAGGCATGGTGCGTTCCATGCTTTCCGAATCCCTGCGCGCGGTCATCGCCCAGACGCTACTGAAAAAGATCGGAGGTGGACGGGTTGCCGCACATGAGATCATGATTGGCACACCGGCCATCCGTAACCTGATTCGTGAAGACAAGGTGGCGCAAATGTATTCCGCCATCCAGACCGGTCAGGCGCTGGGCATGCAGACCCTGGATCAGTGCCTGCAGGATCTGGTGGCGCGTGGCGTCGTCAGCAAGCAGGAAGCGAAGTCCAGGGCGAGCAATAAGGATGCGTTTAACTAAGGCAGGAACAAGGGTAGGTGCAGGTTGGGCAGAGCGAGAGCGAAGCCCAACAATATCCACTGTTGGGCGACCGAAGGAAGTGCCTGTGGTGCTTCATTTCCCATAGAATCCCTTCGGGCTTCATTATGGATTTCCTGAACCTGCTTCGCAGGATTCGGGTCTCATTCAGCCCAACCTGGAAGCTAATCACCATATGGGTTAGGGAAGCTCTGATTAATTACAACCTTGTCATTCCGGCGAATGCCGGAATCCAGTAAGTACTTGATGCGTAACACATGGATTCCGGATCTCCGCTTCGCTACGTCCGGAATGACGAATTAATCAGAGTTTCCTTAGTTGTTAATCTGGTTTTTGAAGGATAGCCAACATGGATTTTGATTCGTTACTGAAACTCATGGTGCATAAGAATGCATCGGATCTGTTTATTACCGCCGGGGTGGCGCCGAGCCTGAAAATCAACGGCAAGATTACCCCGGTCACCCAGGCGACGCTGACGCCTGCGCAGGCGCTGGAAATTGTTATCAGCATCATGAGTCCGGCGCAGCGGGAAGAGTTTGAGCGTGACAGCGAATGCAACTATGCGATCTCGGCCTCAGGCATTGGCCGTTTTCGTGTCAGCGCTTTCCGCCAGCGTAACCATGCGGGTATGGTGCTGCGTAAAATCGAGACTACCATCCCGACCATCGAGGAACTGCGCCTGCCGCCGGTGCTCAAGGATCTGGCGATGACCAAGCGCGGGCTGGTGATTTTTGTCGGCGCCACCGGCTCGGGTAAGTCCACCTCGCTGGCGGCGGTCGTCGGTTATCGCAACAAGAACAGCACCGGCCATATCATCACCATCGAAGATCCGATTGAATATATTCACAATCATGCCGGTTGCATCGTCACCCAGCGCGAGGTGGGGCTGGATACAGAAAGCTTTGAGGTGGCGCTGAAAAACACCCTGCGTCAGGCGCCGGATGTCATTCTCATCGGTGAGATTCGAACCCGGGAAACTATGGACCACGCGATCGCCTTCGCTGAAACCGGGCATCTCTGTCTGGCCACCCTGCACGCCAATAATGCTAACCAGGCGATGGACCGCATCATTAACTTCTTCCCCGAGGACCGGCGCAACCAGTTGCTGCTGGATCTGTCTCTCAACATGAAGGCTATCGTTGCCCAGCAGCTGATCCCTGCGCCGGACGGGCAGGGACGGGTTCTGTGCGGCGAGATCATGATCAACTCGCCGCTGATGGCAGACCTGGTTCGCAAGGGCGAAGTCCACAAGATGAAGGAACTGATGGCCAAGTCCCGGCAGATGGGCATGCAGACCTTCGACCAGGCGCTCTATGATCTCTACAGGGCAGGCAGCATTACCTATGAAGACGCGATCAACCATGCGGATTCCGCCAATGAGCTGCGCCTGATGATCAAGCTGGGTGAAACCCGGGGCGGTGACATGGATGCCATGACCTCAGGACTTGACGGCGTGACGATCCAGGAAACCGAAAGTCTTTAGATCACTACTGTCCCGTTAACTCCCTCGCCCCCTTCGGGGGAGGGTTGGGGTGAGGGGGGCTTAATCTCTTTGGGTTTAATCCCCCGCAGCTTGCTGCGGGGTAGTTTATTTGTATTTTTTATTTCGTTCATGATCATGCCGCGTGCTGCTTAACAGAATTACTTCGATTTCCTCGATAATCTCTTCCTGCCGCAGGGCATTGCTTTGGCATAATAATTTCGTCGCTTCCTCATCCATATGTTTGACCGCACCCTCAAGGTGCTGGAGACGGCGCATGTTTTCAGTCATCAGCGCCAGATAGGCCATCTCATGCAAGGCAGAAAATAAATAGTGATGCATCAGTTCCGATAGAAAGTTATCCGGGGGCAGGTTCAATAGCGGCGCATAGGGATACTCTGGGCGGGCATGGCGATATTCTTCAAAGGGAGGCAATACTTTTTTGACTACAACCTGTTCCTGTTCGGGAACATGATAGAGCACATTCAAGGATACCGGTTTACGTTGTAACTGGTTCAGGGCATCAATAACTTCATTCAGCATGTTCTCGACATCTTCGGCGACATTAATGCCGTCGATAAACGCACTTACTCGCGGATCATGTTGCAGATGCATATAAAGCTTGTTCCCGGTTACAAGCAAACGCGGCTGCCTGACATTGTTCTTGCGCAGATGTGCTTCAAGTGTTTGCAGCAGGCTATTATTGAAATCACCACAAAACCCCCGTTCCGATCCGAATAACAGATAAACCTGCTCGTATCGGCGGGTCTGTGCCAGCACATCGGGATAATAGGCAAGAAAATCACGTGCGACATTTTCAATATGTGCAACGGCTGCACGCTGGGCATCAAGAAAACGGCTGAGCTTGCGGGTCTCCATGTAAGCCAGGGTTTTCATTGAATTCATGATCTCGCGGATCTCGCCCAGTGTCTGGCGATGCTGTTCCAGTTCCCGGCGATGTGTCACAGCTTCGCCTCAGTGTTGAACCAGCCGCTTATTGCAGAAACCCAGTCTTCACGTGGCTTATCCAGTCTCAATCCCGATTGTGCAACCTGTTTTTTCAATTTTGATAAAAATACGGAGACGTCTTCGATTTTCATTTCATCGAAAAGGCCTTCATTAAAGGCTACCATCCAGCTCATCTGAAACTCGATATCCAGAGGCGCAAGCCGATCCTGTTTAAGTATTTCACGCAGTATACGGCCACGGCGAATCACCCGTTCCATCGACGCCTCCAGACGTGCGCCGAAGCGCGTGAACACTTCCAGTTCCAGAAACTGTAAGTAGTCCAGTTTCATGCGTCCGGCTTCTTTCTTGATGCGCGGATGCTGGGCCTTGCCGCCAATCCTGGAAACGGAACGGGCAATATCAATAGCCGGTCGGAAGCCGCCAGTGAAAAGATTTCTGTCCAGATAGATCTGGCCATCGGTGATGGAGATAAGATTGGTAGGAATATAGGCGGCGATTTCGCCCAGACTGGTTTCGACTATGGGCAGTGCAGTCATACTGCCGCCGCCATGCGCGGCATTGAGACAGGTCGCCCGCTCCAGCAAGCGCGCATGGACTGAAAAAATATCGCCCGGAAAAGCTTCCCGGCCCGGCGGTCGGCGCAGTAACAGTGAAAGTTCACGATAGGTTTTCGCGTGCGTACTGAGATCATCATACACCACCAGGGTATCCCGTCCCTGCCGCATCCAGTATTCGGCAATCGCGCAACCGGCAAAGGGCGCCAGATGTTGCAGGCCGGGCAGGGCGCTGGCTTCGGCAACAACGATGGTGGTGTAGTCCAGTGCATGGTTTTTACGCAGAATATCAATCGTATTAACGACCGTCGACCGCTTCTGGCCAATCAGTACATAGACACAGGTCACATCCTTGCCACGCTGGTTAATAATAGCATCCAGTGCTACTGAACTACGCCCCAGTCCCTCGTCACCGATCAGTAACTGGCGCTGGCCCTTGCCGACGGGGATTAAGGTATCGATGACCTTGATGCCGGTGTATAGCGGCGAATGAACAAAGTCGCGCGCGACAATCGGGGGGGAAGACGTTTCCAGTGCGTGCCAGGTAGCAGGGTCCAGTTCTGCGCCGTCATCGAGAACAATACCGAGAGGATCAATAATCCGCCCGGTTAAATTATTACCTACCGGCACGCTTAAGGTTCGTGCTGTCAGATAGGCTGCCGTGCCGGCAGTTAGTCTCCTGGTTTCATGTAGCAACACCGTTCCCAGTATGTCTTCATTGATATCGAAGACCATGGCCCGGCTGCCGTCTTCAAACAGCAGAACATCGTCCATGGCGGCTGAAGGCAGGCCGTTGATCCAGGCGATGCCATCCCCGACCGAAACCACATAACCCTGTTCAGTAATACGCAATCCGGGACGGTAGTTATCCAGCCAGGCCGATTGTCGGTCCAGCAAAGCGGGGACATTGGACTCATTCAGCATCATGCGCGCACTCGGCAAAACCCTTCAGTTCATCAGCCAGATTGGCATGTAACACCCAGGCATCGATAATGATACGTAAGCCGGCCAGCAGATCGCTGTCTTCTTCATAGCGGCAGGGTATGTTCAGTTCGAGCTGTTCGCTCAATACCCGTTCAATTTTGCCGCGTGTATCCTCACTCAGGGGGCAGGCGCTGCATATAACCACCGCATCGGCTTTCTCAGCTGCGTTTCTCAGGTCCAGCCGCCGTTGCGAAGGAAGGTCGGCTATTTCTTTCAGGCATAAATCAACAAGACGCTGTTCCAGTTCCGGCGATGATAATTCAGACAAAAGTGATGAAACAAAACGCGCCCCCTGCTCCAGCGCGGTTTCTTCCATGCGCCGCCTTTCATTTGCACGCTGACGAGCCATGGATACCCGGGCTTTTTCCCTTTCTGCTTCGAGTTCAGCCTGCAATAGTTGCAGCCGCTGCGCACGCTCTTTTTCGAGCTCATTATCCAGCGCCTGATGCGCGGCCTGCTTCTCCCTGTTCCATTCAGTCAGCCTGTTTTCGTAGTGTTTGCGCAAACCGTCGGCATCTTCATGCAGGACTTTTGCTTCGTCGAGATCTTTTTCGATTGCCGCCCGCCGGCGTGCGATTACCCCCAGCACCGGTTTGTACAGGAAATGCTTCAGGATCCAGATCAGGACCAGAAAGTTAACGATCTCCAGAATAAAAGTGGACCAGTTCAGTTCCACATCGGCGTTCCTCTTTTGTTAAGTACGCGTTCTAAATCCCTGTCCACTTTGTGCCGTAGAACCTCTTGCTCCGGTTACAGCATGGTTTTAAACCTTCGTAGGATGTGCTGAGTGAAGCGAAGCGCATCGCTCGCGTGTCCAGCTTGAAATGACGCGCTTCGTTTTCCATAGAATCCCTTCGGGCTTCATTATGGATTTCCTGATCCTGCTTCACAGGATTCTGGTCTCATTCAGCACATCCTGCACATTAATAATACCTGGATACCCTTTTGGAACAGTTATTTAATATCCGTCAACCACAGCTGTCATTTGAGAATATATTCCAGCAGTGGATTGCGGAACAGTACGATAAGCACAACCACCAGCACATAAATGGCCAGTGATTCAATCATCGCCAGGCCAATGAATAATGTGCGCATAATCGAACGTTCCGATTCGGGTTGTCGGGCCATGGCATCCAGCGCACTGCTGATGGCGCGTCCCATCGCCACGGCAGGCAGCATTGCACCCAGAGCGATGCCAATGACAGCCGCAATGGTCGATCCCAAAGTGAACCAGCTCATGTCGGACATGATTTACTCCTTTTTACCTTGTTTGAGTTGTTGTGACTGTATGCCGCCCGCTACATAGATCAGCGCCAGCATCCCGAAAATATAGGCCTGCACCAGTGCTTCGATAATGTGCAGCATGAGTACAGGAATGGGTGCAAGAAAGCCTGCCACCAGCAGAATCAGCAAGGCCGCCATTTCCAGGCTCATGATATTGCCGAACAGGCGCACCGCCAGTGCTACAGTGCGTGTGATTTCACTGATAATGTGAAAGGGCAGAAGGATGGGATTGGGTTTGAGATAATGACGTAAATAGGCGTTCAGGCCCTGCTCACGAATACCGTACCAGTGCACGGAAAGAAACACCAGAATTGCCAGCGCCGAAGTCGCAGACAGGTCTCGGGTTGGCGAATGCAGGCCCGGGATCAGTCCGGCCAGATTGGCAATAACAAGGAATATCCATAAACTGCCAATCAATGGCAACAGTTTATATTTGTGATCAGGCGCTACCGCAGCCACCGCTTCTTCAATAGTGTTGACTATGCCTTCGACTGCGGTTTGCAACATGCCTGGTTCCATTTCAAGCCTGCGGGTACAGAGCCAGGCAACAATAGCGATTACAGCAATAAGCAACCAGGTGGTAATTACAGTACTGGTGATCTGTAATAGCCCGAACTCGAACACAACAGCGGCTGTAATTCCATCATCCGACACCGGCTACTCCCGGATAAAAAGATAAACATTGATTGCGCCAATGAACACGCCAATAATAATAAAACTCACGGTCCATTGAATGCAGTAGCCCTGCACCTTGCTATCCAGCCAGAGTCCGAAATAGGCACCAAGCACAACCGGTAATATAAACAATAGCCCGAGGGTGCCGATAAAAACAGTTTGTGAAAACAGGGTCGGACGATCCTTCTCCGCCTGCTGCATACGCCTGGCCTGTGACTCAACTTTCTTACGCAATTTATCATACTGATTCATCTGCCAGCGCCTCGTCTGCCTATTTCCCACATACGTTTCAGCAACTCATCCAGCATCTGGTGCAGACTGGTCTTCATTCTGTGCAGCGCCTGCTCTTCCTTGAGTAACTGTTGCTGTAACGCGCTACTGATGCGTACATAATCCTGGTCAATAATATATCGACGGGTGCTGATGGATAACTCATTATTAACGAAATAAAGCACCGCACCGGGAACTGCCAGATACTGCCAGGCTCCTTCGCCGATACGAAAGCGTGCCAGTCCGAATACCAGCGTGGTCATCATGCGGCTATGACCTGCGAGTATGCCAAAACTGCCTGAGGTATCTTCGCCAACAAATGAACTCACGTCTGTAAACCGTTGTGACTGGCTTGCATCCCTGATAATCAATTCGAAACTGTTCATGATGTTGCCGTCGTCGCTACGTTATCCATGGCGCCGCGCATATAACACTGTTCTTCTGTTAACGCATCATACTGGCCGAGCAAAAATGCTTCACAATCATTCAGTGTCTGTTTCAGGGGTACCGATACACCCTGCATCCCCGTGTGCGCGGCAAGCACATGGAAGGGCTGGGTAAGATAACGTTGCAGCTTGCGTGCACGTATAACAATGCGTCGATCATTTTCCGACAGCTCTTCGATACCCAGCATGGCAATAATGTCTTCCAGCTCACGGTAACGTGCCAGATGTTCCCGCACACCTTCGGCAATATGGTAATGGCGATCACCCAGGGTTTGGCGATCCATGAGTTTGCTGCCGGAGTGCAGCGGATCGACTGCGGGATAAATACCCTTGCCCGCCTGGGCGCGGGATAAAATCACCGAAGTATCAAGGTGTCCCAGAATAGCGCTCACCGCAGGATCGCTCATGTCATCCGCCGGCACATAAACCGCCTGCACTGAAGTAATGGTGCCGTCATGGGTGGAAAGAATACGGTCCTGCATTTCCGCCACTTCAGTGATCAAGGTAGGCTGATACCCCACCGTGGCGGGCATACGGCCCAGAAGGCTGGAGATTTCGCTGCCGGCCTGGACGAAACGGAATATGTTGTCCATCACAAACAGTACTTCCTTTTGCAGGCTGTCGCGCAAATATTCGGCATAGGTCAGCGCTGACAGGCCGATGCGAAAACGTACGCCGGGCGATTCATCCATTTGTCCGAACATCATCAGCGTCTGTTTCATGACCCCGGCTTTTTTCATCTCATGCCAGAGTTCATGCGCCTCGCGAATACGTTCACCGACCCCGGCAAATACCGACACACCTTTGTGCAAGACAGCAATCGCATTCATGAACTCCATGATCAGGACGGTTTTGCCCACCCCGGCGCCACCGAATAAACCGGTCTTGCCGCCTTTGATAAAGGGACACAACAAATCAATTACCTTGATCCCGGTTTCCAGCACTGTTCCCACGCCGAGGGTTTCCTTCAGTGGCGGCGGGCGGCTGTGAATATTGCGAAATGTCTTCAGCGGCAGGCGTTCCCCGCCATCGAGCGGTTCGCCAAAGATATTCAGGAGGCGTCCCAGGCAGTTCGGGGAAACTGGAACATGCAGGGGGGCGCCGGTATCATAAACACGCATACCACGGCGAAGTCCGGCCGTGGTATGCAGGGTGATCGCGCGCACATGATTTTGATCGAGGTGCTGGTGTACCTCGAATATATAGTTTTCATGATCAAATGAGGTGCGTAGCGCCTGATGCAGGGGCGGCAGCTGTTGACATCGAATAATCACCACTGGCCCGTGAACTTCAGCAATCACGCCTGTTGCATTATCGTTGTTCATGCTCACCGGTGCTTCCATCACGCGCATACCTTCGTTGGGTGCCTGTAAAAAGCTTAAGGTACTATTTATTATAGTTAGTGTAGCAGCGGCAGCTTGTTTATCGCCCCACCTGACCCATCAATATAACCTTGTTGAACTACTATTAAGCGTTCCTAAAGGGTATCCAGATATTATTAATGTGCAGGATGTGCTGAGTGAGACCAGAATCCTGTGAAGCAGGATCAGGAAATCCATAATGAAGCCCGAAGGGATTCTATGGAAAACGAAGCGCGTCGTTCGTGTGTCCAGCCTGGAATGAATGATGCGCTTCGTTCCTCAGCACATCCTGTGAGAGCTTAAAACCATGCTGTAAAGTGGACAGGAATTCGGAACTTTTATTTAGATTGGCCCTTAACATAATCTTAATCTTTGTTAGATTAGAATTTCTGCATATACATATCGCGGCACAGTCTGGACTACTAGTAGCATGCGCCCCGCTGCGATATCACGGCCGACTTTTTTCTGGAAGCGGCTGGAGAATTCCATTTAAT
>Ga0316207_10002658_pt1 | contig 17863 bp, 16 predicted proteins | sample 6weekpyrite_MG_FD_204943 | JGI IMG/M metagenome (GOLD analysis project Ga0316207, IMG submission 204943) | Microbial mat bacterial communities from mineral coupon in-situ incubated in ocean water Damariscotta River, Maine, United States -... | ecosystem: Environmental > Aquatic > Marine >...
TCAGCGCCTTTGACCTGTTGATTTTTTGAAAGGTGCTGATTTCCGTCAAATAAAACTGGCTTGTATCGATGAATTTTTAATTTTGCTAATGTTTCGGCAATATCAAAATGACTTAAAACTAATCGGCGAATCGAATTGGTTTTAAAGTAGAAAGCAAGCGCGGCATTACCGCGCTTTTTGCTGTTAAAACGTAAAATATTTTTGGAAAGAATTATGTCAAAACGCGACTATTATGAAATTTTGGGCGTAGCGAAGAATGTCAGTCAAACTGAACTGAAAAAAGCTTATCGAAAACTTGCAATGAAATATCATCCGGACAGAAACCCTGATGATAAAGGTGCAGAAGATAAGTTTAAAGAAGCTAAAGAAGCGTTTGATATCTTGAGTGATGATCAGAAGCGTTCTGCTTATGATCAATTTGGACACGCTGGTGTTGATCAGACAATGGGTGGCGGTGGCGGCGGTCATGGTGGTTTCGGCGACGCATTTGGCGATATTTTTGGTGATATTTTTGGCGGTGCTCGCGGTGGTGGTCAGCGTCAAGCACGTGGTGATGATCTTCGTTACAATCTGGACCTGTCGTTAGAAGATGCGGTGGCTGGTACTACGGTTAAGATTCGTGTTCCTACCATGGTTGGCTGTAAAACTTGTGATGGGAGTGGCGCGAAGAAGGGTACATCGAAGAAAACCTGTGATACCTGTGGTGGGCATGGGCAGGTACGCATGCAACAAGGCTTTTTCTCAATTCAACAAACCTGTCCAAAATGCCATGGTAGCGGGGAAACTATTTCTGATCCTTGTCGCACTTGTCATGGTCAGGGTCGTGTAAAAGATCACAAAACGTTGTCAGCTAATATTCCTGCTGGCGTAGATACTGGCGATAGAATTCGCCTATCCGGAGAGGGAGAAGCTGGAGAAAACGGTGCACCACCGGGTGATTTATACATTCATATGAATGTTAAAGAACATCCGTTGTTTGTTCGTGAAGACGCAAATTTGTATTGTGAGCTGCCCATTAGTTTTGTTACCGCTGCCCTTGGTGGTGAGCTGGAAGTGCCAACGCTTGATGGCAGAGTTAAATTGAAGATTCCGGCTGAAACCCAGACAGGTAAAATGTTTCGTGTAAAAGGCAAGGGTGTCAAACCCGTACGCGGAGGTGCGGTAGGCGACTTATTTTGCAAAGTGTTGGTTGAAACACCGGTACATTTAAATAGCGAACAAAAAGAATTGTTACAAGCTTTTGAAGAATCGCTAAGCGGTAAAAAACACAACCCCCAAGCGCACTCTTGGGTAGATAAAGTCAAAGAATTCTTGGGATAAAACTCCGATGAAAAATGACAAGGATGTTGAAATTGATACGAATGCCAAGGTTGGAGTTCCATCTCAGGCGGGATCGTCTGATTCAAAAGATGTAGACGAAACACGTCGATCTACTATAGGAAAATTGGCTGCATTGGGATCCGGACTTTTTGCTTTCGGTTTGACGAAAAATGCGATTTCTGAGGAAAAAGATTCTGACGATAATGAGCTTAGATTTCCTGACGACCCACCAGAGCATCGAGTTGTTTATCAGTTCAATAAATCCGATGCGGATTATCATCAGCATGTTCTTTTCTCTGTAGGCGCAGTACTTCGTAAATACGGGGACAATGTTAAAATCGTTGTCACTTGTTTTGGTCAAGGTATTCATATTTTGGCTAAAAACCCAGGGCGCCCTGTAGAAAAGGAAATCCAAGAGCGAGTTTCTAGTTTGGAAATTTATGGCGTTGAATTTCATGCATGTGGAAACACGATGAAGTCTCTTAAATGGACTAAAAAGGATCTTGTACCCTTTGCGAAGGTTGTTGAAGTGGGCGCATCTGATTTAATTGAGTTACAAGAACAAGGCTTTAGTTACATAAGTTGGTAATTAGGATTATAAAACAATGATAAAAGTTGCAATTACTGGCGCTGCCGGACGCATGGGTCGGAGTTTAATGGAAGCTTGCAGTGCAACCGAGGGTTTGCAAGTCAGTGTTGCGATTGTTAAACCGGGTAGTTCTCTGGTGGGTGCTGTTGCCGGAGAATTAATTAGTGATCCTTCCTTAACCATCAAACTAGTAGACGATCTGCTTCAGTCAATTGATCAATTTGACGTATTAATTGATTTCACTTCACCAGAATCCACGTTAGAAAATCTCGAAATTTGTCGTCAAAATGACAAGAAAGTCATCATAGGTACAACTGGTATGGATGACCAGCAAAAGAAAGCGATTGAACAAGCGGGCAATGATATCGCTATTTGTTTCGCACCGAACATGAGTGTTGGCGTCAATCTTTGTTTTAAGTTGTTAGAAATTGCTGCAAAAGTAATGGGGGATGATGCAGATATTGAAGTGATAGAAGCGCATCATCGTCATAAAAAAGATGCGCCTTCAGGTACCGCATTGCGTATGGGTGAAGTTGTAGCAGACGCGCTTGGCCGCGATTTAAAAACCTGCGCGGTATACGGCCGCGAAGGAATGACCGGAGAGCGGGACCCAAAAACTATTGGCTTCGAAACGATTCGCGCAGGTGATGTAGTCGGTGACCATACTGTTTTATTTGCTTCGATGGGTGAACGGGTAGAAATTACTCATAAGGCATCAAGTCGAATGACTTTTTCAAAAGGGTCAATGAGAGCCGCTCAATGGTTAATGGATAAGCCACATGGATTGTTTGATATGCAGGATGTGTTGTCACTTCGCGATTCATAAAATTGCGCAAAATTGATCCCCGGCCTTAGCTTTCTAGAAAGAAAAGGCTAGTTTAAAACTAGCCATAATGTTTGATTACTAATAGCCTTTAACATCATTGCTTATCAGTAATATCGTTAATTTCTTGAATGAAAATTCTTCCATAAAACTTGTTGGCCTAACGTATAAAAATTTCATTTTTTTTAAGTTCTTTGCCAAAAATTCAACTTTTCTCGACGAAGCCAACCTAACAATCCGATACCCAGCATAGCCAAAATACCCGTACTAGGAGCGGGAACACCGGTAGGATCGGCGATTAAGTGGATGTCTCCATTTACACCACAACATGCTGTAAAGTTACCTGCTTTCACTCTTACGCCCCATTTATCTCCTGCATCAAGATTTATTTCGATCCCTTCGAATGTCATATTGATATTGGACGGAGAAAAACGGGTAAATGGTATTAAACGTTCTATTTCTATGTCGTTTTTGGTAATACCTAAAGAAAGTTCTTCAACAAAAAAGCCGGTGAACGCAGAGATTATTACATCAAAATTTAACAATCCTCCGGTGGTCGTTGTTGTAAAAAAATCATATTGTTGTAGTGATGTACCCACACCTCTTCCACCACTGAGTGCTTCGTAATGAAATTCTATTCCATCAACGAGATCACTGACCGAAGTACTCGGTACTGGAGATCCTCTCTCTGAAATTGTTGTAATATCCGTGGACCACTTGGATGCACCAGGGATAATAATCGCATTAGCATTAAAAGATAGGAATAAAAATATAATTCCTGTTAAACAAAAGCATTGGCGTTTATACATTTTCTTCTCCAATTGTCCGTATTGATAAACGGTTGTCGTATCCAAGATTGGATACACTAAAATTAGCTGTGTTTGCTATTTTGAACCTGCCATACGCCTATATGGCGATGACGTATTTAAAAAAATAATCGTATCCATTCGATTATTTAGCCTTTGATTTGAGTTTATTCATTTAATGCTATAAGAGAAGAGAGCTCCTTCACACCGTTTCAGATAGTTATATCTATATAGTATTAATATGAGTTCTGAGAACAGAGGAGAAATTATCAATCCATGATTACTGTTTATGCTTAAATACCATGGACCGAAAACAGATAATTAACGAAGTTGATACCTTTCCAACTAACTTGCTCTGAAATTTCGTGAAGCAATACGGGGAGTGGCTATATGTAGCAGCTGCCATTCTGATTTGAAATAAGATCAAATTTCAATAATAAATTCATCCATTATTTGGTTAAATTTACTTTAATATGGTAGGGTTAAAAAAGTAATATCTGGAGGATAAGTTTATCAAAAAGCTTAAAATTGCTCGTTTTTTTGCGCCAGAAGCTTCATCAGTAAGTGTTGCTGAAAAATTTGTTTCCGCCTTGCTCTCTTTTATTGCTATTTCACTCACCTTATTTTCTTTAGCCTATTTTTCAAATATAACTGATTCACCAATATTAATTGCATCGTTGGGGGCAACGACTTTATTACTTTTTGCTGCTCCGTTGAGTCCCGTCTCACAACCTTGGGCCGTGTTAGTGGGACATGTAGTTTCTGCCATTGTTGGTGTTCTTTGTTTTATGTTCTTTCAGAATTCACTGGTTTCTTTAGCGGCAGCTGTTGCGTTTTCAATTCTGTTTATGTACCTGCTAAATGCCTTACATCCCCCGGGAAGCGCTACTGCAATGGGATTTATTTTGGCCACGCCAGAAGTGCATTTAATGGGATTCGAATTTGTTCTTTCACCTGTACTGAGTAGTACACTTTTAATACTTGTCATGGCTTTTATCTTGAATAATTTAATTCCAGGGCGACACTACCCTACTAATAGTTACAGATCTAGAATAAGTCGATCGGAAAATTGGGCTGTGGGAAAAGCAGTGTTTGAAGAATCCGATTTAGATAACGCATTAAAAGAGGCCAATATATTCGTTGATATTTCAAAAACAGAGCTAAATAAAATTTATCAGCTAGCGATAAAACAAGCTAATCAACGACGATTGGGTGAAGTGTATTGCAAAGACATAATGAGTACTACCGTAGTAAAATTTGAATTTTCGTCAGAATTACAGGAAGTTTGGCGAGTATTACACGTCGAAAAATTAAAGGCGGCCCCCATCGTTGATAATTTTGATCGAGTCATTGGCATAATAACGGTTACAGATTTTATGCATCATGCAAATTTACACGAGAGTCAAAAACTTGAAAGTAAGATGAAGCAGTTTTTAACAAGAACCCACGGACACGAATCGGAAAAACACGAAGTTGTAGGACAAATTATGACAAAATCTCCAGTTCTTGTTTCTGAGTCAGATCATATTGTAAATTTGGTTTCGACATTTACTGAGAAGAACATTCATCATTTACCAGTTGTTGACGAAAAGCGAAAGTTAACAGGTATGATTACGCGATCAGATATTATGAGAGCGTTTGCACTGATAAGAATGTGACTTTTATGAACCAATCACAGTTCAATTCGTTAACTCTTTGTTGTTTATTCTTTTACAAACACCTTTAGATGAACAATGATTTTTTCCGTATCTACTTTTAATTTTTTCCTAAGCAGGGAACCCACCGCGTTATTGCGAGCGAAAAACAGATTTAACGACGAGGGATCAACAGTTTTTAGTAATTGTGCCGCTGTGTATTCTTCTGATTGCAGATTTTCGGGTTTGTCCGTTAACTGGTTAAAAAAACGAGGGATGGAATGATACAAAGATAATATTGAATCCGCATCTGAAAAACGATTCAAGGCATCGATGCAATGTCTAGCGTAATGTGCTGGATCGTTTTTTTGATTACTATTTTCCAATAGATATTCACTACCCAATTGTAAAAAACCGATTAAATAGACCGCTTTTCGTTTTCCTTTTTTCCATAGAAATGATTTTTCCTGGTCCGATATTAAGTTGTTTGAAAGAAGCAAATCCATTGTATTTAATATACTCTCAGAGGACGTTTCAAACGGCAGAAACTCCAATAGAAAAGCGCTCAGCTCGGTAGATAATCCACTTTTGGCAATATTTGAATTAGATAGTAGTTGTTGTGCATTTTCAGTCGATGGGTTGGCCCACCACGCAAAATTTGCTTGTCTAATTGTAATTGAATCACTGTGTGTGATTGCCACAATCGCTTCAGGCTCTGCAATGCGCAATAGATTGTCAATATTGTCACTTTTCATTTCTCCAGTTCTTGTCCAGCGCTTTAAAAACACGGGATAACCGGCGGGTGATTTTAAATAACGTGTGGAGAGGCATTCTTTTATTTTTTTAATATATTGATCGACATGACAATTGGGGGACAGTTTTAATGAAACCTCCTTCTCATTCATAAAAGCATAGAGAATAAGTTTGGATTCATTCAGTCGAATAGCGTCGATAGATTGGCTGAGCAAAACATTTAGCTGAAAATTATCTTCCGGGGAAAGGTCATTCGTAGTGTCAATCATTTATATTTGGCTTAGTTTGATATGAACACCCCATGGTGGCGTAGTAGCACCCTTTATCATCCATATGACAGGGTAGGAGGGTTGTTTGGGAAATGATGCCATGCCATCGGTAAAATAAATGAGCAAATCAGGCGGAATGTCATTTTTATCTATCCAGTCAAATACCGGCTCAAACTGAGTTCCACCCCCGCCGCTGATATTTGAGAGGCATTTCATTTCTTCCCAAGGCTCAATTACATGTACATCTTTTAACGAAATTTCACTATCACAATATAAAGTGGTAATGCGACATTTTTGCTGTGATTTTAGGTGATTTAATTCGCTAGAAAATTGTTGGAGCTCATTCATAGAAACAGAGCCACTGGTGTCTAAAGCCACGACCAGATTCAACATTTGGCTACGAATGCCAGGAAAAATCACATTGCCATCACGGCGTGAACTGGGTCTGGAGTAAGAATAATCATCTTTGGCCAGCATACTGATATGATTGGCAAGTAACTCTCGCCATGAAATGCTAGGGCGAATTAATTTGCCTATCATTCGAGAGAATTGAGCGCTTAATTTCCCTGCCATTTTAGCTTGATGTGCAGCAGTGGCCATGCGTTTTTTCCATTCAATGGATTGTGATTTTAGGGATGACGTGGATACCAAAGGTGGTGGGTTATCCTGTTGTTGATCTGATTCAGACTCTCCGTATAAATGGTTGTCGAGTAAATCGCTGTCATCATTATCTTCAATGCAGAGATATATTTCTTCTGCGCATAGACTGTCAAACTGTGGCAGATATAGTGTCCCTTTTGGTGCACTGAGATTTTCATTTACTAATAGGCTGTTAACAGCATAATCGCATGCGATATCCCATTTGGTTTTTACTCTGGATTGTTTACGATTGAAATGACAAAGTCCGCAATGCAATGCTTCATGGGATAGGACGAATTGTGTTTCCTCTAAATTTAGTAGAGAAATATAATCTGGGTTGTAATAAAAATTCTGATTATCGGTTGCGATGGTTTTACACCAGCTCTCTTGAACGGCGATCAAGGGAAAATGTAAAACGAGTGAGCCTAGAAAAGGGTTGTCAATGATAAGCCGGGTACGAGCAGCGCTCAGTTTATTGTCTAATTGCGTTTTTTTTGCCGCAAGTTCAGTCATGGTAAAACATGATATCCGCCACAATATTTGCCCAGTCAGGAAATTCTGGCACTTGAAATATTTGTTGACCCACCACTCGTTGTAAGTCTGAAACCAGCATAATGCCCATTTCTTTTTGCGGAAATTTCTTTGCGTAATTTAAGATATTTCCTAGCGCTTGCTGATTGTTTTTATCTTTCGCTGCTCGAGCTATCAGCGCCGCGGCAACAGCATATTGTAAATCTATTGTTTCTGGCACTTCAACGTCATGACCTGCTAGGATCAATTCAATGTCCGGTATTTTGTTGAAGTTTTCAATAAAGGCACTGGCTTCGATGCCAGAAACTTCACCCACGCACGCTTGTAATGCACCCAATAATAAAGAAGGGTGATTATCGAATTTTTTAAGCGCTCTATGTGCAAACTCCCAGGTTCTTGGTGAAGGAAATGCAATGGGGTTTTCATCCGGATTGAAATCAAACAGTAATTCAGGACGAAATCGGAGAAATGCAATAATTCGTTCGTCAATGCCATTTAAAAATGCCCATTGTGTCCAATCATTTAAGTCAACGTCTAATGTGTAATGGGAAAACCTGTTTGCCAATGGTGACGGCATGGAATAGGTGATACCACGATCACCTTGTCGATTTCCCGCAGCAAATATAACCCAGCCATCGGGCAGGCTGTAATTTCCAATACGACGATCAAGAATGAGCTGATACGCTGCTGAAGATACACTGGGCGGTGCGGCATTAATTTCATCTAAAAATAATATACCGTAGCGGCCATGTTTGTAGGTATTGGGCAGCATATCGGGTATGGCCCATTCGACTGTTTGATTAACCCGAAATGGAATTCCTCTTAGGTCGCTAGGCTCAATTTGTGACAGACGAATATCAACTAAGGGAACAAGATGTTTATTGGCGATATCTGCAACAATTTGAGATTTACCAACACCAGGCGGTCCCCAAATCATAACAGGGGTATGGTGTGATTCGTTTTGACCAATATCTTGGCTGAGAAATTCCTCGTTTAAAATTTGATAAATTTCGCTTGGTTTCATTGACTCACTGGCATGGGTTGGCGCTAACGTAGCACAATATTAGCTAAGCTCAATCCGTTCTCCCATATCCTATATGGGGTAAGTGTTTTATTGAAAGCCATCCTTGCCTAACCAATCGACGAGGTAATACAGGTTAACAGACTCTGAAGATCTGCAAGGGCCGATGACTTTAGCCGCACGTAAATTCGATTCTTTATTGGCGTCTTTTAAAGCGCTTGTTTCATCCTTAAATAAGGTCACGCAGTTTTCCGAAAAGCGATTTCGTTGTCGTCTAGGTGCGTAAACTACGGCAAAATGTTCCTGTACATTGTTTGTTTGCAAATCCAGTCTGTAGCCATTAACGTACATTTAAACCCGGTCCCTTTAAATAAAGTTGGAGCAAATAAAGCGTCTTATTGGAATAGTATGCCAGTTAAAAGTATAACTGAGTAACGGCTTAAAACAATTAATTCGTAATGCGGGATCAATGTTACTCGTTTATTTATAAGAGCCGTGGGCTAAACGCTTAAAATGTGAGACTAGTTGTTTCTTTAGGCCTTTAGGAATCTGATTTATAATTAGTGATTCAGTGGATTCGTCATAAATAACGGTTTCGTTCAATTGGTTTGTGGAAAACGTTAACGATAGATCTTTATCACGACCAGAAAATTTAACGTAACGGCGAAGTGATTTTTTATCAATCATCAATTCCTCGTCAACCGGTTCATCCGATTCGTTCAAAGGATTGTTGGGTAACATCTCTCGAATAAATTTTTCACAATCAATTCCATCAAGGTTTTGCGAAAGGGTGGGTATGTGTACGGCTTCATCTTTTGACTCTTGATCTTCGCAGTATTCAACAACCTTTTCATTGATTGATTTTTGTTGGTCTTTTGGCAGCTGCGATGTAAATTGTTGCAAATTTTCTAAAAACTCATGAGTTGATTTTGATTTGTCAATCTTGTTGCCGAATCCACTTATCTCGTGCAGGGCATCGGAAAGCGTTTCATTGCCCTTCGGTGGAACCAACGTAAGGTAGTGATAATTTGGGCGATTTTTCCAATCAGTTATATTGAGTTTTACCCCTGAAATCCGACTACCTGTGTCGATGGAATATATCGGTTTAATATCCAGCGTTTGATCAATCGTTAGCATTTCATTTTGATAGACAATAAAGAGATACGCGCCAGTGCTCGTTGAAGTTTTTTCGATAAAAAATAGAAAATGTGCGTTTAACTCTCCATTGCCCTCATTCATTTTATTTTCAAGCACCGTCATAAATTTATGGGTAAACGCCTGAAAGTATTCTTTGTTATCCCAATATAATTCCATTTCCTGTTGAAGTGTACTGTCTTCTAAATTTGCATCAAAACTGCCGTGTTTTCGACTTAGTCGAGTTTGAAAACTTTTTTTCAGCGTATCAAACAGAGCTTCTTGTTGTTCGTCGATGGTTAATTCATTGTTTCGAAGGGAGAGTGTGGAAGACTCATCGGTATTTTTGATTAGATGATGAGCGATTGCATGAGTGATGGGCATTTAGTTTCCTATTGGTTCCGTTTTGAAAAAGTCTGAGTTTATCGAGCAGATGTGAGAATGTAAATTCTTGTAAGTAATGTATCACGACTTGGAGGATGCCAGCCTATATGCCTTTTCGTAAATGCTGAAAATCTCCCGATCACATGGCGAGGAGTGTGAATTAGGCGTAGGCTCCGTAACACTATATCTGGCCAAAATGATAGGAAATAATCATGCGTCGAGTCCCGTTTATTGCTTTCCTAGTTTTAACACTCTTCCTGTTTGCATGTGGTGGCGGTGATTCAGGGGACCCTGCTGTTGATACTCGAAAGCCAGGTTCTAATATATACGAATTTCAAATCATTGAGCGAATTGCTGATTTAGAGGCTGATAAGAGCCCTATTGAAGGTGTCTGGCAGACCGCTTGTGTTTTCGTTGCCGAGAATGAATACCGCAAAGACACACACGCATTTTTTTTGAATGGCGGTTACATCCACAAAGAATTGTTTAAAGATGATAGTTGCAATATTGCGTCGTCTAAAACGTTTGATAATCAGACGCTATACGGTGTGGTAAACAAAATGGAGGTGATTGAGCTAAACAATGGCGATGATAATATTTTGGTCAATCAATTGGATATCCAATGGAAGCGCGTGAGTTTGAAATGGCGTACAGACAATAAAAGGCGAGCACTGCCGCCTGAAGAAGTTTCCTTGGTTAACTTGAGTGACTTTGATACGGAAGTACGAGTGTATAAAACTATCGAAAATCGTTTATATAGCACAGTTAACTTTAGTTCCACATCGTTTCATTTTTTAGATGAAGACGCACAAATATTATTCAATGTGAGTGGGGTCGAATCAGCGCTTACGGAAGAGGAGATTGATGATCTTGCCAACACGACTTTTGGTACCCTATGAAAGAAATAAGCTAATAATTTGAGGAAAAAGCGCAATTTAAGCCATGACAAGCATAGACAGTTTAACGCTGAATGCGTAAAATTCGCTCCTACAGTTTATTTTAATCAATTTAGTAGGTAAACACGTGATTTACTTACTCTTTACCCGTAGATAACGGGTTTTCCGGCAATTCTAACAGAGTTTGAGCGCAGCAATATTTCGTTCAGCTGCTCCCTTGTGCCAGCGAAAATCCGAGTTTCAACGGGTTCTGTGTATTTAGCGAGGGATAATTTGAAACAGCAAGCCCTGTTAGCATTGGAAGACGGTAGTGTATTTTATGGTGAATCCATTGGTGCTGATGGAGAAACCACTGGTGAAGTCGTTTTTAATACCGCAATGACAGGATATCAGGAAATCCTCACAGACCCTTCTTATAGTCGTCAAATCGTTACATTAACTTATCCCCATATTGGTAATGTTGGTATTACCGTAGAAGATGAAGAATCGAATAAGCCTGCGGCAAGCGGCCTAGTAATACGTGACGCATCTCAAATCCATAGTAACTGGCGTAGCCAAAAGTCCCTAAACGAGTATCTTGTCGAACAGAACATCGTTGGCATTGCAGGAATAGACACGCGCCGATTAACCCGAATTTTACAGCAAAAAGGCGCTCAAAATGGATGTATTGCCACCGGTGCAACAGTTGATGAAGCTTCGGTTATAAAAAAAGCCAAATCATTTCCTGGTTTGAAAGGCATGGATTTGGCGAAAGAAGTGACCACAAATAAGGCGTATGAATGGTCAACCGGTATTTGGAATCTGTTCACCTCTTATGACGAAGCAGAGCTGAAGGATACTGACGCATTGCATCATGTCGTTGCGTTAGATTTCGGTGTAAAGCGCAACATTTTGCGATTGCTGGTGAATCGAAAATGCAAAGTAACCGTATTACCAGCAACCAGTACAGCCGATGAAGTCCTTGCCCTGAATCCTGATGGAGTATTCTTATCTAATGGACCGGGTGATCCAGAGCCTTGCGATTATGCGATAAAATCAATTCAAGAAATTTTGAAAAAAGACATTCCTATTTTTGGTATTTGTCTTGGTCATCAACTGCTTGCTTTGGCAAGTGGAGCAAAAACAGTAAAAATGAAATTTGGGCACCACGGCGCGAATCATCCCGTTAAGAATCTGGCAACGGGCGAAGTGATGATTACAAGTCAAAATCATGGGTTTGCGGTAGACGAAAAATCGTTGCCAAAAAACCTAAAAGCAACCCATGTTTCATTGTTCGATCAAAGTTTACAAGGCATTGAACGTACTGACAAACCCGCATTTAGTTTTCAAGGCCATCCAGAAGCGAGTCCAGGGCCACATGATGTTGAGATTTTATTTGATCGTTTTGCTGAAATGATGAACCAATCCTAACCAAGATTTTCCGTTTAATTTTTTGAATGTAGAAATATGCCAAAACGTACAGACATACAAAGTATTTTAATTATCGGTGCAGGACCAATTGTTATAGGTCAAGCGTGTGAATTTGATTATTCGGGCGCACAAGCGTGTAAAGCGTTACGGGAAGAAGGTTATCGAGTCATTTTGATTAACTCAAACCCGGCTACAATTATGACCGACCCGGAAACTGCAGACGGTACTTATATCGAGCCTATCCATTGGCAAACGGTTGAAAAAATCATTGAGAAAGAAAAGCCTGATGCTATTTTACCGACAATGGGCGGACAAACTGCATTAAATTGTGCACTTGATTTAGAGCGTGAAGGTGTTTTAAAAAAACACAATGTAGAAATGATTGGCGCAAAGAGTGATGCCATCGATAAGGCTGAAGATCGAGATCGTTTTAAGCAAGCGATGACAAAAATTGGTTTGCCAACGCCGAATGCAGGTGTCGCTCACTCGATGGAAGAAGCAGAACAGGTACAAGCACGAATCGGTTTCCCGGCAATTATTCGACCTTCATTTACCATGGGCGGCAGTGGTGGTGGTATTGCTTATAACAAACAAGAATTCACCGAGATATGTAAGCGTGGATTAGACCTTTCTCCAACGAATGAATTATTGATCGAAGAGTCGGTACTAGGTTGGAAAGAATATGAAATGGAAGTCGTTCGAGATCACAAAGATAATTGTATTATTATCTGCTCCATTGAGAACTTTGACGCAATGGGTGTTCACACAGGTGACTCTATTACTGTTGCACCTGCACAAACGTTAACTGACAAAGAATATCAAATTTTACGGAATGCATCGTTGGCTGTTTTACGTGAAATAGGGGTTGATACTGGCGGCTCAAATGTACAGTTTGCTATTAATCCGGATGATGGTCGCATGATTATTATTGAGATGAACCCTCGGGTTTCACGCTCATCTGCTTTGGCATCAAAAGCCACGGGATTTCCCATTGCAAAAGTTGCTGCCAAATTGGCAGTGGGCTTTACCCTGGATGAATTGCAAAATGAAATCACAAGCGGAGCAACACCAGCTTCGTTTGAGCCAAGCATTGATTACGTTGTCACAAAAATCCCCCGTTTTACGTTTGAAAAATTTCCTCAAGCGGATTCCACGTTAACAACCCAAATGAAATCAGTGGGTGAAGTGATGGCGATGGGACGAACGTTCCAAGAGTCGATGCAGAAAGCCATCCGTGGATTAGAGACGGGTAATTCAGGTTTTGACGAAAAAATTTCTTTGGATGACCCTGCACTTACCGAAACATTACATCATGAGTTGGCTGTTCCCGGTCCTGAGCGTCTTTGGTATATAGCCGATGCATTTCGAGCCGGCATGAGTATGAACGATATTTTTAATCTGACTAAAATCGATCCATGGTTTTTGATTCAGATTGAGGATTTGGTCAATGAAGAAGCGGGATTAAAATCTCGCTCCTTTGGAGATATAGATAAGCGTGAGATGTTTCGACTCAAACAAAAAGGTTTTTCAGACGGACGATTGGCATCATTACTGGGGCAGACTGAACAGTCAGTGCGTGATCACCGTCATCAATTGGGGGTTAGGCCAGTTTACAAACGTGTGGATTCTTGCGCGGCAGAATTTGCCACCGAAACGGCATACATGTATTCCACTTATGAAGAAGAGTGCGAAGCAAGACCTACCGATAGAGAAAAAATTATTGTATTAGGCGGCGGTCCAAATCGCATCGGGCAGGGGATTGAATTTGATTATTGTTGTGTACATGCTGCATTGGCTATGCGCGATGATGGTTATGAAACAATCATGATTAACTGTAATCCGGAAACTGTGTCTACCGATTATGATACGTCTGATAGATTGTTTTTCGAACCCCTTACGTTAGAAGATGTGTTAGAGATTGTTGAGCTAGAAAAACCAAAGGGCGTCATTGTTCACTATGGTGGCCAAACACCCTTAAGGCTAGCGCGTGCGTTAGAAACAGCGGGTGTCCCTATTATTGGTACGTCACCGGACGCCATTGATCGTGCCGAGGATCGTGAGCGCTTTCAACAAATGATTTCGCGACTAGGTTTGCTTCAACCGGCAAATGCAACTGCTAGAAATCCCACAGAAGCAATTAAGCTGGCAGACGGCATCGGCTATCCATTAGTGGTTAGGCCGTCTTATGTTCTTGGTGGTCGCGCGATGGAAATCGTGTATAACGAATCAGACCTTGAACGTTACATGAGAGAAGCGGTTTCGGTTTCTAATGACTCACCTGTGCTCTTAGATCGATTTCTTGATGACGCCATCGAAGTTGATATCGATGCTATATGCGATGGTGACCAAGTTATTATTGGCGGCATAATGGAACATATCGAGCAAGCTGGAATTCACTCAGGTGATTCTGCATGTTCACTCCCGCCTTATTCACTCTCAGCTGAAATACAAGATAAAATACGCGATCAAATTAAAATGATGGCAAAAGAATTGGGTGTCATTGGCTTAATGAATACTCAGGTCGCTGTAAAAGGTAATGATATTTATATTATCGAAGTTAATCCACGTGCCTCTAGAACTGTTCCGTTCGTTTCAAAAGCGGTTGGCCTCCCACTAGCGAAAGTAGCAGCGCGATGTATGGCTGGTAAAACGTTGGCTGAGCAAAAAGTTACAAAAGAAATAATTCCCGATTTTTATTCCGTAAAAGAAGCTGTGTTCCCGTTTGTTAAATTTCCGAATGTTGATCCCGTGCTAGGGCCTGAAATGAAATCTACCGGAGAAGTGATGGGAGTTGGGAGTGATTTTGGTGAGGCGTTTGCCAAAGCGCAGTTAGGCGCTGGAGTTACTTTGCCAAAAGGGGGCGTAGCCTTTCTGAGTGTAAAGGATGCGGATAAATCCCGCACTGTTAGTGTGGCGAAAGACTTAATAGACATTGGTTTCGACGTTTGGTCAACCTCTGGAACGGCGTCCCTGCTTGAAGAAGCTGGTGTTCAAGTTAAAACTGTCAACAAAATAACTGAAGGTAGACCGCATATCGTAGATATGCTAAAAAACGATGAAGTTGATCTGGTAATTAATACTGCTCAATCGAAACAAGCCGTGGCTGATTCATTTGAGTTACGTCGAGCGGCTTTACAGCACAAAGTGCCGTATACAACAACTATTTCGGGAGCAGTAGCCACTTGTTTGAGTTTGAAACGTTTACATAATCGTGATGTAAATAGACTACAAGATATTCACAAGGAATTAAAAATATGAACAAAGTACCCCTTACTCTTAAAGGTGCTGAAGCGTTAAAAGCTGAATTAACAGAATTAAAAAGTGTTGTTCGTCCTCGCATTATTCAAGCAATAGCAGAAGCACGTGAACATGGTGATTTAAAAGAAAATGCGGAATACCATGCAGCAAAAGAACAACAAGGTTTCACTGAGGGCCGCATTTCTGAAATCGAAGGAAAATTGGGGAATGCGCAAATCATTGACGTCACTGAAATGAATGCTAATGGCAAAATTATATTTGGTACAACCGTTGGTTTAGTTGATGAAAATACTGGCAATGATGTGAAATATCAAATCGTTGGTGATGACGAAGCCGATATTAAAAGTGGAAAACTTTCCATTAGTGCGCCAATTGCACGCGCATTAATTGGCAAAGAAGAAGGTGATTTTATCGAGGTTCAAACTCCAGGTGGCCTTAAAGAATTTGAGATTGTGTCCGTTCAATACATATAAGTCTCAATTTTAATATTAGTTAGAAAAAGGGCTATTAGCCCTTTTTTTGTGCGTTACAGATAACCCATGACTCGAATTAATTACTTGTTTATTATCTTTTCTTTAGTCGTAGCGTTCAGCTTATTGAGTTGCACTTTGCCAAAAAAAGAATGGGGTGATATTCGTGTACCCACAGCAAACCCAAGTGAAATATACGGTGGTTATTCAGCAGGTTGCCTGGATGGCGCCGTACAATTAACCGAACGTCACAACAATAATTTTTTGATCATGCGGCCGTCACGTCATCGGATGTTTGCCCACCCTCAACTTATTGATTTTCTTGAATCTCATGCTAACGATATTGGTAATTCGAATTTGGGGATTTTAGCCATTGGCGACCTCTCTCAAGCACGTGGTGGCCCCATGTCCAGCGGACATGCCAGTCATCAAGCCGGATTAGATGCGGATATATGGTTTAAACGTTTTAATTCATTTGAAGCGCAAGTACTAAAAAATCAAGACAGGGAGAGTTATTCAGCTGTTTCAATGGTGGATAATAGCAAGTGGCAAATAAACAAAAATTGGGACGCATCACAAGCTTTGGTATTAAAGAAGGCGGCCAGTGATGAGAGAGTTGAAAGGATTTTTGTTAATTTCGCTATAAAGAAACAATTGTGTCAATCGTTTAAAGGGCAAACCTGGTTAAGCAAAATTCGACCGTGGTGGGGGCATCAATACCACTATCACGTCAGGTTGACATGTCCCCAAGATAGCCCAAATTGCAAGGCACAAAAACGTGTCTCGTCCACTGATGGCTGTGATAAGTCTTTAAATTGGTGGTTTAGCGAAGATGCCCATAGGCCAAAACAGGTGAAATCAGAATCAATCGAAAAGCAAAAACCCAAAGAATTAATATTACCTAAACAGTGTCACTCTGTATTGAATGCGCAAGCTTAGAAAAACTCCCCGTCGTAGTTTAATGAATATTTTCAGTAACAGCAGCCTCTGGGAAAATTTTTCCCTGTCCTACTTCTGTTCATAATTGTTCTACTAATTAGTTTCAGGTTTTATGACAGAAGGATATTTCAACTCCAATTTCATTTCATCAAAACGACTTGTGCCGATTTTTAATTAAAAAATTTAGAAATCACAAAACTAAACCTAAGGCAAGGTAACAAGCCATGCAATACAGTAGCAATAGGCTAAGTGTCATAAATAATCCTCTCATGCCATCTTTTCCAGCCAAAAAGCTATATGAATACATTAATCTTGACACAGCGTATCCTATAATTAATATCTGCGCAGCTAAGACGGGTGGGGAGATGAAAATAAAAGCAATGCTTAAAAATATATAGTAAATTATATTTTCTGTGTTATTCAAATGTGTATCGTGTTGTCGTTTAAGCTCAATTATTCCTTCTCTTGAGCAATCTTCAGGATTTGTTTCGCTAGCAGCCCATTCTTCAGGTGTTGAAAACATCCTGAACCTTGCACGGGTAAGTTCCGTTGTGGTCATTAGCCACGTATGATTAATAACTAATAAAACACCTGAAATGACAATGGCTCGAATAGTTTCCAGTGAGGGCATAGCTAGGACGTGGGGATTCATACCGATTATAAACACATTGATTAACAGAGCTGCAATCAGGATAACAAATGGGTAGGCAATAATAATTTTCATCGTTTTCATCTCTTTATAGTTGGCTAATCAAAATGTATTTTTTGCAACGTAAAATTTTGAATAATATATTCATAAACCCTAACAAATCGTATTACCTGATGATTCATAGTTTAAATTTTATTGAGCCTAAGATACGTGGTAATGCATGTGAGTAAGGTTATATAGGAGCGTAAATTAATTTTACTTAACGACTTTTAAAGCTCAAATTCTTGAGGATTGCCATAAATGTTAAGCGCTTGAGTCAAAAAACTTAAATATATAAG
>Ga0316207_10002659_pt1 | contig 17863 bp, 13 predicted proteins | sample 6weekpyrite_MG_FD_204943 | JGI IMG/M metagenome (GOLD analysis project Ga0316207, IMG submission 204943) | Microbial mat bacterial communities from mineral coupon in-situ incubated in ocean water Damariscotta River, Maine, United States -... | ecosystem: Environmental > Aquatic > Marine >...
TAAGGTAGAGCTGTATTCCGCACCCAGCCGGATAACGAGGCCTGCAGAGTAGCTGCTGCCTGCGGCAAAGATTGGTCCGCTATAATCGCTAAGTTCTACATAATTTATAGCAGCTTCCAGGTCATCGTAGGCTTCACAGTAACCAGTGCTTTCGCCGCGTGCGTTTACGGTACGATTAAACTGCCCGAATAAATCTCCGCCTGAGCGCTGGTCTACCACTAACAGGCTGTATCCGGCGGCTTGAAGCCGGGGAAACGTATACTCATATTCCCCGCGCCCATTCGCACGTGCTTGGTGAAATAAAATTAGCAGGGGCGCTGTTTTGCCTGTTTCGGCAATAAATTCATCAGCATAAACTATGCCGCCGTCCATAGTTTTGAAGGTTACTTCTTCGGCACTAAGTGCTGCTGAGATTATATTGGTGGAAAGGATGGCAGTGGTGATGGCCTTCAGTAGTTGCATTAACTTTCTCCCGCAATTTGATTGTAATATAGCCTGTGGGATAGAATAGGCATTAACCAAAAAGTTTAGTTGCAGGTGATGTTAGATATTCTCCGGTCGCCAAAAGCAGATGCCTGAGGTGTAAAAGTCAGCCCCTAAGCGTTTATAGAGGGCGATAGCGCCGTGGTTATCAGCTTGAACTTGCCACTTAACAGTTACGCCTCTGGCCTTGGCCTGTTGGCCAAGTGTTTCAAGTAATTTTGTGCCAATGCCGTGGCCACGGGCTTCAGGGGTAACATAGAGATCATCTAAAACAAAAACGTTGCCAGCATTCCATATGTGGAAGCGTTCAAGGTAGGTTGCCATGCCAACAACATTATTGTCGTTCAAAGCCACCAGGATACGTATCTTTGGAGTAGGCTCAGATGCTGCCTCGACAAACTGGGCTTCAGTAATTTTGAGATAGGTGGCAGAATTTTCATGTTCTGCCAATGCCTGAACAAGGCCAAAAGCGGCCTTGATTTCGGTTTCATTCGATGCGGATTTTATTGTTAAGTTCATAGTAGCTTACAGTGCTTGGAAAAAGTCATTGCCTTTGTCGTCAACAACGATAAAGGCAGGGAAATCTTTCACATCAATTTTCCACACGGCTTCCATGCCGAGGTCTTCAAAATCAAGTACTTCTACCTTGGTAATATTATCAAGAGCGAGTGCTGCCGCTGGACCTCCTATTGAGCCAAGGTAAAAACCACCGTTTTCACCGCAAGCCTTGGTAACATCGCGCGAGCGATTGCCTTTTGCTAGGCTAATCATGCTGCCACCCAGTTTCTGGAACGGGCCAACGAAACTATCCATCCGGCCTGCTGTTGTAGGGCCAAAGCTGCCTGAAGCATAGCCTTCGGGTGTTTTGGCAGGGCCTGCGTAATAGATGATATAATTTTTAAAGTAGTCGGGCATTTCAGCGCCGTCTTCAATGTTTTGCTGAACACGTGCATGGGCAAGGTCTCGGGCCACGACAATAGTACCTGTTAGGGACAAGCGCGTTTTGATTGGATACTTTGACAATTCAGCCAGAACTTCAGCCATCGGGCGGTTTAGGTCTATTTTTACAACATCTTCAGAAAGGTTATCTTCTGTGATTTCCGGTTGATATTTGGCTGGGTCCGTCTCTAGTGCCTCAAGGAAAATCCCATCTGGTGTGATCTTCCCCTTGGCTTGACGATCAGCCGAGCAACTAACGCCAATGCCAACAGGTAGGCTGGCGCCGTGTCGAGGCAGACGGACTACGCGAATGTCATGGCAGAAGTATTTACCACCAAACTGTGCACCAATGCCCATGTTTTGGGTCATTTTATGGATTTTCTTTTCCATTTCCACATCGCGGAATGCACGGCCTGTGGCATCACCAGTTGTTGGCAGTGTATCTAAATCTCGTGCAGAGGCTTTTTTTACTGTTGCCAAATTTTGCTCAGCCGAAAGGCCGCCAATAACGATGGCAAGATGGTAGGGTGGGCAGGCACTAGTGCCTAGGGTTTTGATCTTCTCGTCCAAGAAAGCAAGCATGCGGTCTTCACGCAGCGTTGCAGGCGTCTGTTGGTACAGGAAGGTTTTGTTGGCGCTGCCGCCACCTTTTGCCATGAATAGAAAGTGATATTCGTTGCCTGTTGTGGCGTAGATATCTACCTGTGCAGGGGTGTTGTTTTTAGTGTTCACTTCCTTATACATAGAAAGCGGTGCCATTTGGCTGTAGCGCAGGTTGGTTTCAGTGTATGTGCCCATCACGCCCTTGGTGATAGGTGCCGCATCGTCGCCTGATGTCCAAACATTTTGCCCCTTTTTACCAACAATAATGGCGGTACCTGTATCCTGACAACTTGGCAGCACACGTCCTGCTGCTATATTGGCGTTTTTAAGCAATTCTTTAGCGACAAAGTGATCGTTGCTGCTGGCTTCAGGGTCTTTGAGAATATCAGCAAGTTGCTGCAAGTGCCCGGGGCGCAGTAAGTGCGCAATATCTGCCATCGCCTCACGCGTAATTAATTCTAGCGCTTCATTGTCAACTTTCAGGATAGTTCGGCCATCAACCTCAATTGTTGAAACATGGTTGCCTGTGAGCTTCCGGTAAGGCGTTTCATCTGCGCCAAGTTGGAAAAGCTTTGAATAGGTATACTGCGGTGTTTGAGACATAAGTTGGCCTTCCAGACAGGTATGTTTGGGGATCGGGTGTGTACCCGTTCAACATGTCTGTTCTTATAAAAAGAAAGCTTCGATTACACCAGTTTAAAAATACTTGAAAATCAAACTAAGTGGACATCGAGTTTACCTTTGAAAATAAATGAAATGTGTTTTGTCTTTGATTGTTGGCCAAAAAATTGCGGGCGGGTTCCTTCTTTGATCTATACTCACTGAAGTGGTGGGAGTCATGGACAAATATACGCGCCTAAAGGGGCAAATCGTCTGGTTAATGGCGGTTTTACTATCGCTGTCAAGCAGCTGACACTCATTGGCACGCATATTTCTAAACGCCGTGCGACTAAAACGATAAATTGGTCAGATTTGCCTTAACGGGAAAAGACAGTGGTGCAGGGAGAAGTCCCCTGCATCAGAACACTGGTTGACACTAATGTGCATGTATGTGGCGGTGTGATTGGTTATTTACGACGGAATGCGTCGAGTGTGACAATATTATTGCCTTCTTCAGCGCCTTCCTCTGGCACCATCTCAGATTCAGTGATGGCCGCTTCTTTGAAGACAGGCTGAGCTCCAATATCCTGAATGCCCTCATCTTCGTCGTCATTGTAGTTTTCGTCATTTTCGTCGTGAAACTGGAGCGCAAACTGGACACTGGGATCTACAAATCCAACAATAGCAGCAAACGGAATGGTGAGATGCTCTGGTTTCTGGTTAAATGATAAGCCTATCTCAAAATAATCATCATGAATTTCGAGGCCCCAGAACTTGTGTTGGACCACAATGGTCATTTCTTCTGGAAAGCGGCTGATAAGATGCCCTGGAATGTCCACACCTTCGGCCTGTGTTTTGAAGGCAATGTAAAAATGATGGTCGCCCTTCAGGCCTTCTTCCTGTGTCTCACGGAGTACAGTCCTTACGACTTGACGCAGTGCGTTTTGTACTTTTGCATCATAATCAATGTAAGTCTCAGTCATCTTTTAAACCCGGTCTTTTTAATAACTCACCCTTTTGGTCTTATAGAGCCATGAAGGCTCGCAGTGAAGGGGAAACATGTAGTTTTCTTGAATAGAGGTTTTAAACCTTCATTATACAGATCGTCTGCGTGTCGATATATTTAAGCCTTTTAGAAGGCTATAGGTGGTTCTTAGGAGATGAACCCATCTGATAGTGGCTCAATTATTTTAAGTTTAATACACTTGAACATAAAACATTGAAGGCCCCGTAGGGCCTTTGTTTGATTTCTGTATTAAGTATGAAAATTTGTGTTTCTAAGCGCAGCGCACATTTGCAAGAAATTGCTCTGATTGAGATCGGAGTGCCATGATTTGTTGCTCAAGCTTATCTGCTGCAAAATCTAGTTCTTCGGCTCTGTTCATGGTTTGACTGGCCGTTTCATTAACATGAACAATGTTATTTGATACGTCTTGTGTCCCCTGAGAGGCTTCTTGAATATTGCGGCTAATTTCCATAGTGGCAGCAGATTGTTGTTCTGCTGCAGCCGCAATTGTAGATGCAATGTCATTTAAGCTGGTGATCGAACTTGAAATACCACTTACTGCGCTAACCGTTGTACTGGTGTTGTCTTGAATAGATTGTACTTGTGAGCCGATTTCGCCCGTTGCATGGGCGGTTTGCTGCGCAAGAGATTTCACTTCAGAGGCGACAACAGCAAAACCTTTGCCTGCATCACCGGCACGGGCGGCTTCAATAGTAGCATTTAGGGCCAAAAGGTTGGTTTGCTCGGCAATGTCATTGATCAAGTTGACTACCTGGCCAATTGTTCCAGAGGCAACTTGTAGCGTATCAATGGTAGAAGCTGTACCTTTTGCCTTGTCTGAGGCTTCTTCTGTTTTTTCAGATGATGTGTTTACTTGCCGAGTAATTTCCTCCACAGAAGCTGATAGTTCCTCAGTCGCTGCGGCTACAGTTTGTACGTTGGCGGTGGCTTGTTCGGCGGCAGCTGCAACATTTGTGGCTAAGCTTTTATTTTCTGAGGCATATTGCTTAAGCTGGTCCGCCGTTTCTTTTGTTTGTTTTACCGATTTAATCAAGCCATTGACGACAGCCATGACGCTTTGCTCGAATGACTGAGCTGTTTCTTCGCGCTGGGCAGCTTGCCGGTTTTCAGTGTCTTGCATGCCTCTGGTGGTTTTATTTATTTTCTCGGCACCAACTCCATAAGCGCCAGCCATGCCTTGAGGTAAAAAGCGTCTGTAATAGTTACCATCTGCTGCAGCGTCTAATGATGCTGTTGCTTCGCGGATGAAGGCGTCAGTAAGGTCAAGCATGCCATTAACATCGGCTAATGTACTGGAAAGGTCACCGTACTTGTCCCAGTTTATAATACGGGCTTCCAAATCGCCGTTTTTAATTCGTGGTGCAATTTCCGCAATTTCCTGAAGGGCGTTTTTATATTTGTTGCTATCAAGGCGTTCAGCTTCAAGGGCAGCTTCAAGTTCCTCAACACGGTTCTGTAGTTTGCGCTTGGCATTAAAAAAATCAAACATGCCTATTCTCCCGTAGACCAAATAAACTCGTCATAAGCTTTGCCTTGTTCAGCGAGCATGCTCTCTAACATAGCGGTGCTGGCGGCTAGGGCCTCTTTAGGGCTGGTATGACGGTGTTCTTCATCCAGAAGAGCCTTGTATAAGGGAGCGATTTCAGAAATACCTTTTTTGCTGGGAGCACGGCGATTGGAATGATAGCCAATGGTTTTACCATGCACATCAAGGGAGGGGGTGACATGGGCGATCACCCAGTAATATTTCCCTGTAGCAGACATATTTTTGACATATGCAAAAATTTCTTGCTGTTTCTCTAAGGTATCCCACAGCAGTTTAAAGATTGCCCGAGGCATATCCGGGTGGCGGATGATATTGTGTGGTTGGCCTATTACTTGGTCAGTAGACATTTCGGCAACGCGGCAGAAAACATCATTAGCATATTGGATACGGCCCTGAGCATCGGTTTTAGACACAATTATTTCGTCGTGAAGAAATGCAATCTCTTCATTAACGGGTTTGATATTTACTCTAGACATCATGACTCCCAAATTCGGTCGTGCGCATTTTGGTGTTTAACAGTTAATTAAGTGTTGATGTTACCCCACTAAATGAACTTAGAATTATTCTCGAAAAAACCAGTGCCTTCAAGGTGCTGGAGTGGCTCAGTGTAATCAGGTTTAGATTAAGAAAACCCAAACACTGCCAAATTAAGAATGTTTTAGCTATTAGCGGTGGAGGGAATGTGACTCTGGGTGGTGGTTGTTGGCATTCAGAAGCTGGGCTTGTGTATCTTGAATGAATTTATTATGTGAAAAATCACGGTATATTGCTTCTGATTTCGGGCTTAAGTAGCCTCTCTGTATACATTTAGATTAGGTGCGCCAGCGATCGCTTTAGCCATTGTCTGCGCTTTGTGGAGAGGCAGAAGGCCATTACTAATGGATGTGTTCTGTCGGATAAATCAGAAAACAGGCTTCGTTATCATATATCATTTCGCCCTATGGTAAAAACGCTCTACCGATAATTGTTTGTCGTCGGTATCGGCGCGCACTAGGGTACTTTCTTGCTTGAAGTGGGCACTATTAAGGCCTTTTTAGTTACCATAATATACAGGGGGAGAGCACAATGGGGTATCTTGCAAAATTAACTTTTCTAAAGGTTTTCTGGGTAACAGCCTTCTTCGGGCTTGTGCTAGAGGGACGCGCTTCTGCAGGTCCACAAGAGGCTGCCATTGTTAATAAAGTGATAGCAGCATATGGCGGTGATGCTCTGTTAGAGCTCAAAACACTTCGTATTAATGACCGTTATAAGCGGTTCCGTTTTGGGCAGAGTGTTAGCCCAGATGAGATTGACCTTTCAAATTATAATGCACAGGTGGTGGTAGATTTTGAGAACCGCCGTAAAGCTTTACAGTTGGTGAGAGGCAGTCACCCCCATATCTCTTTGCAGCACCAAATATTTGATGGTGATAAAGGCTATACCATTGACCCGACTGGGAAAACGCTATCGGAAAATGCAAACCTCACTTATGCGAGAGCCGATAGAAATATTTCCTTAATGCTAGATACAGTTCTTGCTCGGATGATAGCGAGTGCTCCTGAAAAAGCCGTTTTTCAGGGTGAGGAAATTTATCGCGGCGCGGCGCATAAAAAAATACAGTTTCATGCGGATGGTTTCCCGGAAATGACCATTTATGTTGATGTCGAAACTGGGCGTATTTCTAAAATGCAACGTGCACACTGGAGCCCTGGAGTATACTTTAACTATCAGTTCTCAGAACATAAGCTGCAGGACGGTATCACTTACGCTGGCTCTACGTATGTAACGCGCGGGGGGCAACCAAATGAAATTGTTACGGGGCGCTCTATCAAGGTTAACCCAAATGTAGCGTCGACTTTTACTCTCCCCACAGGTTACGGCGAAGAAAAACCGACGGCTGACTTTTCCGAGATGGCAGTTAAAAAGCTGGCTGACGGCGTTTATCTTGCCGGGAAAAATTGGGGCTTTTCCATTTTTGTTGATGCGGGCGATTATTTTATCGCCGCGGGAGGCTATGAAGGCCTTAAAGACAGATTTGAGGCCGTAAAGTCTTATGCTGGTGAGGATAAGCTGTTGAAGTTTCAGGTGGTGAGCCATCATCACATTGATCATCTGGGTGGTATGAGGGAAGCAGCAGAGTTGGGTGCTGCCTTCATTACTGTGAAAGAACATGTAGCCTCTATCAGGGAAAGTGCTGGCGTGGAGATTTCGGGTGATAGGTTTATCATAGTGGATGGTTCAGGCAGCGTTGCCGAAGGCAAGGTTAAGGTTGTTGATTTCCCTTCTGGGCATACCAGTCATATGTTGGTTAGTTATTTCCCTGATGCGAAAATAGTCTTTACAGCAGATACGTTTTATTCGCGCCAAGAGGCAGGAGCCCCTAGCGGGTACGAAGGGCTAAATGCCTTTAAGAAGGTGTTTGCAGATCATAAACTGGATGTTGATTATTTTGCTGCTGCTCACAGCGGGAGGGTATTAACCGCTGCTGATTTGGACGCGGCAATTAATAATATCCCAGAAGATGAAGTATGCCCGGTTGACTGGAATTTCTGCAAGGAGTAACCATTGAAAAAGTGACCGAAGCTCAGCTTTGATCTTCGGTTTCTTGATGCCAGGGAAGGCCAAGCCAACTGGTCAAGTGTAGATAAGGGGGAGAAAAGTTGACCAACCTAACGCTAGGTGGCCTAACCCCCACAATAAGTTATAGATCTGGGTTGACATTCACTAGCAGTTTTTCCACAAATTAATAGTGTTACTAGCGATTTGGGGGAATTCAATTGATACGACTTTTATGTGCATGCCTTTTGGCGATGTGGGCAAGTCAAGCTGCCTTTTCCGCAAGTTGGATCGAATACAAAACGTCGAATTTTACAGTTTATTCAAAAGCAAGTGATAAACGCACGCGTAAGCTCATTGATGATTTAGAGGCTTTTAGATATTTTCTCTTAAAATTTAACGGCGTTATAGACGAGGAAGCCACGGTACCATTAAAGCTTTATATTGTTAATTCCTTAAAGTCTTATCAAAAACTTACCGGTTCGAAGACTACAGCAGGTCAATATTTAAACGCTCGAACTGGGCCGGTGGCAGTGGCTATTGGGCAAAAGAAAAGATGGAAGTTTGGGTCAGACCCACGCGAGATACTATTTCACGAATATGTCCATTATATTATGCACCAATACTCGGGTAAGTGGTTTCCTAAATGGTATAGTGAAGGGTTCGCAGATTATCTTTCCAGTTTCACTTACAAAGATAATGTTCTGACATTAGGCACTCAGGTAATGAATCGACTACCAAGTTTACAGATGTCGCGAAAATGGGCCTCTGTTGAGGAGGTTATGTCTGCTAAAACAACGCGACTGAAGCAGGGTAGTTCAAGAGAAGGAACAAGCCTTTTTTATGCTCAAAGTTGGTATTTAACACACTTTTTAAATCACCATTCAGAGTTTAAACAAAAAATACAAGATCTGTTAGAGGCTCAGGCTGAAGGTGTGGCTGTACGAGATGCTGTCCAGTCGGTTCTTGGAATTTCAGTGGAGGAACTTGACGAACAGCTAGGTAAGCTATGGAAATCAAGGGCGCTTTCGCTCTCTTTTATAACTATTGATGCTTCATTCGATTATGAATTGGAAGTACGCAAGTTATCAAAACTGGAAGGTAAAATTGCTGAGGCAGAGATTATTAGCAACTTCAATACTACCAAAGACAAAGAAAAAAAACTGTTAGCGACACTTAGTAAATACCCAGAATCTAGCAAAATAAAAGAGATTGTTGCCTTTGATTTTGCAAAGCGACAGAAGTGGCAGAAGGGAATGGAAGTGTTAGGCCATGTCGATGAAACTTCATCACTTGAGCTACAACGGGCCTTAGCTCTTATGCTGCTTTATAAGAATACGAATAATATGTCTTCTCAGACAGATCTAAATGCTGCTTCATTGAAGAAAGTTAGAAAACCTCTCATTAGATATATTAACCAAAATGTGACGGACGTAGAAAGCCGCTATGCTTACACATTTAGCTATATGAACCAGTTCGGACTACGAGATCTGCCAAGAAAAAAGAAAGATGTGATACTAACTAATATGGAGCTAGCCCATAACTGGGCTCCCCAACGTTCTGATATCGGATATTGGTATGCGGTTCTTTTAAAAGAGTTTAAGCGACCGGATGAGGCATGCCTTGTCATTAAAAGGGTAATTGACAAGCTTGATCTCACACCAAGGCAGGTAAATACTTATAAGCGGAGTTTTGGTTTTAAGGTGGATCAGGCTATTAAATGTCGCTAAGTGCTTTAGTGTGTAAAGAATAATTGTAGACGGGCACTTTTCAAATTTGGTTGGAGAGTAGAAATGGGCCGTTCTGTTGCTAGGTGGCCCAACCCCCACCTGAAGTCGTCAAACTTCAGGAATTTATAAATGTAGTTTACAATGACAGCTTACGCTGCAACTGCGAACTCGACGTTGTTGTCGTTAGCATTTATCATTTGTGGCCCATCACAGCGGAACCATCCTGGGCAAAAGGCAAAACATCGTTCAATACACGTCGATCCTATTTCACCCCCATCAGCAAAGGTCAAAACCTGCTCTCAGGAGGGCCACCTGTGGCAGCCTATAAGGCTGGCCTTTGTTGGTGGAGGTGCCGGGTACCGCCCCCGGGTCCGCAATACCTACTTAATGCGCCGTTTATTGCCATAGCTAGCGAGCTAGCACGACTCATATAGTCAATCATGGTGCGCTTTTAAAGTGTTAATGCTGTTTTTTGAAAACTAAAGTAACCCAACTAGGATGGCATCGAAGTCCCACGTAATAGGAAAAGTGATACGAAGGGCGCTATAGCGGTATATATTTGATTTTGTTCGTGTTTTTCCTTCATTGAGCGGTAAGGTGTTGGCCTCCTAATCGGAGGCCCAAATGTGCCGCATTGACGGGAAACTTATTGCCACCACGCACTGTAGCTCCTATAGCTTGGTGCATGATTGTCAAGTTGGGAATATGGGGACGTTGTGAAGCAATATTTGGATTTACTGTCGCGCATTCGTACCGAAGGCGTTTTCAAAGGTGATCGCACAGGTACCGGCACATATAGTGTATTTGGCCATCAGATGCGGTTCAATCTGGCAGAAGGTTTTCCGTTAGTAACAACAAAGAAGCTGCACCTTCGTTCGATCATTCATGAACTCTTGTGGTTTGTAGCAGGCGACACCAATATCAAATATTTAAAAGATAACGGCGTTTCCATTTGGGATGAATGGGCGGATGAGAAGGGCGATTTAGGCCCGGTATATGGCCATCAGTGGCGCAGTTGGCCTGCTCCAGACGGCACAACGATTGACCAGATTAAGGGATTGGTTGATCAGATTAAAAACAACCCAAATAGCCGGCGTTTGATAGTATCTGCATGGAATGTTGCGGAAGTTGATCATATGGCCTTGCCGCCGTGCCACTGTCTGTTCCAGTTTTATGTGGCGGAGGGAAAGCTCTCCTGCCAATTATACCAACGTAGCGCAGATGTTTTCTTAGGTGTGCCCTTTAATATCGCATCTTATGCACTACTAACTCATATGATGGCCCAAGCTTGTGATTTGGAGGTTGGCGATTTTGTTCATACCCTTGGTGATGCACATCTTTATAGCAACCATATTGAACAAGCCGATCTTCAGTTAACGCGTGAGCCATTGGCCTTGCCTAGATTAACTTTAAACCCGACTGTGCGAGATTTGTTTGCTTTCACCTAAGATGATATTGCCATCGAAGGGTATGAAAGCCATGCTCATATTAAAGCACAGGTTGCTGTTTAATAAAGCTTTCAGGGGGTAGCGTGGTCCGAGAGAAAGATAAAGACTTCAGACAGTTAGGATTGCTGATCCTTGTTGTTGTTGCGGGACTTGGTCTTTCCTTTTCGGCAACGCGTGAGTCTGTTCGTTCTTCAGAACAGCAAGCAACCTCAGATTTTAGAGCTAGTGCAGAGCTATATGTGGATCGTCTTCACGGGCAGATGCTGGCTGGGCTTACTGCTGCACAAGATATTTATGATTATTATAGGGAAATAGATAGCGTTTCTCCTGAAACATTCTCTCTGCTGACCAAAACAAACTCGAACATGAATAAGCATCGGAAGTTTGTCTCGTTAGCGTATGCGCTGGCACAAGAAGACAAAGCAGGCTTTATAGCAGGAATGCGTACGCTTTACGGCGATAGCTATGATGTTAGAAACCCTGCAATAGTTGATGTGCCAGAAGGGGCAGGACATCAGTTCCCCCTACTGTATGTATGGGCAGAAGAGCAAGCGCAGGCCAATGCTCTGCTGGGCCTCAATATCGGCGCGAATAAACAGATGAATGGCTTTTTAGAAGCTGCTATGAGAACCCAAACCCCTTCAGCTGTTTTTATTCCACCATTTCCAGAGCTAGACGAAGGACGTACAGGCTTGATGTTGATGGCCAATCCTTTTGTCAGTAAGGGTGGAAATATGGGCTTGATCGTTCAGCTTGTTGATTTTCAGGGGCTGATCACATCCATAGTGGAGGATACTGAGGCCTGGAGATCTTCCCTTAAACTTAATGCAAGCAGTCACTGGGGTGATGCGGAGCAAACAGTTAGTTTTGGCCAAGGGGAACCAGATACTGTGCTGACAGTGCTTTCTCCTTATCAGGAAGAGTTTACCTTGGGGGCCGGTACTTGGACAATTATTGTCTCTGCTGTGCCCGGTGCATTTCCCGTTGATTATGGCCCTGCTGTTATCACAGCGAGTGTTTGCTTGCTGTTAACGAGTTTGTTTTTCTTTATTGTTTGGTCACAGCTTCGAAGAGCAAAACGGGTTGCAGATATTGTTAGCCGCCGTACGCGCGCGCTAAAGGAAGCGCACGATGAACTGGAAGAGCATTATAAACTTCTACAAAATTTAAATAAGGATGTAGAAGAAGCAAGAAGGTCGGCTGAGCTTGCTAACCGGGCTAAATCAGAGTTTCTAGCCACAATGAGCCATGAACTGCGTACTCCCTTGAATGCTATTCTTGGGTTTTCACAGTTGCTTGGAGAGCAAGCCTTAGGGCCTATTGGCGATGATCGCTATATTGAATATTCTAACGATATCCATTCAAGTGGATCGCATTTACTGAGCCTTATCAACGATATTCTTGACTTAGCGAAGCTAGAGGCTGGTAAAGTTCATATCGAAAAGAACTCCATTTCTACCCGTTTACTTACTGAGCGCGTGGTCACTCTGCTTAGTCAGCAGGCTGAAAGCAAAGGCATTGAGCTTTATGCTGAGTTTGATGATAACATGCCAGATATGATCTTGGGTGATGAGTTAAGGCTTCGACAAATACTGATAAACCTTTCCTCAAACGCTATTAAATTTACGCACGAAGGCGCCGTTGTTGCGCGGTTATTCGCTAAGCCATTTCAAAATGGGCGACTGGGCTGGGTACTTGAAGTGCAAGACACCGGGATTGGTATACCGGAGGAAAAACAAGCGACTCTTTTTGACCGTTTTACGCAAGTAGATGCAGCCCTTTCACGGCGGCATGGCGGCGTGGGGCTTGGTCTTGCGATTTGCCGGGAATTGGTTGATCGGATGGAAGGACGAATTTCTGTACGTAGTATTGTGAATGTCGGTACAACGATCAGGGTACATTTACCTTTGGAGCAGGCATCCAAAGATGATCTTGAAAATGATATGATAATTTAGTGGCCCTTTGGCTTGCTGCCGGTTGGAGTAAAGTATGACAGTTTCTCTTATTGTTGCGATGTCGGAAAACAGCGTAATTGGTGTGGCAAATGATTTGCCGTGGCACCTCCCAGCGGACTTGAAATACTTCAAAGCAACGACACTGGGAAAGCCCATAATAATGGGGCGAAAAACCTTTGATTCTATTGGTAGGCCTTTGCCTGGTCGACAAAATATTGTCGTGACACGAAGCGATAGTTGGCGGCATGAGGGTGTTGATGTGGCCTCAAATATTGGGGCTGCGATTGCGCTGGCAGGTGACGCCGAGGAAATCATGATTACGGGTGGGGCGCAAATTTATGAGCAAGCCATGCCAAGTGTAGAAAAGCTCTATATCACTGAAGTGGCCTTGAAAATTGAAGGGGATGCTTATTTCCCTGCCTTTGATAAAGCTGACTGGCGGGAAATAAGCCGTGAGCAACATGCTGCAGAAGGTGAGAAACCTGCCTATGCCTTTGTTGTATATGAGCGTGTTTAATAGTGGCCTAGGATTAAACCCTTAAATTAAAGATTTAGCTTTTCAGCAATCTGATTGGCTATGTGGATATAGGCCTTGCTGATTGGACTTTCAGGTGAGCTGGAAACAATAGGTGTGCCAGCATCGGCGCTTTCCCGAACGCTCATGTGAAGCGGAATGCCGCCAAGAAAATCACAGCCTAGTTTTTCTGCTGTTTCTTTTGCACCGCCATGACCAAATATGTGGCTTTCCTCATTGCAATGCGGGCAGATAAAGCTAGTCATATTTTCGATAATGCCCATGATCGGAACCTTGACTTGCTGGAACATTGCCAGCCCTTTTCGAGCATCAATTAGCGCTAAATCTTGGGGTGTCGAGACAATCACTGCGCCAGAAAGAGGGGCTTGTTGCACCATGGTAAGTTGCACATCGCCTGTTCCCGGTGGCATATCAACAATAAGAACATCAAGCGGCCCCCAAGCCACATCTTTCAAAAGCTGCTGGGTAGCCCCCATTACACGTGGCCCGCGCCACACCACAGGCTGATCAATATCAATAAGAAAGCCAACGGACATAACCTTTAGGCCGTATGCGTATAGGGGTTGAATGACTTTGTCTTTGCTTTCGGGGCGATCATCAACCCCCACCAGCATGGGAAGAGATGGACCAAAGATGTCGGCATCCATTACGCCGACTTTTAAGCCCTTGGCCTGCAACGCAAGAGCCAGATTAATAGTCGTAGTGGACTTGCCGACGCCGCCTTTGCCGCTTGCGACCGCAATAATATGTTTCACTCCGGGAATCTCTGTTGGAGTAGGTGCGGGCTTCGCTGCACCCATTTGGGGTGGGCTTTTTGGTCCTTGCTGGGCTGCTGGCTTCTTTAAGGCTGACATCACCACATTTACAGCACTAACGCCGGGCACGTTTGAAATGGTGTTTTCTACCAGCTCTTTCAGACCAGGAAAATCATTCGGGCTTTTATCACCGAAATCTAAAACAACACCAACCTGATTGCCGTCAACAATGACCGCACTCACAATTTTAGACTCGACAATATTGGTTGTGGATTTTGAGGGAGATAGATCACTCAAAGCATCTAAAATTGATTGTTTTGTTACTTCAGACATAGAAAACCTCGTCAAATTGCACGTGAATGCCGGAATTTTTGCAACTAACATTGCAGCAGCGCGGTGCCTAACATATATAGCAGGGTAAGACACGGCCTTTCTGTTCGAGATTGGCTGCATATTTGTCTATAGGATAGCGCCTAAGGGGAGATATTTATGCCTTGGCAAAATAACGGGAATGGGGACAAGCCCAATCCGTGGGGTAATGGCGGCGGCTCTGGCCGTGGTGGTGGCAGCGGTGGTGGAGAACCGCCGCATATTGATGAATTTATCAAAAAAGGCCAGGAACAGTTGAAGCAGGCTATGCCTGGTGGTGGTAAAAGCTTTTCTTTAGTTTTGCTAATATTACTGATTTTTTGGATTGCTAGCGGCCTTTACCGCGTTGAGCCTAACGAACAGGGCGTAGTGCTACAATTTGGTAAGCGAACAGAGCTTACAGGGCCAGGCTTGCATTGGCATCTTCCGTTTCCTATTGAAACGGCTGAAGTGCGCGGTGTTACCGATGAAAAAACTATTTCTATTGGTAATCGTGCAGGTTCGGGCCGTCGCTCTGATCGCGATGAAAGCTTAATGCTGACGCAAGACGAGAATATCGTCGATGTACGCTTCAATGTTGTTTGGCGCATTAAAGACTTGGGGAATTATCTCTTTCAGATCCAAGACCCTGACGGCACCATTAAGTCTGTTGCTGAAAGTGTGATGCGCGAGCTGGTGGGTAGAAATAGGATTACCCCTATTATCACGACTGCACGTGGCATACTTGAAGAAAATGCTTTACAGCGCATTCAGCAGACGCTGGATGATTATGTTTCAGGTGTTACAGTTTTGCGTGTGCAGATTATTGAATCAGAAGCTCCTGGTGAAGTGAAAGATGCATTCCTTGATGTACAACGAGCGGAAGCTGATCAACAGCGTTCCAGAAATGTTGCAACAAAATATGCGAATGAAGAAATACCTAAAGCTCAAGGGGCATCTGCTGCGCTGATCCAACAGGCAGAAGCATATCGTGCACAGACAGTGGCACGTGCGGAAGGTGAGGCCGCACGCTTCAATTCAGTTTACAATGAATATATGCAGGCAAAAGATGTGACGAAAAAGCGCATGTATCTTGAAGCGATGGAAGATATTCTCACTGGTATGGATAAGATTATACTGGATGGTGATGCAGGTTCGGGTGTTGTGCCTTACTTACCATTGAATGAGCTGAGTAAAAAGAAAAGCGGAGGGCAGGAATAATGACCGCTAAATCAATTTCCGCTTTAGTCATTTTGGGCCTTATTGCTTTTTTAGGGTTCAGTTCACTGTATACGGTTGATGAGCGTGAGCAGGCTTTGGTTGTTCAGTTTGGTGAGCCTAAGCGTACTGTTGTTGAGCCAGGCTTGCATTTTAAAACCCCGTTTTTTGAGCAAGTTATCTTTCTTGAAAAGCGTGTTTTGAGTTTGGACCTTCGGCCTCAGGAAGTGCTCGCAAGCGACCAACGTCGGATCGTAGTTGATAGTTTTGCACGATATAAAATTGTTGATGCTTTGAAGCGTTATCAAGCAGCTGCAAATGATACAATTGCGAACGATCTGCTTGAAAAAATTATGGATACGACCGTAAGGAACGTTCTTGCAAAACAGCCAATGGGCGATATCGTTTCTGGTGAGCGTGAGAGCTTAATGCAGGAAATTAGTCGTATCACTAATGAACGTGCAGCTTCGATTGGCCTTGAAGTGATCGATGTACGCTTGAAGCGTGTTGATCTGCCACAACAAAACAGTGATGCCATTTTCCAACGTATGCGCACTGAGCGTGAACAGGAAGCCGCAGAAAAACGTGCAGAGGGCCGCAGAGACGCTGTGAAAATCACAGCCGATGCTGATCGTCAGGTTGCCATTTTAGTGGCAGAGGCCGAGAAGCAATCTCAAATTATCCGTGGTGAAGCAGATGGTCGTGCGGTGAAGATTTTTGCTGAAGCATTTGGTAAAGATGAAGATTTCTTCGAATTTTACCGTACGATGCAAGCCTATCAAAAAGCCTTAGGTAAGAATGACACCACCTTGGTGCTGTCTCCTGACAGTGAATTCTTTAAGCTATTTGTGAACTCAGGCGGTAAAAAGAAATAAAACATAGATATGTGGGGCTAGTCTCGTTAGGCTGGCCTCAAACTGTTTCGGGGCCCCGCTTTCTTAACTGATAGCGTGGCCTTGATGCATTAATAAGCGTATTATTTGCTACTGGTCGCAACCAAGCCACGATTTACCGCAAGGGGGGCGGGGTAGGGTTGACCAGGGCTTTGTTTGGTGGTGCGATGGCATTGCTTGAATATTGTAAGCTTGATGTATTGAAGTTTACAGGGTCAGCGCGAGTACCAAATAAGAATAGAAGGAGTAAGTGCGTGAGCACCTATCTTACCAAAGTAATCGACACGCGAGCAACCGATGCCGTTAAGGCGTTAGTGGTTGGTCTTTTGATTATGGCAACGGCCATGATGTCTTTCCAGCCGGTCGCCGCTAAAGGCACGCCGGATAGTTTTGCGGATTTGGTGGAAAAGCTTTCACCTGCTGTTGTAAATATTTCAACTGTACAAACCATTCGCCAATCAGAACGTCGACGAGGCCGTGTGCCTGAGGGCGTACCTTTTGGTGAGTTTTGGGAGCAATTCAGGGATCGTTTTGAAGATGAAGACGAGCCACGCACAGCCCGCTCATTAGGTTCTGGTTTTATTATTGACCAAAGCGGTATTGTGATTACCAATAATCATGTCATTGAGGAAGCGGATGAAATCACTGTTCGTCTTAAAGACGATGAAGAGTATGAGGCTGAGGTTATAGGCCGTGACGCACTCTCTGATATTGCTGTTTTGCGTATTAAGCCTAGTAACGGCGAGAAGTTTCCGTTTGTTACTCTCGGTGACAGCGATAAAGATCGCATTGGCGATTGGGTAATGGCAATTGGTAATCCGTTTGGGTTTGGTGGTTCTGTTTCCGCCGGTATCATTTCTGCGCGGGGCCGTGTGCTTAATCAGGCTGATGTAGAATATATCCAGACAGATGCTCCGATAAACCGGGGTAACTCTGGTGGCCCGATGTTCAATATGGCTGGCGAAGTGATTGGTGTGAACACTGCTATCGTATCGCCAACTGGTGGTAACGTTGGTATTGGCTTTGCCATTCCATCAAACGATGTGAAGCGCGTTGCTGCTGAGTTGCAGGAGCATGGTAAAGTACGTCGTGGCTGGTTGGGTGTGGGTATTCAGCCTATGACCAGGGAGAATGCCGAGGCACTTGGTATTGAGTTTTTCCGCGGTGCGATGATTAACCGTGTTGAGCCAGATAGCCCTGCTGAAAATGGTGGCATTCAGGTTGGTGATATTATCATCTCTTGGGATG
>Ga0316207_10002660_pt1 | contig 17853 bp, 18 predicted proteins | sample 6weekpyrite_MG_FD_204943 | JGI IMG/M metagenome (GOLD analysis project Ga0316207, IMG submission 204943) | Microbial mat bacterial communities from mineral coupon in-situ incubated in ocean water Damariscotta River, Maine, United States -... | ecosystem: Environmental > Aquatic > Marine >...
GGGGATGAAATTACAAAACATTGTGCTTGCGCTAACGTTTAGTTTATTGGGGGCTGCTAATGCATTTGCAGAGCCTGCTACCTCAAAAAGCATTCGGTATTTGATGGCGATAAGCGATGCCGATCAAATGCCGGCGATGATAGTCCAGCAATTACGACCAGCTTTAGAGCATGTTTTACCCGATGCATCCGATAGGTTTTGGGAGAAATTTCAGGCTGATGTTGATACGCAAGGCATAGAACAGCAAGTGATAGAAATTTATCAAAAACATCTCACTGAAAAAGATGTAAAAAATCTTATTGCATTTTACAGCACACCGACAGGGCGAAAAATTATCCGAATCCAGCCGGCGATTACGCAAGAGTCGATGGTTCTTGGGCGGGCGTGGGGCAAAGCACTCGCACAGCAAGCCATCGAAAAATATGAAAAGGGTGATTATTCAGAATAAAGAGTTAGCATAGTGGGTAATCAGGCTATCCCCCGAGATGTATACTCCTGAGGGTGATGTTTAGATCATTGAGGTGTCGTTGGTTTTGGCGGAATGTGCACATGAAATATTCAGTTTGAAACCGGTGGCTTTCAACTGGAAATGCATGTACATGTGCTTGTGAAAGACAATATGTGTGACGATGCTTTTTCCAATTCACGTGTGCTTGCTGGAATGCCTCTATTGTTTTTTGCGTGTGCAAGTCTGGGACTAAATGACTTCGTTGCTTGAGTTTTTCTGAAATATTCACCATTTCTTCAGCAATCAATGAGTCAAACTTTTTTGTTTTACGCGCATATTGAATGCGAGAGGTGTTGACATCAAGTGCTTTTTCAAGAGATGCCTGTTTTTTATGCTGCTCAGTTGTTTCAGAATATACAGGCGCACAAATGAGCACGAGCAGTGAAGCAATAAAAAATTGTTTTGTCGTTTTTATATGGTTGGTGATATATCTAGACGGCATAATAATGTTCTCATGAGCACGATACTGTGATCTTAATATAGTATTTTGTATCGTATCACTAGTTAAAATAGGTGAGAAGTATGAAAATTAATATTTTAGTAATGGGAATGGCTACCTTAGTCTACGCGATTATTGCAACGATTCTATTTGGTGAAGATCTATTTAGTGATCGTGGTATTCACTTTCTACTAGCAAAAGGGGGAGGCGTTCTTCTTATCACAGCTATTATCTCAGCTATTCCAGGTGTGATTTTCTGGTTAATTAAGAAAAGAGTTATGCCATATCTATTTGTCGTGGCATGGGCTGTCTGGCTGTGGGGTGTTGGAATTAGTTTGGGTGACATAATACTTCATTTATAAGGTAGCCTCAGATATTTACGCTGATTAAGAACATGAAGGGATGAACGGGTGAAAAATATAATAACGATTATTTTAGGTGTTGCCCTTGTTGGTTGTTCTGCTCATCCTATTACGCAGAAACCACAGGAAATTGTTCAGTCATGTTTAGGTAATTCTAATTTGTCGCCGAAATTTGCGAACCAATTTGAGAAAGTAGAAGATACGCAGTTACTCAAAAAGGCACTGGGTAGTCCTAATCAAGGTAAATTGTGCCAAGGACAGGTTTATAAAAGTAAAGCACAGGCACAAGTCATATTATACAGAGCTTGGAATAGTACGAATGCTCATAGTAAATTGGGAAACTGGTGGGCATTTCACCAGCCAGCTGGAAAAATTTCCAATTATCGTGCTGAGTATGGGATTTGTTATCAGTGGACACCACTCGACAAATTAGTAAGCTGTACACTTAAGCCGAACACAAAACTCGTTGTGGGAACAGGGCAAAGCGCTAAATGCTCAAAATATTTAACTTACCCCGTTTCTGCGAAGCAACAAATATATATCGATAACGCTCAGTCTGCAGTTAATAATTGTCGTGTTCTTGAGGGACATTTTAACTGGAAATAATGGTAATAATCACAGAGCTGTAATGAGCCTGCATTGTAACCATGAAATGATTATGAGAAATTCTAATTTTTTGTGGCGTTACGTGCGCCATGATAAAACAAAGTGTTATTTGTTGGATTAATCGTCTTTTTAACTGTCATCCACTATTATTCGGTATAAGTTAAGTGGTATTTCTTTACCTTTTACTTCGATAGGCGGTAAAGCTTCAACCTTAAATTCATCACTGAGCAGCTTATAGGTTTGTTCTGAAATCAAAATGGCGCTTTCATAATTTTTGGTGAGCTGCTCTATTCGGGAGGCGGTATTAACCGTATCGCCGATCACGGTGTATTCCATTTTCTTTTCTGAACCGATATTGCCAGCCACGACAGGCCCGGAATGAATGCCAATGCCGGTGTTTAAAGGGAACTTGCCTTGCGCGATGCGAGTTTTATTCCACGCGGTTAATTTTGTTTGCATATTAACGGCTGCGTGCACGGCTCTAATCGCATCATCTTTGCTTGAATCGGGTGCGCCAAAAGTCGCCATAATCGCATCGCCAATAAACTTATCGATTGTGCCACCTTGTTCAATAATCACTTCGACCATCATATCGAGGTAATCGTTAAGAATAGAAACCACATCTCTTGCATCCATTTTTTCGGAGAGACTGGTAAAACCGCGTATATCACTAAACAATATGGTTGCTTGGCGCATTTGGCCACCTAGCTTTATATTGCCCTGTAGTATTTCATCCATCACTTGTTGAGTGACATAACGACCAAAGGTGTTTTTGACAAATTCAGCTTGCACCAAGTTTTTCGTCATCGTATTAAACCCATCGCTTAACTGACCTATTTCGTCTAATGAACGTATTGGTGTTTCGATATTTAATTCGCCTTTTCCTACTGTGTTCATTGCCTTGGAAAGTTCTACGAGTGGGGTATTGACACTATTGCTGATGAAAAAGACCTGCCAAATTCCAATTATCAAAAATGCGCCACCTATATAAAACAATTGAGATGGACTAGAGCCTAACGAAGCCGAAATCATTAGAGCAACGACAGGGAGCAGTCCGCTAGTTGAGAATAAAATGAATAGTTTGAATCGTATATTAACTGGGGAATGGTCGAGTGAATTAATATCGATATTCTCAGCCAGTTCAGGAATGTAAGATTTTCTCAGCTGTTGTTCTGTCGTATAAAAACCAAATGTTGCACTAACGGATCCTGCAGTGATAATTAGTAATGTACCGTAAATGATATAAAACTTATCAGCTTCCCAATATATGGCGACATAGACAAGCGCGACGACAAACCACAGGTAAGCAGCAACTCTTGATACTTGGGATGGAAGATTTAATACGTAAGCAAATATCTTTGCATTCGCTTCTTTGTTCTTTACCACAGGGTTGAGCAACAGCCTAAATATAATGCTAAAAATAATAACGGGGGCGAAGCAGGCTGCAACGATAAAAATTGATTGGTAGGCGTCATATGCTGCAATGGATAGAAGACAAGCAACAATAAGTTGCCAAAGTAAATTCGGCAGTAATAATTTTGTGGTGTTAAGTGTCATGAAACTTTACTCGGAAATGATGACAATTTTATTTTTAATAATACACGCAGAGGAACATTATGCGAAAGGGATGCCGCTCATTATAAGCATCATCTCATCATAATGGTTGTTTGTTGTTATATGTATTATTCGTTATCAGAGAGTGTTTTTTGGGGCTATCTGGGGCCTTAATAATTAAACTATTATTTGTATGGTTATTAGTTTTTTTGCCTAATGCTTTGCGTAATTTAGCCGATAACTTAACTATAAAGCTGCGACTGATATAGCGAATAGATAAATATACAAGGCAAAATCATGAAAATACCTAATATGACCCTTAAAAGTACACTTATTGCTTCAGCAGTACTGACACTTTCGTTGGTGTTAGTGATGTTGGTTAGTATTAATTATGCAATGTCGAATTTGATGCAAATCGCTGTTGATTCTGGTTTGCAGGATGCGACGGAGTTACAGGCGGTTGCCAGTGCAGAATGGACCTTATTGTTGGTGTTAGTGGCAGTACTTATCGCGTTAATTATTGGGATTGTTTTTCATATAGGCAAAAATTTTGCACAGCCCATTAATGAGTTATCAACGTTAATGAAAAAGGTCTGCATGGAAAGAGATTTAAGTTTACGTGCGAAAGAAAAGGGTAGTAATGAGGTTGCCCAGATAGGTATCGTCTTTAATAAAATGTTGTCAGAATTTGAAACGCTGGTTGGTGGTGTGCAAGGTTCAGTTGGATTGTTAAAAGAGGCAACACAAGAGCTGTCAACGGTGACAGAGCAAAGCAGTGAAGATATGGCAAACCAACAGTCAGAAAGCCAACAACTTGCGGCAGCAATGAATCAAATGTCCGCAACGGCACAGGAAGTTGCACGTAATGCAGCTGATGCGGCATCAGCGGTTCATGATGCCGAAGGTTCAGCAGAATCGAGTGCCAAAATTGCAGTTGAAGCAATGTGTGCAATGGATAACCTTGTTTCTGAAGTAGGTAGTGCTGCAAATGTGATCACTCAACTTGAAGAAGATAGCAGCAGTATCGGAATGGTCCTTGATGTGATTAAGGGCATTGCAGAACAAACTAATTTACTGGCACTAAATGCCGCTATTGAGGCAGCACGTGCTGGTGAGCAAGGACGTGGTTTTGCTGTTGTGGCGGACGAAGTACGTACACTTGCTAGTAGAACACAAGAGTCTACTGATGAAATTCAGTCAATGATTGAGAAATTACAAGCGGGTACACGTGACGCGGTCAAAGTAATGATTCATGCGAAAGAGTTGGGTGAAGGTGGTTCTTCTCAAACAGAGGCAACAGCTGAAGCACTTGCTGAAATTTCTGGTGCCGTTAAATCAATTAGTGATATGACAACACAAATTGCCAGTGCAGCTGAAGAACAAACATCGGTGGCAGAAGAAATGAGTCGTAATATAACTAATATTACAGATGCATCTGAATCAACGGTGCAGGGTTCAAGACAAACAGCAGAAACCACAGAGCATTTAAAGTCGCTTTCTGAACAGCTGCATGGTGCATTGAGTGATTTTTCGGAACAACAGGCTTAGGAAGGTAACGTAATACTAACGATTACACCTTTATCATCAGCAGTGTTTCTCATGGTCGCATGGCCATGATGAAATTCAGCAATTAATCTAACGATAAACAAGCCAAGTCCAAGATGATTGCTGGCGTGTCTGCCCTCCCGCAAAGACACCATTGAATCAAATAATTGTCCTTGCATTGTATCTGGTAGTAGTGGGCCGATATTTTTTACACTGAGATTTATTTCATCTTTATGTTGCACTAATGTGACTTCAATGGCTTTGTCTTTGTCACTAAAGTCAATCGCATTACTAACCAACTTGTCGAGTAGTTGTGCAATCCTATCAGGGTAACCTGATATAAAGATTGTCTCGCTATTTGTGCTAAAGCTAAATATTTGTTCAGGGTAAGCTGATTGATAGCCAGCAACACAACCGCTGATCAGTGCACTAATATCAAACTCTTCTCGTTCTGACGATTGCAAGGCCTGTTCTAAACGTGTTGCTTCGTTAATGCTTGTTAGTATATTACTTAATCTATTTAAGCCTTCGCTTGCTCTATTAGTATAAGTTTTCGCATTATTGGGTAATGGTTCAAGCTCAAGGTTTTCAAGTGAAGACTTAACAACCGCGAGTGGTGTGCGCAATTCATGAGAAAGCTTGCTTGCCATTGTTTCAAGGTAACGCGTGTATTCTTGCAAGCGCACCATCATGTCAGAAAAACTACGTGAAAGATCGCCAAGTTCATCGCCAGCAGGAGAAGCAGTGATTTCACCTTGTACGCGACCATCAGGACTGATGGCAGACTCGGTTTGGCGGTGTAGCTGGCGAATTCGGTTTGAAAGACGCGTTGCAAAAATAATTAAAAAGAACATGGCTGTTAGGAAAACCACGAAGGTTAGGTTCATGAGATTCTTAATTGCATCATTTTGTAAGCTTTGAATGTCATTATTAGTCTGTTCAACGACCACCGCACCGATTACTTCACCATCATCCCAAACAGGGTGGCTGGCAGACAGAATGACGGCTCTTTTATCGAGTGTACGCCGCCAATTAATAGCCGGTTTTCCTTTCAGGGCGGAAATGACGTCATTGCTATTTAATCGTGAAACACCATCAAGGTTATCATCAAACTGTGTATTAGGCTGTTGTAGTAATAAGCGATAAATAGGATCTAATAATGAGGTGCTAATTGTTTCTTGAACATCAGAGGATGTATTTGTTAGTGAGCCAGCAAGCGCAAGTACGTGTCGATTACGATTAATGACCCAGACCCTTGAGTTACCACGATTTAAACCTTGTAAGATATTTTCAATATCAGGTGAAGGTGTCAATATGCTGCCAAGCTCTTTAACTGAAGTTGATCCGGATGTACTAAGTAAATAACGGGTATCGCGATATTGCGTGTCATCAATATCTGCAATCGTAAAACTAATTTTATTGCCAAGCATGGATTGTGGAATACGTAACTCAAGGTTATAACCATCATCAGTTTCTTGCCATTCACCTTTAATGCGAACCTCAGGGCGCACAGGCTTGAAATCATTAGCTGTGTCGGTAAGCAGGTGAGCATTAACCCATCCAGGTGCTTGGGTGCTTAGAATGTAGCGGTGTGTTGTGCCGAAGGGATCTTGCATTGTAATCAATAGATGGTCACTTTTATCAAGCCTAAGGCTGTTGGGGTTTCGATATACGATGTTGTCATCTTTTACGATAAGCAAGGTATAAAAATAGCGGCGATATTTTCCGAAAAGGTGTTGAAACGAAAGCGATGCTTTGTCATAGGGTGTGTTACCTTGAATGACGGCATCACTTGTATATTCTTGCGCATGGGCAAGGTGTTCACGCCAATCTTCACTATAGCCATCAAGTTGGATCGCGTGCTGTAATTTGCGTGCGTAAATATTGTTTTGTGTATTTAACCCATCAGAGGTATTGGCGCGAGGCTCAAAAAGTTGTCGACGGTTGTGCATCACCATGGCGACTGTTTGGGCTCGATCAGCAAGGGTGACCTGCTTGCTTTGTTTAAGAAAAGCCTCCATCTCTTTAACGTATTCATAACCAGCCCAAGGGATAACAAGCAATGCAAGTGAAACTAATAATAGTTTTCCTCGCAACTTGAAACGATAGCGCTGCTTTAACAATGGAGTATTACTCATCTTGCCAGCGATACCCCATGCCATAGACTGTTTCGATGGCATTAAATTCTGCATCAAGCTGGGTAAATTTTTTACGAATACGTTTTATATGAGATGTAATGGTGCTGTCATCAACAACGACATTAGCCTCACTCATTAACGTATCTCGATTTTTTACGTGCCCAGGGAATTTTGCCAAGGCATGAATAATCCATAATTCCGTTAAAGTGAGATCCAAAAGTTGTCCTGCCCATTCTACGCGCATACGTTGCATGTCAATCACCAGTTTATTGCGGTGAATAATGTCTTCTGTATCGGGTGGCGTACGTAGTGCTTCAACACGCCGAAATAGGGCGGCAATTCGTGCGGCGAGATGGGTTAAGCTGATGTCTTTAGTCAGATAGTCGTCGGCACCGAGTCGTAAGCCAGAGACAGTGTCAAAGTCACTTTCACGGGCAGTGAGAAAAATGATAGGTAAACTTTTTGATAAGTTTCTCAGTTCACGGCAAAGTTCAAAACCACCTTCCACATCATCACCAAGACCAATATCGAGAATAGCTAGATCAGGTAATCGTTGCTGGAATGCCGACAGTGCACTAGGTCGATCAGGGTAAGTTTGTACTTCATAGCCCTGACGGCGGAGTACATCTGCATAGTTGTCACGAATGGCAGGTTCATCTTCAACAATGGCAATACGGCGACTCATGGTAAATGTAATAGCTATCTTGTTGTTTGTTAATAATAACTACTTTACCTGAACCTTATCGCAAGGTCATGTGACGTGTTCACATTGCCATATTTCTGCCACATTTGAACACTATATTGCCTTTTTCATAGCAGAACATCGCCATGAAAATGTCTTTAAATATCTTCCGACAAAGAACTCCGGCGCAGTAAAGGGACATATCGTTGCCTCCACGGTATTACCCAAGGATGGGTACGCTGGACCAATTAACTCAGGAGATAGTGAAAATGAAAAAATTAACAACAGCTTTTAGTCTTTGTGTGTTATTAGCAAGCGCACCAGTACATGCAACCGATATTTATGGTGATGAGGAATCTTATGAAGAAATCTCACTCGAAAAAGCAGGCGGCTTAGGTTTAGGTGCTGTAATCGGGGGCGTGTTGGGTGGCCCTATTGGCGCGATTGCAGGTGGTGTAATGAGTGGTGTCACGATGTCAGCAGCTGAAACAGAACAAGAGTTGGCAATGATGTATAGCAAATTGGAACAGTCAGAGCACAAATTAAATAAATTAAAAAAAGTTAACCACAAATTAATGAAGCAAGAAGTGCTGCGACGCACTGCGATCTCAAGCAGGCCTGCACAGTCATTTGATTTTTCTGGCCTCGACAATGGTTTTAGTATGGCAGTACAGTTTAGACATGATAGTCATTTGCTTGAGCCTGTTTTTGTTAAACAGCTTTCCGATGTTGCGAAATCATTTTCAGGTGTTGAGAAACTGCATATTCACCTTAGTGGACATGCCGATCGTGAAGGTGGAGATAAATATAACCAATTACTTTCAGAGCAGCGTGTTAAATCAGTTGCAAAGGTATTGTGTCGCGCAGGTTGGCCAAAGAATCGTATGCATATCACCGCTCATGGCGAGCGCCGTCCTTTGAGCTCAGAGAAAGATAAATCAGCTTATGTTTTTGATCGTCGTGTTGGCTTGTTGTTAACAACAGCAGGAGCAGGCATATGAGAATCTTATATGCTATTTCACAAGAGATATTAGATTGCGATCCGGCGTGTGTGACACATCATTTATTAGCGGACTGTTTTAATAATAGCAATGTACGACATCGCTGTAGAATAAGGCGCGACATTGAGAGTTTAAAATTTCGGCGTAAGTGCATTCGTTGTAAAGATCGGTAACTTTTCTAAGGTGATAGCTGGCAGTGCGATTCTTTTTTGAAGGTCAGTCTTAAAAAAAGGGTCGCTGCGGATATTCCGGAGCGACCCAAGGTACCACCACGATACCACTACTGAGGAGTAGAATGATTACTGGTTACTTGCCAATTGACTCTGTTTAGCAACTAAGCTGGTATTTTTAGCGGCTAGCTTTTTAATTAAACTATTAAGTCCATGACGACGTATTTCATTTGAGAAACTACGACGGTAATTGTTCACTAAACTAATGCCATCAATACTGATGTCATAAACTTTCCAATTTTTTTCTACTTGGTGCATACGGTAAGCCACAGGAATACCTGGGCCAGCACTACGTTCTATCACTGTCCGTACTGTGACTTCTTTTGCATCATCTTTTGTGCGCATAGGTAAATAGTTAATAGTTTCATCCGTGTATTCCGATAGTGCAGTTGCATAGGTGCGTAAAATTAGACCACGGAATTGCGCAGGAAATTGTTGTTTTTGTTCAGCAGTCGCACGACGCCAATATTTGCCAAGCACCCATGATGACATACGTTGAAAATCCACATGTGGCATGATGATTTGATTTGCCAACTCATGAACCCGACTTGGGTGCTGAGAAATCAAGTTATGATCCCGTTTAAGCGCAGCCAACATTCTATTTGTTGTTTCGCTGATAACTTGATCAGGTGTTTTTGTTTCTGATGCATTCGCTACTGATGCAAAAGCAATTGTCGCTATTGTTAATATGGCAATAATATAAATGACGATTCGTTGCATAAAATCAGTATTGCGATGATGAATATGTTTATCTCGTGGTTGAGTTGAATTCATTATTTTGTCCTCTCTTGTAGTGGTTGAGGACAGTATCCAGATTATTAGCTGAACCAGCGATGAACGATGTCGCCTTCAAAATGTGAAAATGTCACATATCGATGATATGGCGGGAAAATCGCCAAAAATAAACAAATTATTATTAACAAACAAAGACTTAGCTTGCTTTTGCTTAAAATCGTCCTGCAGACAGTAGGCGTATGCGCCAATAGGGGTTATTGAGCCGACTAATTAGGACGTGTTTGCCAGAGGAGGGGGCATGAATCATTTCACCGCCGCCTAGATACAGAGCGACATGGCCCGGACGACGCCCTTCGGTTTCATAAAAGAGCAGATCACCTGGGCGAATTTGGCTAAGTGGTATCGGTTGGCTGGCTTGGTATTGTGCCCGGGTTGTACGTGGAATACGTTTTCCTGCTTGGTGATGACTGAACTGAATAAAGCCACTGCAGTCAAACCCAGTAGTAGGATGGCTGCCACCGTAACGGTAAGCAATTCCTTGTTGCTGTAATGCAACGTTTAATAGTGCGGGTGTTGACTTGGACTTTATCGGATTTCCGTATGGTTGTTGTGGTCTATCGATATAAGCGGGTTGATGGCTACAAGCTGCAGTGAGACAAGTCAGCAGTAGTAGTAGAAAACGGCTTAAAGTTAAAAATGACATACCAGAAAGTATAGAGGGTCTTGATGATGATGCCAGCGGAGAATGTGACGGTTTGTTATACTATGTGTGATGTTACCTTTTAATATAAAAGTTTAATTTCTGTGCCTCGAAAAAGATCCCGAAAACGTAAAACCACGCGAAAAAAGAAAAAGTCACCATTTTTGCGTAAATGGTTGTCACGGCTATTGGTCGTGGGTATTATTTTTGGCGGCTTGTATGTGCTTTATCTCGATTACACTGTTCGTAGTCAGTTTGAGGGTAAGCGTTGGTCATTGCCTGCCCGCGTTTACGCACGGCCACTTGAATTATACGCGGGACTGACAATCAATCCCAATAATGTCATTCGTGAAATCAAGAAGATCGGTTTTCAGAAAAACTCACGTTTAAATACACCAGCTAGTTATTGGCGTACCGGAAATGACATTCATTTAGTGACACGTGAATTTGAATTCTGGGATGGCGTCGAGCGAGCTAAAAAAGTATCAATTCGATTTAGTGGCAATGAAGTAGTGTCACTACGCCAACACGGTTCTGGTGCAGAGGTTGATTTAGTGCGTATCGAACCTGTCTTGATTGGTGGTATTTATCCTGCGCATAAAGAAGATCGTTTGTTAGTCCAGTTAAGTGATACGCCTGATATTCTGGCTAAAACATTATTTGCTGTTGAAGATCGTGATTTTTATTCGCATCACGGCGTTGTGCCGCGCGCTATTTTACGAGCGATGTGGGTTAATTTGCGTGCAGGTAAAACAGTGCAAGGTGGTAGCACAATCACTCAACAGTTGGTTAAGAATTTCTTTTTAAATCGACAACGTAGTCTCGTTAGAAAAATAAACGAAGCAATGATGGCGTTATTGCTTGAGTTGCATTATGAGAAAGAGGAAATTTTAGAGGCTTACATCAATGAAGTTTACTTAGGTCAGTCAGGGCCGCGTGCGATACATGGTTTTGGTTTGGCAAGCCATTTCTATTTTGGGCGTCGATTAAATGAATTAAACCTTTCACAGATAGCGCTGTTAGCTGGAACGATTAAAGGCCCTTCATATTATGACCCGCGCCGTCATCCAAAGCGTGCGACCAAACGACGCAATTTAGTTCTGAAGTTGATGTATGAGCAAGGCTTGATTAATAAACGTCGCTATCAACGTGCGAAGCAACGTTCATTACAGCTAGTGCCAAAACCACGTGCAAGCGCTTCAGAATATCCCGCTTATCTTGATCTTGTTAGTCGTCAACTACGACGTGATTATCGCGATGAAGATTTGCGTTCAGAAGGGTTGCAGATATTCACAAACTTTGATCCGCATATTCAATGGCAAGCAGAGTCCTCATTGAAAAAAACGATTACGAGTCTTGAAAAACAACGCAAACTACCAGCTAAAAAATTACAAGGCGCGGTTGTGGTGACATCATCTGATCAGGGTGAGATTCTCGCACTGGTTGGTGGGCGTGATGTACGTCAAGGTGGTTTTAATCGCGCATTGGATGCTGTGCGGCCAATTGGTTCACTCATAAAACCAGCTGTGTATTTAACCGCGCTTGATTCACAAGATTACAGCTTGGCATCAATGTTAGATGACAGCCCACTAACGCTTGATTTGGGTGGTGGCGAAAGTTGGCGACCCGCTAATTATGATAAGCAATATCATGGCGAAGTATTATTACGTGATGCGCTAATTCATTCTTATAATGTCTCAACGGTAAGATTAGGCCTGCAGCTTGGTATGAATAGCATTGCTAGCACCTTGAAACAATTAGGTGTGCAACGTTCAGTGCATCGTTTTCCTTCACTACCATTAGGTACTGCCGCTTTTAGCCCTATTGAAGTCACGCAGATGTATCAAACACTGTCGGCATCGGGATTCCGTTCACCATTACGTGCAATTCGTGAAGTGTTGGATGTGAAAGGCACGGCCTTGCAACGTTATCCATTAACCGTTGAACAAGTATTTAGTCCGGAATCTATTTATCTTGTGAATTCAACACTTCAATCAGTTGTAGAAGAAGGCACGGCACGTGGATTGAAGCACAGTTTGCCGGAAGGGATGTTGGTTGCAGGTAAAACCGGTACGACAGATGATTTACGTGACAGTTGGTTCGCTGGATTTACTGGCTCACATGTTGCTGTGGTGTGGTTAGGAATGGATGATAATCGTGCAGCTCGCTTAACGGGTGCCAGTGGTGCAATGCGGGTGTGGGGGAGTATGATGCGTGGTATACATACTCAACCGTTAGCGTTAATACCGCCCGCAGATGTTGCAGAACAATGGATTGAACGTAAGAGCGGCTTACGTGGTAATGATGATTGTGAAGATACGGTGGTCTTACCTTTTATAAAAGGAACCGCACCTAAGCAATATGCTGAATGTGCTGGTGGGGCATTTGCTGATACGGTTGATGGTTTTCTGAACATATTTGGAACAGATGATTAATATGCAAATACGCTTAATAGCAGTAATGGGTGTGGTGTTACTAATGATAGGTTGTGGTTCTTTAGGATCACGAACTACGCCTGCGCCGGTTGAAGAGGCGGGCAAAGCAGACAATCCAGAACAAAGAATCACGGTTGCCCCTATTCCTGCCACACGCATATCACCACCGAAAATAGCGCTTGTTGCACCACCGCAGTCAGGTTCGGCATTAGCGAATTTGCGGTTATCAGCGTTGCAACAAATGCGCGCGGGAAAATACACGGGCGCCGCGGCTACCTTGGAGAGAGCGCTACGTATTGCGCCACGTGATGCCATTATTTGGCAACAACTGGCGGTTGTTCGTTTACGGCAGCAAAAATGGCGTTTAGCGCTGAATATGGCCGCAAAATCGAATGCACTGGCAGGTGATAAACGTCCAGTAAGGCAAAATAATTGGCGTATTATGGCGGAGGCATATCGTGCTTTAGGCAATACGGCAAAGGCAAATGATGCTATGCAGCGTGCACGGTAAGCATGACCCTAGTTTAGTGGTACTAAATCATTTGCTTTTCATGCTGTTAGGCCATAATGTTACCAACATAATGAACAGAATCTAGGGTACAATCCCCAACAGGTTCTATATATAAGGAAAGGACTCACCTCCGTGTCTGTCTACGCTGTCGATAAACTCATCAATCAAGCGCGTGTTTTAGCGAGTGATTATCGTAAAACCATGGGTAAACCTCTCGCGGGCATTAGTAGTGAGATTGCCGAACATGATGCCGTGACCTTACTCGGTCTTGAGCTATGTCAGCCTCGGGTCAGTGGTTATGATGCCATTGGTACAGGCCAACGTGAGGGTATGCGTGTACAGATTAAGGCACGCGTGATTCCCGATGGCAAATCTTCTGGGCAACGTGTTGGTCAGCTTAAACTGGATCAAGGTTGGGATCTGGTTGTATTGGTGTTGCTTGATGAAAACTATGAGCCGCTTGAAATATACCAAGCTAGCCATGATGTGATTGCCGAGGCGATGCAAGACTCCGACTCTAAGCGTAGTAAACGTGGTGCGATGTCGGTGGCCAAGTTTAAAATTATCGGTGGATTGGCATGGAGCCGCGAAGATACTGACGCTACAGCCAGCGCCTGACCACGATAGTTCCCCATGCTTAATTCTGCAGAACAATTAGGCAGTGCTGGTGCACTAGCCCGCCATATTGAAAACTTTGCTCCCCGACAAGCTCAACAAGAAATGGCATTGGCGGTTGAGCAAGCGATTGATGACAATCATGTGCTGGTGACCGAAGCCGGAACCGGAACCGGAAAGACCTTCGCTTATTTAGTGCCTGCACTTATGTCCGGTAAGAAAATTGTTATTTCAACGGGCACGAAAACCTTACAAGACCAACTTTTTCATCGCGATATTCCTACTGTGCGTGAAGCACTGAATATTCCCGTGGCGATCGCCTTATTAAAAGGCCGCGCTAATTACCTTTGCTTACACCGACTTGAGCTAGCAGGGGAGAAATCAAGGTTTAAAAAATCAGATTTGCGCGTACAGTGGCAACAGGTACGTGATTGGCAAGTACAAACAAACAGTGGTGATATTGCTGAATGCAGCACCTTATCGGAAGACGCCATGATCTGGCCATCAGTAACAGCCAATGCCGATAATTGTTTAGGGCAAGACTGCCCATCCTACAATGACTGCTTTATGTTTAAAGCACGCAAACGCGCACAACAAGCAGATATCGTGGTGGTTAATCACCATTTACTATTAGCCGACATGGCCTTGCGCGATGACGGTGTGGGTGAAGTGTTACCGGCAGCCAATGCCTTTATTATTGATGAAGCACATCAATTACCCGAAGCGGCGGCACAGTTCTTTGGTTTACGTTTAAGTAGTCGTCAACTTAATGAGTTAGCAAACGATGCGATTGCTGAACATTTAAAACATGCCAAAGAACATAAAATGATCAATACCGCCGCGCAAGACTTACAAAAGGCAACCGCCGACTTAAGATTAGCATTGGGTAATTCATCGCAGCGCGGCAGTTGGCAAGCATTACAAAAACAAGAAAAATTAACCGATGCGATAGAAGCACTTGCTGAAAAAATATCTGGTTTAGAAGATGCCCTAGAACCAGCAGCAGAACGTGAACGTGGATTAGAACATTGTTTTAAACGCGCACAAGCTTTTAGTTTATTACTACCGCAATTAACCGGCACGCCACCAGAAGACTCGGTACAGTGGTTTGAAACACACCGACGTAGTTTCAGTTTTCACTTAACGCCAATGGAAGTGTCCGATACCTTCGATAGCCATATTAAATCAAGTCGCGCGGCATGGATATTTAGCTCGGCTACATTAGCAGTAGGCGATGGGTTTGAGCATTTCTCAAATCGCATGGGTTTGGGTGAGCCAGTCACGCACCGTTGGGATAGCCCCTTTGATTTTGAACAACAAGCACTAATGTATATTCCAACGGCCATGCCTGAGCCTAATTCTTACGAATATACACAAGCAGTGATTGAAAAAGCCTTACCCGTGATTGAGGCGAATACGGGGGGCGTGTTTATTTTATTTACTAGCCACCGTGCTTTGCAAGAGGCGGTGAAAATACTAGAGCAACGCACACAATATGCCTTATTTGTACAAGGCAGTATGCCGCGTAGTGAGTTATTAAAAAAATTCCGCGAACATGGCCAAGGGGTGCTCTTGGGAACAGCGAGTTTTTGGGAAGGCATTGATGTACGTGGTGAAGCATTAACCTGTGTCATTATCGATAAGCTACCATTTGCCAGCCCAGATGATCCAGTATTGAAAGCACGTATTGATACCATGCGTAAAGAAGGTCAAAATCCATTTATGTCGGTGCAATTACCTTCAGCGGTGCTCAGCCTTAAACAAGGGGCGGGGCGATTAATTCGTGACTGTGATGATTATGGTGTGTTGATGCTTTGTGATCCAAGACTCTATTCAAAATCTTATGGCCGGCTGTTTTTAAAGAGCCTGCCCGCGATGCCCATTACGCGTATGCAGGAAGATATACCGGCATTCTTTCAACGTAATAGTGAGCAAGCAACCGCGGTTGAGGCATAAGCATGAAGATACTTGCCATTGATACCTCGACCGAAGCCTGTTCAGCAGCCATTTACAATGATGGTGAGGTAACACAACGTTACCAAGTGGCGCCCCGTCAGCATGCCGATTTAATTTTGGGAATGTGTGATGAGTTGCTAGCCGAATCTGCTTGTCAACTAAATGAACTTGATGCCATTGCTTTTGGCCGAGGCCCCGGTGCGTTTACCGGCGTGCGTATCGCAACCGGTGTGGTGCAGGGCATTGCCTTTGCACATAACCTACCTGTGGTGCCGGTTTCATCACTGGCTGCCATGGCTTTTGCAACATGGCATGAAAGGCAAACAAGTAATGTGATGACAGCCATTGATGCACGCATGGACGAAGTTTACTGGGCATGTTTTCAATGTAGTGAGCAGGGGGCTGAAGAAATCATTGCCGAACAAGTTTGCCCACCAGCGCAAGTGGTGTTACCCACTGAAGGGAAATGGCAAGGTGTTGGCAGTGGTTGGGATACATATCAATCTGAATTGTCTGCGTTAGCAGGGAGCTATGTCATCGGGCATGATGGCAGCTGCTTCCCACAAGCAAAATATATCGCTATGCTGGGAGCACTCGCTGTAGAAAAGGGCGAAACACATTCCGCAGCAGAAGCGATACCCGTATATTTACGCGACAATGTCGCTAAAAAGAAAGCAGAACAGAAGAAATAAAATAGTAAAGACAATTAAAGGGAAAAGAAATGCTAAGGAAGCTTGTTTTACTAAGTATCTTGTTAACATCATTCGTTGCTAATGCAGGCGAACCTAGCTCAGTTTTTGTTGCCAGCAAAAAAGCTGATTTCGACACCACCTATCAAGCCGTTTATAAAGCCCTTGAAGCTAACCGTTTTTTTATCGTGCTTGAGCCAGACATTGGTGCAAATCTAGCGCGCTTTGGTAAAAACTGGGGGGATGATTACAACCAAAATAAATTAGAACGCATTAAAAGCATGGTGTTCTGTAATGGTTGGTACGCCAATAAAGTCAGTAACGTCGATCCAGACATGTTGGCACTCTGCCCACTTCACATCACCATGACACATAAACAAGGCGTGACCAAAGCATTGTTTGTTAGACCTGATCTGATTGCCAAAGGAAGTAAAGCTGAAGCCGTGGCGAAAGAAATTACACAAGGTGTGATTGATGCGATAGAGCAGGGTATCAAGTGACATATTATCTCAACTATTTTAGGCCCGATAACATTCCATTTATATCGATAAGCTCATGATACTATTGAATATGCAAAATAAATTAAGGTATTTATTAGACCTAAAAGACCGGTTGTAACTGGTTTTTTAGGTCCACTACTTATAGTTATGTGAAAAAAATGAAAAAATTACTAATAATTGTTTTTGCATTGCTAATTGCAGCTTGCGGCAGGCCTACTTCACAGCCAGAAGCAATGTTGGCTGAGAATTTAAATTGCCCTGATGGTAGTCACTCTGAAATAGAAAGGTGGGGTGGTGTAGGTGAAAATGGCTGGTTACATGCATGCAAAATGAATCACGGTCTTTTTACTACATGGAGTGGTGAGGTTAAGGCTGTCGAAGGCAATTATGTTAATGGTAAAAAAGAAGGTGTCTGGTCTATTTGGAACAAGGAAGGTAAAAAGCAAAAAGAAATAACATATAAAGGTGGTAAAGAAGTTAGTGTTAAGGAGTTTAAATGAAATTAACACATAACAAATCACTCCATCGGACGTACTTTGTCTGTCACGCCTTTTGCGGAGCAAAGGCCTTGCGAGCCTGCGTTTGCCGCTGAGCTCAACCGTTAGATTTAAATAGACAATAAGTATTAGGGAGCAATACTCTCTAAT